>ODAJ012181753.1_pt1 | contig 42845 bp, 29 predicted proteins | sample 1539241 | NCBI WGS metagenome assembly ODAJ01 (sample SAMN02144231, study PRJEB22623) | gut metagenome | biome: sheep rumen | host: Ovis aries | place: New Zealand
AAAAGATTCTTCACTTCGTTCAGAATGACAGTCTCATGTCATTCTGAGGCAGGTGAACCTGCCGAAGAATCTACTTTTTAGTCGGCCCCTTTTGCGTAATGTACTGCTAATAAGCAGTTTGTCTCCACGCGCACGGGACTATTCGGCCTCGGCGGTGGCGGCGGGTTTCATGACAAGCTCAATGAAGTTGTCCTGAGACAGGATTTCTTTGGCAAGGTCCTTGATGGCTTCCTTGGAGAGGGCGTTCACTGCAGCCTCATAAGCGGCGTCACGGTCTACTCCGTAGGTGATGTAAAGCTCAATGCCGTTGAGCCACCAGTTGTTGCGCTGACGGCTTTCGGGGATGTTCTTCTGGAGGTTGAGCTTGGCGGCTGCCAGTTCTTCGTCTGTGGGGCCTTCTTCGGCCAGCTTCTTGAAGCCTTCGATGGCCAGCTCACGGAGACGGTCGCAGAGGGCGGGTTTGCAGTCGAAGTACACCTGGTACACGACGCGCTGCTTAGGACGGCGGGTGAGGTTGCCCATGGCGCTGGCGCCGTAGGTGCCGCCTTCCTCTTCACGGAGACTTTCCGTGTAGCGCATGTCCATGATATAGGAGATGGCGTCCATTGCGGCGTCTTTCTCATAGGAGAAGTCGGAGTCTGCGCTGTAAACCTGGAGAACGGTGCTCTTAGGAGTCTGCATGTCTACCTCAAACACGTTCTGGACGCGGCCGGTGACAATGTCTTCACGGGGATCCACCCATTTCAGGGCTTTCCTTCCCTTAGGCAGTGAGCCGATGTATTTCTCTACAAGCGGCTTGAGGGATTCAGGGTTCACGTCACCTACAATCACGAACTTGGCGCCTGCAGCGTCTGCGAAGAGCTTCTTCCAGTTCTTCTCCACCACCTGGAGGCTGGCGCGCTGCACGGTTTCAGCGGAGAGCATGGCCTTACGGGCGTTGCCGCCGTAAAGGGTCTTGTAAAGCTCGGACTGAAGCTTGTAGTTGGGCTGGTTCACGAGGTTGGGGAGGATGGCGTTAATCTGGTCGATGCCGTTCTGCCATTCTTCGGGGTCGAAGCGGGGATCCGTTACATAGAGGTAGAGGAGCTGGAGGGCTGTCTCAAGGTCCTTGACGGTGCTCTGGCCGTTGATTCCGTGCTCCAGTTGGTCGAAGTAAGGATTTACGGAAAGGTTCTTGCCGGTGAGCATCTTGGTTACCATGGTGCCGGAGAAGGATGATACGCCGGAGTTACCCTGGAACAGGCCGAAGATGTTGTCGTCGAAGGAAGCGATGTCGTCTGTGGAAACAAGGCTGAGACCGCCGTCCTTGTAGTAGTTGAACAGGATCTGGTCCTTGGTGAGGTCTGTGGGATACACGTAAACATCCACGCCGTTCTTGAGGGTCCACTTGGTGGAACCGTAGATGGACGTTGCAGTTTTCTTTACGGCCGAACCCTTGAGCTTTGAGGGATCAAGGAAGGCCTCGGGGATTTCCTCGCCTTCCAGGGGCTCAACCTCGGAGGCGTTGACATCGGCGATAACCTTGAGGAGTTCCTCTGCGGTAGGGGTGGCGATGCCTTCCTTTTCCGGACCGTTGTAGATCATGATGAAGTTGTCCGGGGAGAAGAGCTGGGCCACAACCTGGCTCACAGCGGCTGCGTTGAGCTGGGAGAAGAGCATCTCCGTCAGTTCCTTCTGGTCCTTGGGCTCCATGATGGGCTCCTTGTCAAAGAAGTTCTGGAGGATTTCGCGGACGAATTCAGGGTTCTTGCGGGTAGATGCACGGTTTACGTTGGTTTCCAGCATTGAGAGGAACTCTGTTTTCACGCGGCCGAATTCGGCATCTGTGACACCGTGGCGCTGGAGCCTCACAAGCTCAGTGTAGAAGTCCTTGAGACCGCCAAGGATGTTGTCTTCCCTGAGGGTGACATCTCCCATTACGGCATCAATGTCCTCGTAGATAAGGCTTGATACGTAGAAACCACCATTAAGATAAGGTGAGCCGGGCTTGGAGGTGATGTCCTTGAAGCGCTCACGCATTACCATTGCAACAACACTCTTGATGATGTCGTTGACCTGTCCGTAAACGGTAGCGTTGATGGCTTCGGGGGTAGCGGGGCTGTGCCAGATGAGCTCTACGGAAGGGCTTGTGGTTTCGGGGTCAGTGATGACTCCGACGCGGGGAACTGCGTGGCTTTCAATTTCCACGATGCCCTTAGGTGCGGGATTCTCCTTCTTGGGAATTGCGCCGAAGATTTCCTCGATCTTGGCCTTGGTGCGCTCCACGTCAACGTCTCCAACCACAACCACGGCCTGGTTTCCGGGATGATACCACTTTGCATAGAAGCTGTTGAGGGATTCCGGAACAAAGGTCTCAAGATGCTCCTGCGTGCCGATGAGGGTGTGCATGGCAGGCTGGGTGCCTTCGCCGAAGTAGTAGGGGAGGCTGCGCTCCATGGAACGCCACTGGGCGTTGCGGCGCTGGCGGCGCTCCTCGATGATAACTCCGCGCTCTGCATCGATCTCGGAGGGCTGGTTGAGCACATAGTGTGAGTAATCGGCCAGGATCATGAGGCAGCTGTCCACAACGCTTGCACGCTCTACGGGGATGTTGTTGAGCATGTACTGAGTTTCCTCAAAGCCTGTGGAGGCGTTGATGTTACGGCCGAATTCCGCACCAATGGAGCGGAGGTAGTTGAGGATAGACTTTCCGGGGAAATGCTCAGTTCCGTTGAAGCACATGTGCTCCAGGAAGTGTGCAAGACCGTCCTGGGAAGGATATTCCTCCTGGATGGCGCCTACGTTTGTAGCAAGATAGAACTCCGCACGGCCCTTAGGGAGCTCGTTGTGGCGGATGTAGTAAGTGAGACCATTCTCAAGATGGCCGATGGTGACCTCTTCAGAATTGGGGAGTTGGGGCATCTGTGCAATCATGGCCTCCATCTGCTCGCGGGTGGGTTGCCCCTGTGCGAGCAGAGAGAGAGCCATAAATGACAGAGCAACTAAACTAACTAACTTTTTCATTGCTCTATAGGGTTTAGAAACTATTTGCCTGCAAGGCGTTTGTAGGTGTTCAGGCGGACCTTTGCGAATTCCTCGGTCTTCTGGAGGAGTTCATCGGCCTGGTCCGGGAACATCTTGTAAAGGGATGCAAAGCGAACTTCACCCTTGAGGAAGTCCTGGAACTTGGTCCAGTCGGGTTCCTTGGAATCAAGGCTGAACGGGTTCTTGTCAGTGCCTTCCAGTGCAGGGTTGTAACGGTAGAGGTGCCAGTAACCGCATTCCACGGCCAGCTTCTCTTCCTTCTGGCTCAGGCCCATGCCGGCCTTGAGGCCATGGTTGATACAAGGGCTGTAAGCGATGATGAGGGAAGGGCCGTTGTAGGCTTCGGCCTCCTTGATGGCGTTGAAGAACTGCACGGGGCTTGCACCCATTGCTACCTGGGCCACATAGACGTAGCCGTAGGAGATGGCCATCATGCCGAGGTCCTTCTTGCGGATCTTCTTGCCGGAAGCTGCGAACTTGGCGATTGCGCCAATGGGGGTGGACTTGGAGCTCTGGCCGCCGGTGTTGGAGTAAACCTCGGTGTCAAGGACAAGGATGTTCACGTTTTCGCCGCTGGCAAGGACGTGGTCCAGACCACCGAAACCGATATCGTAGGATGCGCCGTCACCGCCGATAATCCACTGGCTGCGTGCGGGGATGAAGTGCTGGTACTCAACGATACCCTTGCAGGTGTCGCAGCTGCAGTCCTTGGCAAGCGGGACAATCTTGTCTGCTACCTCGCGGGTGACTGCGGGATCCTCGGGGGCCTCAAGCCACTTGGCGGCGAGGGCCTTGATGTCCTGGCTGCAGCACTCGCACTCGAGAGCCTGCTTCATGAAGCCCTTGACGGTCTGGCGTGCGCGGTCTGAGCCGAGCTTCATGCCAAGGCCGAATTCGCAGAAGTCCTCGAAGAGGGAGTTCTGCCATGCGGGACCGTGGCCATGGGCGTTGGTGCAGTAAGGGGAGGCGGGGAATGAAGCGCCGTAGATGGAGGAGCAGCCCGTTGCGTTGGCAATCATCATGTGGTCGCCGAACAGCTGGGTGATGTTCTTCACGTAAGGGGTTTCACCGCAACCTGCGCAGGCGCCGCTGAACTCAAACAGAGGCTGTGCAAACTGGGCGTTCTTCATGTTGGCCTTCTTGTCCACGTACTCCTTGTAGCCTACATACTTGTTAAGGTAGTCGAAGCCGGCCTGGTCGTCGTGGTCGGAGATGTAAGGGACCATCTTGAGAGCCTTTTCGGGCTTGGCAAGGCACACATCCACGCAGTTGCCGCAACCGGTGCAGTCGTCTACGGAGATTGCAAGGGCGTACTTGTAGTCCTTGAGGTTGGCCTTGCCCTGGGCGAGTTTCACGCTTGCGGGAACCTTTGCGGCCTCTTCTTCGGTGAGGAGGAACGGGCGGATTGCTGCGTGAGGGCAAACGAATGCGCAGTTGTTGCACTGGATACATTTTTCGGCATCCCAGGTGGGAACGTTAACGGCTACTCCGCGCTTTTCAAAGGCGGCGGTGCCGTTGGGCATGGTGCCGTCTGCGTAAGGCAGGAAGGCGCTTACGGGGAGGGTGTCACCGGCCTGTGCGTTCACGATGTCGGCGATGTCCTTCACGAATGCAGGAGCAAGACGGTCCTTGTTGGGGTTCTCGAACTTGGCGGTAATTTCGGCCCACTCTGCGGGAACCTTGATTTCGGTGTATTCACCGCCGCGGTCTACGGCAGCGAAGTTCATGTTCACCACGTTTTCACCCTTCTTGCCGTAGGACTTCACAATTGCGTCCTTCATGTACTTCACGGCGTCTTCGGCGGGGATGATGCCGGTGATGCGGAAGAATGCGCTCTGGAGGATGGTGTTGGTGCGGCCTCCAAGGCCGATTTCGGCGGCAATCTTGGTGGCGTTGATGATATACACCTTAATGTGCTTGCGGCCGATGGTGGCTTTCACGTTGTCGGGGATGTTCTTGATGGTCTCTTCTTCGTCCCAGAGGGAGTTGAGGAGGAGGGTACCGCCTTCCTTGATGCCCTTCAGGACATCGTATTTCTTAAGGTAGGAGGGGACGTGGCAGGCCACGAAGTCCGGGGTGTTCACAAGGTACGGGGCCTTGATGGGGCTTACGCCGAAGCGGAGGTGCGAGCAGGTGTAGCCGCCGGATTTCTTGGAGTCGTAGTCGAAGTAGGCCTGGCTGTAGAGGTCCGTGTGCGAGCCGATGATCTTGATGGTGTTCTTGTTGGCGCCGACGGTACCGTCAGAGCCAAGACCGTAGAACTTGCACTCTGTGGTGCCGGGCTTCACGATGGAAACCTCTGACTTGATGGGGAGGCTCTTGAAGGTGACGTCGTCCACGATTCCGATGGTGAAATCGGCCTTGGGCTCCTTCATGTCAAGATTGTCGTAGACGGCCACGATCTGGGCGGGAGTGGTGTCCTTTGAGGACAGGCCATAGCGGCCGCCGATGATAAGGACGTTGTCCTTGCCCTGGAAGAGGGCCTTGACGTCTGTGAAGAGGGGTTCGCCCACTGCGCCTGGCTCCTTGGTGCGGTCAAGGACGGCGATTTTGCGAACGCTCTTAGGAAGGACGGAGAAGAAGTATTTCTCAGAGAAGGGCCTGTAGAGGTGGCAGGTGATGAGACCGTACTTGCGGCCGCGGCCTGCGAGGTAGTCGATGGTTTCCTTGATGGTTTCGGTTACAGAACCCATAGCAACGATGATGTTCTCTGCGGTGGGGTCTCCGTAGTACTCGAAGGGACGGTAGCTGCGGCCGGTGAGTTCGGTGATTTCACCCATGTAGCGGGCTACGATATCCGGAACTGCATCGTAGAACTGGTTGCGGGTTTCAACTGCCTGGAAGTAAACGTCTCCGTTCTGGGCGGTACCGCGGGTGACGGGAGCATCCGGGTTGAGGGCGCGCTCGCGGAAGCGGCGGAGGGCTTTTTCGGAAACCATGCTGCGGAGGGCGTCTTCGTCGAGGGCCTCGATCTTCTGGATTTCATGGGAGGTGCGGAAACCGTCAAAGAAATGAAGGAAGGGGAGGGAGGCCTTGATGGAGGCGAGGTGTGCCACTGCGGCCATGTCCTGGGCTTCCTGGACGGAACCGGATGCCAGCATGCAGAAGCCGGTCTGGCGGCAGGCCATGACGTCCTGATGGTCTCCGAAGATGGAGAGGGCGTGGCTGGCCAGTGCACGGGCGCTCACGTGGAATACGGTGGGCAGCATTTCACCGGCAATCTTGTACATATTGGGGATCATGAGGAGAAGTCCCTGGGAAGCGGTGAACGTTGATGTGAGGGCACCTGCCTGGAGAGAGCCGTGAACGGCGCCAGCGGCACCGGCCTCGGACTGCATTTCAGTTACCTTTACGGTTTCTCCCCAAAGGTTCTTTTTGCCGTGAGCAGCCCACTCATCAATGTTCTCTGCCATTGTGGATGACGGAGTGATAGGGTAGATGGCTGCATGCTCGCTGAACAGGTAAGCGATGTTGCTGGCGGCATAGTTACCATCACAGGTGATGAATTTCTTTTCGTTTGCCATAATTTTTAGTGTGGTTAATATAGATAATTGTTATTGAATTCCTTCGATTGCTATTTCCTCCGTGGCTATGCGGCCCACAAGGCCCTGCAGGACGCTTCCGGGGCCGATTTCCACAAAGCGTGATGCGCCGTCCTGAATCATGTTAAGGACGGTCTCGGTCCAGCGGACGGGGCTTGTGAGCTGCCTAAGGGCATTTTCCTTGATGACTGCAGGGTCCGTTGTGGGAGCGGCGGTTGCGTTCTGGTAGATGGGGCAGCGGGGTGCCTTGAACGGGGTGGCCTCGATGGCCTTTGCAAGTTCCGCGCGGGCAGGCTCCATGAGAGGGGAGTGGAAGGCACCGCTGACGGGAAGGACAAGTGCACGTTTGGCACCGGCTTCCTTGAGGCGTGCGCAGGCTTCCTCCACGGCCGCCTTTTCTCCGGAGATGACTACCTGCCCGGGGCTGTTGTAGTTGGCGGGAACAACGCCGGGGATGCTGGCGCAAACTTCCTCTATGACACTGTCCGGGAGCTTGATGATGGCAGCCATGGTGCCGGGAACGGTTTCGCAGCACTTCTGCATTGCCGCCGCGCGTGCGGCTACAAGCCGAAGGCCGTCTTCAAAACTGAGGGCCCCTGCGGCAACCATTGCGGAGAATTCCCCAAGAGAGTGGCCCGCAACCATATCCGGCTGCTGAGCCTGTTCCATAGCGAGGATTGTGGAGTGGATGAAGATTGCCGGCTGGGTAACCCTGGTGGCCTTGAGGTCTTCGGCCTCTCCTTCAAACATTATGTCCGTGATGCGGAAGCCAAGGATGTCATTGGCCCTTTCAAACAACTCCTTGCGGGAGGGGTAAAGTTCTTTGGCCATTCCCGGAAATTGGGAGCCCTGGCCGGGGAAAATATATGCTGTCTTCATTAAATATCTATAAGCGTACAAATATAGCAATTATTTTCGTTCGTTGCAAAAAGAAAGCCACTCTCCGCCCTCCTCCTTCCGGGCCGCCATGCCCGCAACTGCCCAGTGCATCTGCGTCCCCGTCCGTTTTCGGCCGTTATTCGTGCTCGAACCTGCCGATTTGGTCTCTCCGAGCACGTTTGACCCCTGTTTTTGTGCTCGAACCTGCCGATTTGGTCTCTCCGAGCACGCTTAACCCCTGTTTTTGTGCTCGAATGCGAGTTTGGAGACCGAATACAAGTTTGGCCCGGCATAAGCCAGGCCAAACTTGTACCCTCGCTCGGAATCGAACCGGGACCAACGGAACCGGAATCCGTTATTCTATCCTTTAAACTACGAGGGCAACGGGATGCAAATTTAGCAAATTTTTTTGGAAGCGGGACGGGTTTTTGATATATTTGCAAAGAGATAACGCTAAAACAACTGAGTATGAACCTTTTCAACCCTGAAATCAAATTGGAGAAGCAGCTTCAGGCGCAAATTTACAATGCCCTGGAAGGAGACGTAGTGAATTATATCCTCTCCCATGCAGGAGACACCCAGAACGACATATTCCTCAAAAGCTGGAAGGAGGGCGGCAGCATGAAAGTAACCCCTGACGTGATGAAGGATTTCTACGACCTTTGCATGGGGGTCAAGCGGCGCCTCGCATTCAACGAGCCCGTGGATTTCTTCATTGCGGGAAGCCCGGAAGTGAACGCCAATGCGATTTCGGCCTTCAAAGAGGGTAACCCTCACATAGTTACAATATACTCAGGCCTTTACAACCTCATGACCCAGGACGAGCTTCGTTATGTCGTGGGGCATGAACTTGGGCACCTCATAAACAAGGATGGCAAACTTGGGCGCCTGCTTGGATTTGTGTACCCCAACCCCGCCCAGATGCCCATGGCACTTGCCTTCAAGGTGAGAATCCATGACCAGCTTCAGGAACTTGTGGCCGACCGCTACGGCTACCTAGCCTGCGGCAACCTTGAGGCATGCGTGACCAGCGTTTTCAAGCTCTCTTCAGGGCTGGACCTTCCAAAGCTTGGAGTAAGCATAGACGCCCTTATGGAGCGCAACGACAAATCCCTTGAATTCTTCCTCCACGAAGGAGGAATCAGCGACGACACCCACCCCGTGAACCCCATCCGCGTCCAGGCGCTTAAACTGTTCGCATGCGCCCGCTCCGACAAAGAGCTTGAAGACGGCATGAACGAACTCATCCAGGTTCTCCTCAAAAGCGGCGGAAACCCCATGGACCCTCCCATGTCCATTTTCCTTGCCACAGCGGGTATCATTGCCGGCAGCATCGACGGCCAGCTCACAAAGGCCGAATATGAGAGTATCATAGCAAATCTCAGCGCCTCACACCTTTTCCCGTCAGGCTTTGTGGAAAACATTCATAATGAGGACATTGACAAGCTCTTCACTGAGTCCGTAAACGCCCTAATCAAGATGGATGGCAACATACGCCCCGCGCTTCTTCAGTACATGATTGAAATCGTTCTCTCGGACCACGACATCCATGAGAAGGAGGTTGCTTTCATCTACGACATCGGCCAGAAACTTGGCCTTGGCATGGAGGACATTTCCCGCATTTTCGGCGGGGCCATCCAGCGGTACTTCAGTCCCAGCCTGTCGTCCCTGGCATAAAGATTTCCGCATATGACCACACAGGGGCCGACTAAAAAGTAGATTCTTCGGCAGGTTCACCTGCCTCAGAATGACATGAGACTGTCATTCTGAACGAAGTGAAGAATCTATTTAGTCGGCCCCTTTTGTTTTCCGTCCACGAAAACGGGCAAAAACGTGGACGGGCAGAGCGAAAGTGGGGACGGTGGAGTTTCCGCGCAGTTTCAGATTGTAAAAAAATGTGTATATTTGCGTAATTTTTTGACAACAAAACTAAATCAATAACACTAATTCTTTATTATGAAAAAACTACTTGTATCAGCACTTGTGCTGGCTCTTGGCTTCAGTGCGTTTGCACAGGAAGAGGAGAAAGAAATGAAAAAAGGCTGGAGCTTCGGCCTGTTGCCCACTGCAACTTATTCGGTTGACAACGGTTTCCAGGCAGGTGCCTTTGGTGACGTCTATTATTATGGTGACGGCTCCACTTATCCGGATCCCCTCCACAAGATAAGTTGGGAAGGCTCTTACTTCACCCACAGCCACCGCATGCGTCTCTACCTTGCGTATGACTCCAAGTACCTTATCCCCAACATGCGCGTAAACGCATCGGTCACCTACATGACAGACCCCCTGTACAGCCTGTGGGGCTTCAACGGTGCGGCCGCAACCCAGAATTACGATGTATGGTCCAACCGTAACCAGGACCAGGCCATTCCCGCCTCCGCCACGGATCAAACCCTTACCAACATTAACTATTACGGCATGAGCCGCAAGATGCTGCGTATCCTTGCCAACTTCCAGGGCCAGATTGTCCCTCACCTCAACTGGGCTGCCGGCGTGAACTTCTGGAAGTGGGACCTTGGCGCAATGAAGGATAACGGCGTAAAGGTAGGCGACGAAAGGCGCTATTACAACACAAACGCCACCCTGTATAACTTCCTCACCAATGCAGGTGTTATCTCGGAGGCCGAAAAGAACGGCGGTCTTGCACTTGAGCTGAACGCCGGCCTCGTTTTCGACACCCGTGACATCGAGGCTGCCCCCAACAAGGGTATCTGGGCCGAGGCTTACCTCAACGGCAATGTCCTTAACCAGCGCTACCTGAAGGCCTGCGCCTATTTCCGTCACTACATCAGCATCCCCATCCACATCCCTGCCGGTGAGCCCGTGTTTGCATACCGCCTTGCATGGCAGCAGACAATTGCCGGTGAAACCCCGCTGTACATGATCCAGAACAACCCTCTGCTTGTCCAGCGCAACATGATCTCCGAAGGCTTCGGTTCCTCCAACACCATCCGCGGTCTCCGTGAAAACCGTATCCTCGCAGAAGGCATGGCATGGGCAAACCTGGAGCTCCGCGTCAAGCTTGTGAACTTCAAGCTCTTCAACCAGTACTTCTACATTGCCGTGAACCCGTTCTTCGATGCCGGTATCATCACCAAGCAGTACAAGGCCGATGCCCTTGCAAAGATTGCCGTTGACGGTAAAATCTACGATTCCACCTTCAACACCCTTCTTGGTGAAACCGATCCTACCAAATTGACTCCTATCTACGACGCCTCCAAGGCCGGCAGCATTGTCTACAGCGGCGGTGCAGGCCTGAAGATTGCCATGAACCAGAACTTCATCGTATCGGCCGATTTCGCAAAGTGCTTCACTCCCGGAATGGACGCAGGCCTTTGGATCGGCATTGGTATCAACTATCAGTTCTAGTGAGCCATGAAGAAGATTTTCAATATCGCAGCCATCGCCCTGATGGCAATTTCGCTTAACAGCTGCCTCGCAGGCAAGTTCATGGCCCATTATGCCCTTACACCTACCCCTCATGGCGTAGACGACATTGAGCGTACGCGCCATAAGGCCGATTCCCTCATGCCCGGCTCCACCGCCTGGTACGACTCCTACAAGGCCCAGGGCATCCTAAAAGACGAATGGATCACTAGCGATGAAGGCTACAAGCTTCACGCCTGCTACATCCCCGCAAAGGATCCTGCAAATGCACAGGGTACTGCAATAGTGGTTCACGGCTACGGCGACAACCACTTTGTGTTCCTCTATCTTGTACGCATGTACCGTGACCAGTTCAACTACAACGTCCTGTTCCCGGACCTCCAGTATCACGGATACTCTGAAGGCGACGAAATCCAGATGGGCTGGAAAGACCGTCTGGACATAATGAAGTGGATTGAGGTTGCACATGAGAAGTTCAACGATGACTTCATGGTGCTCCACGGCGTATCCATGGGTGCCGCCACGGTTATGTTTACAAGCGGTGAGAAGCTTCCCGACTATGTGAAGTGCTTTGTCGAGGACTGCGGCTACTGCTCTGTGACGGAGCAGTTCGAGAAGAACCTCGACGACATGTCCAAGGCCCTTCCCAACGCTATCATCACCAGCGCCGGTATTGTTTCCGGCAAGGAGTTCGGATGGAAGTTCAAGGAGGCCGATTGCCGCAAGGCTCTTGCCAAATGCGAGCGCCCCATGTTCTTCATCCACGGAGACGCAGACGACTTTGTGCCGTTTGAGCATCTCTGGGAGAACTACAACGCCAAGAAAATCGGCTACAAGGATTACTGGGTAGCCCCCGGCGCCGTTCACGCAAACTCCTATGCCAAATACCCCGAGGTTTACACCAAGAAGGTTGAGAACTTCCTCAAGACCGTCAAGAACATGATTGCCGTCGGCAATTATCCCCTTGGGGCAAACGGCGCTTATGTAGTAAACAAATAATCTTTCATGCAAGCCCCTCCTCACCGAGGGGTTTGGTTTTTTAGAGTTATGAGTAAAAAGTACATCCTTTCCCTGGACCAGGGGACAAGTTCCTCAAGGGCCATCGTCTTTGACCACGACGGCAAAATCTGCTCCGTGGCCCAGCAGGAGTTCACCCAGCATTTCCCCAAACCGGGCTGGGTGGAGCACGACCCCATGGAAATCTGGTCCTCCGAGGCCGCCGTCATCGCCCAGGCCATCTCCAAAATAGGGATCAACGGGCTGGACATTGCTGGTATCGGCATAACAAACCAAAGGGAAACCACCATTGTATGGGATGCCGAAACCGGCCTTCCCGTGTACAACGCAATTGTGTGGCAGGACAGGCGCACCTCCGAGTTCTGCGACTCCCTCAAGGCCGAAGGACTGGTGGAGAAAATCCGCCGTAAGACAGGCCTTATCATCGATGCCTATTTCTCCGGCACCAAGATCAAGTGGATCCTGGACAACGTCCCCGGCGCCCGTGAGAAGGCGGTTGCAGGAAAACTGCGCTTCGGCACGGTGGATTCCTGGCTTGTGTGGCAGCTCACAAGGGGAGAAGTGCATATCACGGACGTTTCCAACGCCTCCCGTACAATGCTCTTCAACATCAATACCCTTGAGTGGGATGCCGAACTCCTGGACCTTCTTGGAGTGCCCGCATCCATGATGCCGAAGGTGTGCTCCTCGTCTGAGATTTACGGCTACACCAAGACCACCATCTTTGCCCATGAGGTTCCCATTGCCGGAATCGCCGGAGACCAGCAGGCCGCCCTTTTCGGCCAGATGTGCACGGATCCCGGCTCTGTGAAGAACACTTACGGCACCGGCTGCTTCCTTCTTATGAATACCGGCAAGGAGCCCATCCTTTCCATGAACAACCTCCTCACTACGGTTGCATGGAAGATAGGGGACACCGTGAACTACGCCCTTGAAGGCTCCATCTTCGTTGGCGGCAGCGTTGTCCAGTGGCTTCGTGACGGCCTTGGGGTAATCCGCTCATCCTCAGAGGTCGAGGCCCTGGCTGCCAGCGTCCCGGACAACGGCGGCGTGTACTTTGTGCCCGCCCTCACCGGCATGGGCGCCCCTTACTGGGACCAGTACGCCCACGGCATCATCTGCGGCATCACCCGCGGCACCACTTCGGCCCATATAGCCCGCGCAGCGCTTGAAGGCATCGCCTTCCAGACCATGGACATAGTCCGCGCAATGGAAAAGGATGCCGGCGTGAAACTCTCCGAGCTCAAGGTAGACGGCGGTGCATCGGCCAACAACCTCATGATGCAGTTCCAGGCCGACATCCTTGACACTTCCGTAATCCGCCCCAAGGTAACAGAAACCACGGCCATGGGCGCCGCCTACCTCGCAGGCCTTGCAGTAGGCTTCTGGGGCTCCCTCGACGAAATCAAGCAGCAGTGGCAGGCCGACCGCACCTTCACCCCCTCAGGTGAAGATATGTCCGCCGCCCGCGCCGGCTGGGCCGATGCCATCAAACGAACAATCAATAGGTAATTATATGGGAGGTATGTATGCCTGAACCGTCGGCTTCGCCGACCCCTCCCACTTCGTGGGCCCCTCCCTCTTACATGGCCGAGGGTGGCCAAGGGTTCAGGCATACATACCTCCCATAAAAAACATTTTGAATATGAATCCTCAGTTTATTTTTGAATTTATTGGCACACTGGTGCTGGTTCTGCTGGGCGACGGCGTCTGCGCAGCGTGTTCGCTTAATAAGTCCAAGGCAAAAGGTGCCGGATGGGTGGTGATTACACTTGGATGGGGCCTTGCCGTGATGATGGGTGTACTCATTGCCGGGCCTGTTTCAGGAGCACACCTCAATCCGGCCGTAACGCTTGGCCTTGCCATTGCGGGAACCTTCGACTGGTCACTGGTCCTTGGTTACATTGTGGCCCAGATGCTTGGCGGTTTTGTTGGTGCAGTGCTTGTATGGCTCTTCTACAAAGACCACTACAAGGCAACGGCCTCGGAGCCCGACACCATGCTTGGCACTTTCTGCACCATGCCGGCCATTGCGAATCCCTGGCGCAACTTCCTATCGGAGGTCATCGCCACCTGCGTGCTGGTATTCGTGATCCTGGCCCTTGGAACTCAGGGCAACGCCTTCCAGGTTGGCCCCGTGAGCGCATCTACCGGCTCTCTTGGCGCCTGGCCTGTCACCTGCCTTATCATGTCGCTGGGCATGTCCCTTGGCGCAACCACGGGTTACGCCCTCAACCCCGCCCGTGACCTCAGCCCCCGCTGCGCTCACGCCATCCTTCCCATCGAGGGCAAGGGCTCAAGCGGCTGGTGGTACAGCTGGGTTCCCGTCTGCGGCCCTATGACCGGCGCAGCCGTCGCCGCCGGCCTGTACCTTTTGGTCTTTTAGCCTGGCGCCTATCGGCCTAAGTATCAGCTATTTACTAACAATCGGGTGCACCTGCAGGTGCACCCGATTATTTATAATATATTGAAAGTCAATGTGTTTGGCGGCAGAAATCAGCCTTTGCGCTCTTCCTTAAGGGTGAGTGCCATGAAGAGCATGGCAAGGATGCAGGCGGCAATGAGGAGCACGAAGGTGGAGTTCCAGCCAAGGGACTGGGCCACAAGGCCAAGGATCCAGTTGGCAAGGAGGAACGTGCCGAAGAAGTAGCCGAAAAAGCCTGTAAGGCCTGCGGCGGTACCGGCGGCGTTCTTAGGTGCAAGGTCAAGGGCTTGGACGCCGATGAGCATCACGGGGCCGTAGATGAAGAATCCAATGCCGATGAGGCAGATCATCACCACCGTGATGTTGTCAATGAACTGCCAGTAGAGCACCACAAACACCAGCACCAGCGCCATGAAGATGATGGTGGGAAGGGCGCGGCGTCCGTGGAACACTTTGTCTGACAGCCAGCCGCAGATGATGGTGCCGGGAATGGCTGCAAATTCATAGGCCGAATATGCCCAGCCCATGGACTTGATGTCAATGCCCTTTTCCGTAAGCAGGGTAGGGGCCCAGTCCAGGCAGCCGTAACGGACCATATACACAAAAGCGTTTGCAAGCGCTATGAACCACAGGAACTTGTTGTTGAGGACATATTTGAAGAAAATGTCCTTGGCCGAAAGGGTTTCCTCGGATTTCTCGGAGTAGTTCTTGGGGTAGTCGCCTCGCCAAGCCTCTACGCTCTGAAGGCCGCAGGACTGCGGAGTGTCCCTGAGAAGGATGTATGCCAGCACGGCTATCATGAGCGCAACCGCTGCAGGGAAGGCAAAGGTGCCGATGAGGAAGTAAAGCTCCGAGTGGGCGCCGTAAAACCAACTGCCGAACCAGATGGCGCCGTAGGTGGCCATAAGGCCCACCAGGCCGCCGCCAACGTTATGGGCGCAGTTCCAGATGCTCATCATGGTGCCGCGTTCTCCGGGGGAGAACCAGTGGGTCATGACTCGGCCGCAGGGAGGCCATCCCATGCCGTTGAACCACCCCACGCAGGCATTCAGGATGCCCATCACCACAATTGCCAGGGCCTTGTTGTCTGCGCCAAGGTACTTGATGGGAACAATCATGAACGCCATGGAAAGGGCGCTTAGGATAAGCCCCAGCGGCAGGAAGACGCGGGCGTTTGAGCGGTCGCTCACGCTTCCCATAAGGAACTTTGAAAGGGCGTATGCGGCCGCGTTGATACCTAGCACAAAGCCAAGTTCGGCCTTCTGGAATCCAAGCGGAGCCATGAAGGGAATGGCCAGCGAGAGGTTTTTTCTGACAAGATAGAATCCGGCGTAGCCTATGAATGCGCCGATGAAAACCTGCCAGCGGAGACGCTTGTACTTAGCATCGGCCTCAGGACCTGTCTGGGCCGGCAGATAAGCTGGTTGTTTTAGGAAACTGAGCATTGCTATCTTACAACTTCAATGAGGCGGTTGGGGTAGTTTGAGATAATGGCGTCTACGCCGCATTTGACCATGCGTTTCATCTCCGGCTTGCTGTCTACGGTCCAGGGAACTACACCGATTCCATGTTCATGGCACCATGCAACGTTTGCGCGGGTTACAACGTGGGATTCAGGGCTCCACCACTGAGGGACAAAATCAAGCCTTTCAAGGAGGCTCTCTATGTCCCCGCCCTCTTCAAACTCCGTGAGGTAGGAAAGGGTGACATCCGGCCATTTCTCATGGATGTAGTTGAGCGCACGGACATCGAAACTCTGGACGATGAGGCGGTCTCCGAGATTCTTGGAGAGAAGGAGGGGAATGCATACGTCGCAGAATGTCTTATAATCCGGCCAAAGGGTGCCTTCGCCTTCGGCATCCACGGACTTAATCTCAATATTGTAGTTCACGGGTGTTTTGGCGTAGCTCTCCGTGAAATCAATGAGCTCCGATGCCAGGGGCTTTGAAACCGCCATCTTCTTCTGGTCCGGCCAGCGGTCTACGTGCCGAAGACCAACGTCGTACTTTGCAACGCTGTCGTAGGGCATTGTGAAGATGTATTCCTTGGGGTCTCCCTTCTTCACGAGGGAACCGTCCGGGCGGGTGGAGTAGCGCTCGTGGAAATAGGGGTCGTGGGACACCACAACCTGCATGTCGGAGGTGAGGTGGAGGTCGAACTCAAGGGTGTTCACGCCAAGGTCCAGGGCGTTTTTCATGGCGGGAATGGTGTTCTCCGGGTACAGGCCCGCTCCGCCGCGGTGAGCCTGGACGTCAATTGGAGTTTTGGGGGCCGATGTCCCGCAGGATACTGCGGCGACAATGGCAAAAGGTAGAAGTATGCGTTTCATTACAAGCTTGGTTTATATTCAATTTGAGATTCTTCGACTTCGCCCTTCGGGCTTCGCTCAGAATGACAAGAGGGCTACTCCAGGGATTCGGCAAGGATTGATATGGGGTTCATGACGGTGTAGCCGGTGCTCATCTCTATCTGCCATTTGCAGGTTTCGCAGTCGCAGGCCACAACGTCCGGGTTCACGGTTTTAATCTGGTCAAAAAGGGCCGCTCCAATGGCCTGTGAGGCTTCGTAGTTCTCTTTCTTGAAGCCGTAGGTTCCGGCAATTCCGCAGCAGGCCGAATCCAGAAGGGTGAATTCCACCCCGGGAATCATCTTGAGGAGTTTCTCCGAGAAGACGCCCCATCCCAGTTTTTCCATGTGGCAGGGGACGTGGTAGGCCACTTTTTTATGATAACCGGCCTTGAACTTGAGCGTGGCGCCCTTTTCCAGTTTCTCGAAGATAAAGCGCACGGCCATGAGGATGGAATCGCGTACGGCCGAATTGTCCACTCCAAGAAGGTTGGGGTATTCGTCCCTTAGGGTAAGCGTACAGGTGGAAGACGATGTCACTACCTTGAGCCCGCCGTCCACAACCGCCTTTTTGAGGACTTCAACATTATGGCTGGCCTGTTTTGTGGCCTGCTTGGAAAGTCCGTTTGTGATGAGGGCAATGCCGCAGCACTTTTCCTTCTCAAGGAGCTGGACTCCTACTCCCAGGGCGTTGAGGACCTTCACAAGGTCTTTTCCAAGCTGGGGATAGTTGTAGTTTACATAGCAGCCGTGGAAATACGCCACCTGCTCCGGGAAGGGCGCCTGCTCTTTGCGATGGCGCTTGAGCCAGCCCTCGAAGCTTCGGGCGCTGTATTTGGGGAAGGTGCGGTGCCTGTCTATTGCAAGGGTCCAGTCCAGGGCCTGCTTGGCAATCCCAAGGCCTGTGACGCCGTTCACAATAGGTGCGAACGGCCTTGCCATGGTTCCCATGAAATCAGTGTTGGCAAGCATTACGTCCCTCAGTTTGGGGGCCGATTTCTCATACTTTATGCGGGCGCTCTGGATAAGGTCCGCAACGTCCACGCCTGAGGGGCACGCTACCTCGCAGCGCTTGCAGTTGAGGCAGTACTTGAGCGCATAGTTAAAGAAGTAAGGGTCTTTCAGGCGAAGCCTTTCACCGTCCGGACCGGCCTGTTTGGGGCCGGGGTAAAGCGGATTCACCTGCAGCACGGGGCAGTAAGCGGTGCACACCGTGCACTTCATGCATTCCTCGAAATTGTGGGAACTCTGTGTATATTCTTGAAGTTTCATACTACATTTCCTTTTGAGATTCTTCGACTCCGCCCTTCGGGCTCCGCTCAGAATGACAGTCGGTGTCATCCAGCTTCGGGCTCCGCTCAGAATGACAGCCTGTGTCATCCTGCTTCGGGCTCCGCTCAGAATGACAGCCTGTGTCATCCTGAGGAGCATGGCGACGAAGGATCTGATCGCATGCGGCAAAGGCGCTATTGATGGCAAGGCCTGCCGCGCTGCCGAATTCCGGGTGGGTGGAACCAAGCACGGAACCTGCTACAAATAGGTTTTCAAGCGGGGCGCCCTCACGGATGCCGTGAAGGGAGGAATCGGCCTTGACGCCGTATCCCATGTAGGGCTGGTCTGCTTGGAAGGAAGGATTGTACCACTGATTGCGGTCTTCTGAGGCTTCAACGTCCAGGCCGAAGACGGGCTCCGAGATCTCAAACGGGTTGCTCCTGAGCCCTTTGGAGAAGTAGCCGCCGGTTGCTAGGATAAACCACTGAGCCTCAATGTAATGGGAGTCCAGGTTACGGGTGACCACGCTGTGGACCCTGCCGCCGTGTATATGGGCCGAAACGGCTTCGTCTCCGCCAAGGAAGGTGCCTCCAAGGACTTCGTAGCGGCGCTTGAGAAGCATCTGGGTGCGGATTCCGGGAACAGACGGCGGCATGGTTCCGGCAAATACAACCTGAGCCGGTATGCCCTGACGGATTCGGCCGGGAACTGAAGGGTCCAGAAGGCCGAAAACCTGGGGCAGAATAACGGTGTCTTCGTCTTTGAGGAGCACGCGGACTTCCTGCACCACTTTCTCCCAAACCCTGTCCATCTTGCGGGCAATCTGGACCGAGCGCATTTCCGAGGGGGAGAGCTGGAGCTGCTCCAGTTCCGGGAGGGAAATGAAGCGGATTCGGCACTCGAGGCCCTCTTTTTCAAGGCCTTCGGCAAGGAAGGAAGAGAAGAAGTCGTGGTAGCCGAGAAAGTTCACCACAAGGGCCCTTCGGCCTATCTTGGGAGTCTCGAAGAGGCTTATGTCTTCAAGGGAAAGGGCGCTGGGACGGAAGGTGCCAAGGGGCATCAGGCGCACGCCCTCCTTATAATGTACATGTATGCCCGCTTCCTGGAAAAGGGTGGCAAGGCGGGGCTCCGGGGCCGAAAGTGACTCAAACGTGCCGGAGAAGAAATGAAGGGCGTTCTGGCCGCCGGATATTATGGCCGTTGAAAGGCCTTCTTTCTGGAGGCTGATTCCGGTCGTCATGCCGGCAAGGCCGCCTCCTACAATTACTACGTCAAATTTCATAACCCAAGCACGTGTTTATAAACCCACTGAGTGTATTCGGCTTCACGGAGAGTGTCTCCCCAGCCAATGGGGAAATTGCCTTTCCAGCGCTCCTGGAGGAAATCCCGGATGTCCTCACGTTCACGGTCTACGCAGCCGTGGGCCTTGGCAAGAAGGCCGGCGGCCCTTACCGCGCAGAACTCTCCCTGGCAGGTTCCCATGCCCACCCTGGTGCGGCGGCGAAGGTCTGTGAGTGTGCTTACTTCCAGACGGTCTATGGCAGCGTTTATTTCGGCCACGGAAACTTCCTCGCATTCGCAGATGAGGGTGTCGTCACGGCGGTCTCCGGTGCGTATGCGGGAGGCGCGGGTGCCCATGCGGGATGCGGCGGCTTTCTGGGCCATGGTGGGGGATTCCCATATCTTCTGGGCCACTTCCTCGTAGGATTTTTCCTCCGAGCCGGGAAGGGGAGTGGTGGCGGTTTCGCAGGGCTTGTCAATGCCCAGTTTCCGGCAAACGGCGTTGGTGGCAATTTCGGCCATGAGCCTGTAGGTCATGAGCTTGCCGCCGGTTATGGTGATGAAGCCTTTGATGCCGTCACGTTCCTCGTGGTCCAGGCACACTATGCCGCGGGAGATGTTTCGGCCTGTTGGGTCATTGTCGGCGGAAACAAGAGGCCGAACCCCGGCATAAGCACGTAGGATACGCGTTGACGATAGCGACGGGGCAAGCTTTGCGCCTTCCGTGATGAGGAGGTTCACTTCATCCGGGGTAACCGCAACGTTGTCGCATTCCTCGAACGGGATGCGGGTAGACGTGGTGCCGATTACGCACACGGTGTCTCCGGGCACAAGGATATCGGCGTTGGAGGGCTTTCGGCAGCGGTTTATGACCATGTTGTTTACCCTGTGGGCAAAGATAAGGAGGGCTCCCTTTGCGGGATACATCCCTACATTTACCCCGGCCATTGCGGCAATGCCGTGGCCCCAGATGCCGCAGGCGTTTACGGTGACGGGGGCGTAGTAGTCCTGCTCCTCACCGGAAATGTTGCGGGTGTGGACACCTATGATTGTATCTCCTTCCTTTATGAATCCGGTTACCTCTGTCTGGAGACGCACCTGCCCGCCGTGGAGCTTTGCGTCCAGCATGTTGGCTGCGCAAAGGCGGAAAGGGTCTACGCTGCCGTCCGGTACGCGAACTGCACCTATGAGTTCAGGGTTCACCGACGGCTCCAGGCGCTTTGCAAGGTCCGGGTCTATTATTTCGGCATTGATTCCCGCGCTCTGGCAGGCCTCCACGAAGGTTTTCTGGTAAGAGAGGTCGTCTTCCGGGAGGGTGATGAAAAGGCCGTCGGTTTCGTCTATGCAGTGAGCGGCTATGCGCCTGAGGATCATATTTTCCTCTATGCATTCACGGGCGCTTTCAGCGTCATTTACGGCATAGCGGGCACCGCTGTGGAGAAGACCGTGATTGCGGCCGGTGGCGCCCGTTGCAATGTCTGAGCGCTCTATCAGGAGTGTCCTGAGGCCTCTCATGGCGCAGTCCCGCTGCGTTCCGGCCCCGGTGATACCGCCGCCTATGATTATTACGTCAAATTCGTTGGGTTTCATAGTCTCAGTGTAACAATAGGGCAAATTTACTCATTTTCCCGCACCCTTGCAACCTTTTTTTCGGGGTACTTCCCGGCCCGTCCACGTTTTGGGGCGTTTTCGGCCGCAGGGGACTCGCCGCAAAGCTGTGAAATGACGAGCGGCCGAGTTTTAGGGACGAACGGAACACACCGAAACCCCATACATGCTAACTTTGTAAAGCATAAATTTATGACACTAAAAAAAATTGCCAGATGAGAATCTGTTTTGACACATTTCGCGGCATAACTGCCGCTGTTTTGGCATTGACCTTGACTTTCATTGGAACATCCTGCAAGCGGGAAGACCCTCAGCCAGTGGAAACTCCGCTCCTGAAAGTCTCAGGTACATCCCTCAGTTTTGCCGGGGCAGGTGGAAGCAAGGAACTTACCATTGAAGCCGGCGGCGCCTGGAAGGCCGAATCTTCCCAAAGTTGGATCAAAATCACTCCCGCAAACGCTGGCGGCAACAAGACCGTCACCGTAACCGCGGAAGCAAATGGCAGCACCGTCAAGCGCACCGGCAAGATCCAGTTCAGTCTTACCGCATACCCGGATGTGACTCAGTCTGTGGATGTTACCCAGGCCGAAAAAGACGGTGAGGATCCCGGTCCTGAGAAGCCTGATAATCCTGAGGAAGAGGACGACGGCCCGGATACCTCCACTCTTGTAATCCCCAGGGAGGATTTCACGGTGGAAAGCGTCTGGAGCCTTACCGGCGGAATCATGGGCCTGGAATGGACCAAGGATCATCCCATGTACGAGGAACCCTCCCACGGCTGGATTGCCGCCTTTGACGTTACCATAGCCCCCGAAGAAGTGGGCGCAGGTGGCGGCAGCGGAGAATTCAAGTTCCGCAAGGACGCCTCCTGGACCACCAACCTTGGCGGCACAAACAAGCCCCTGGAGATAGACAAGCGTTACAAGCTTGCCGACGACGGCTCAAACTTCAAGCTTCCCGCCGGTACCTACGACCTCTACATCCAGCCCACGTTCATGCTCCTGTATGCCCTTGAGGCCGGCGCAACCTTCACTCATGGAGACGCCGTCGCAGAGGCCGAACAAGGGGAGAACGTGAGGATATACCTCCTCAACAACTCCACCTGGACCAAGCCTTACTTCTATGCCTATGCAGCCGGCGGGGCTCTTCAGCCTTACGGCGCGTGGCCCGGAACATACGCCAGCGGAACCAAGCAGTACGGAGACTACACCTGGACATACTGGGAGGCATCCGGCTTCAACGGTATCAACGGAATTAACCTGATACTGAACAATAACGGCGTGGAGCAGTATCCTGCTACAGACGAAACAGACCCTCTCTGGAGCAATCTCACTATCCTTAACACCCTCTACTTCACCTGGGACGGTAAAAAGCTCACCCAGGTAGAGGACCCCAACAATCCCGGAGTTACCGGAAAGGGCATCACCCCGGACGAAGTCAAGTTCGGCTCTAGTTCCTGGACTATTATCGGAACGGTTGGCGGTACCAACTGGGATACCGACTTCCCTATGGACACAGAAGGCTACTGGGAGGTTGCAAGGGAGGTGAAAATAGGCTCGGGTGAGATGTTCAAGTTCCGCCAGAACCGCTCCTGGACAATCAACTTCGGCTATGGTGAAAACACCGGAGACACTCCCAGGCAGGCTGCTGCAGGCGAAAAACTTGACATGGTCCAGGGCGGCGCCAACATAACGGTTTCGGCCGGAACCTATGACATTTACCTTGCCGCCGAAAACCAGATTGCGTACATCCTTCCGGCAGGAAGCGCCTGGACCCATGAAGAGGAAGGAAAGCCGGAATACGGCGGGCAAGGGGAGTACGACCCTAACCTTGACCCTTCCAAGAAGCTCAGCGGCATCACCTACCAGATCAACGTCTTCTCCTTCAAGGACTCCGACGGCGACGGCTGGGGAGACCTTAACGGTATTACGGAGAGCCTGGACTACTTTGACAAGCTGGGCGTCACGGGCCTCTGGCTGTCGCCTATCCATCCGGCCCAGAGCTATCACGGCTACGACGTTAAGGACTACGAGGCCATAAACACCAAATTCGGCACGGAAGCAGACTTCCAGAACCTCATCGACAAGGCCCATGAGCACAATATCCGCATCTACATGGACTACGTGATCAACCACGCCGGAGACCAAAGCGTATGGTTCTCCGATGTCCGGGACAACGGAGAAAAGAGCGAGTACTGGGATTACTTCTCGCTGTCCAAAGACCCTGAAAAAGACATCAAGGCCGGGAAGATTGCGCAGGTGAACCCTTCCGACGGCTACGACAAGTACAAGTGGTATCCGGTCCTCATCGGAGGCACCGGCAAGAAGCGCTACAAGATAGACCTTGACTGGACCAATGCCAGCGCCCCTACCATAACCGTCACAGAAACATCCGACGCCCCCACAACGTCGGGTACGTACAACAACCCTGAACGCTATCTCTACTGGGGATCAGGTACTTATACACAATTTGCCGATAACGGTACCAATAAATATACCCTTACCCTTGACTACAACAGTGACTGGGGCTGCCTTGTGAGGACAACCAAGGAAGACAAGTGGGACGGAAACACCAAGTGGGGCTTCAACAAGACCGGAGACCAGCTGAAGGCCGGAGTCGCCCATGTCCTTTACAGCGACAACAACCCGGACAACGTCCAGTCCATCGTGATGCCCGGCGGCGAACTCTACTATTATTACACGGAGTTCGGCACAGGCATGTTTGTGGATTTCAACTACGGGAAGGCCGATAACTGCCAGAATTCCAAGGCTTTCAAGGCTATTGTAAAGACTGCCGAAAAATGGCTGAACATGGGTGTTGACGGCTTCCGCCTTGATGCCGTGAAGCATATCTACCACAACGAGACCGGCCCCGAGAACAAGGCGTTCTGGAAGGCTTTCTACAATGCCTGCAACACCATTTACAAGGCAAACGCAGATAAGCGCGCAGGCCTTAAGGGCATAGTGGACCAGAACATATTCATGGTTGGCGAAGTCCTTTCCGGAGACGGAGACTGCACCCCGTTCTACGAGGGCCTGCCCGCCCTGTTCGAGTTCCAGTTCTTCTGGGATCTCCGCAATTGCCTCAATAGTGAGAATATCTTCCAGGCAGGTTATGGCCAGAATTTCCCGGGTTCCCTGAGTTATCGGTGGAATAACCACAGGGGAGTGAGGACCGATGCCATCTCAACTCCTAAGCTTGCCAACCACGACGAAGACCGCACTGCTTCCCAGCTTGGAAACTACAAGCCGAAGATTAGGCTTGCCGCCGCAGTGCTTCTCACCGCTGCCGGAAGGCCCTATATATATCAAGGTGAGGAACTGGGCTACTGGGGCACCAAGGCGGGCGGCGACGAATATGTGCGTACGCCTATCCTCTGGACCTCCAGTCAGGCCAGCGCTGCCACTAAGGGTATTTCCAACAAGGTGGACTGGAACATGCTGCAGCCGGGAATCAGCGTCGAGAGCCAGGCAAAGGACGAGGCCTCTCTCCTTTCGCTTTACCGCCGTTTCGCCTATGCCAGGAGCGTGAATCCTGCAATGGCCAACGGTTGGCCTGAGGCCGATGAACGCACTATGGGCAGCTACGACGGCCACGTTGCCGGTTGGTATCTCCACGAGGAAGGCGGCGAGAAGGTTGTGCTGGTATTGCACAATTTCTCCGGCTACACCATAGACGTATCCCGCTGGCCCGGTGAGAATGCTACGGAAGACAGCATCCTCATCTCCAACGGCAACGTCACCGTTAGCGGAAATGTGGCCGATGGCACCACTGTGTCCCTGCCAGGCTACAGCTCCGTGGTATTTGCACTGAACTAGGCCACTTTGCGGGCCGTCACCCCCGACCTGATCGGGGGTCTTAGCCGCCCGAGCACAAAAACGCCCGAAAACGTGGACGAACCAGCCGAAACAGCGGCCCCGGCCACGAAAACGGCCCAAAACGTGGCCGAACCAGCCGAAACAGCGGCCCCGGCCACAAAAATGGCCCAAAACGTGGCCGAGCCAGCCAAAACAGCGGCCCCGGCCACAAAAACGGCCCAAAACGTGGACGAACCGGCCAAAACAGCGGCCCCGGCCACAAAAACGGCCGAAAACGTGGACGAACCGGCCAAAACAGCGGCCCCGGCCACAAAAACGGCCGAAAACGTGGACGATATAATGAGAAGATGATTATAAATAACAAAATAGTATGAGGAGACAGTATATCATTACTTTTTTTAGTTTGGTAGCAGCCATGCTGTTTGCAGGATGCGCCAAAGATGTAAGTGTTGCTGGACTGGATGTTTCCAAACCGGTTCAGTTTACAACTTCGTCGGTTAATGAATACGTGTTCAAGAGTACTGAGACAGCATTGTCGACTGGAGATTATATCGGAGTCTTTGCCGGTAGCCCTATCTCCCGTAACAATGTCAAGATGCGAGTAAATGGCAGTGCGCTTGAATATACTGACGATGCCGACCGAATCTACTGGACTACAGGTCAGACAGTAGCTTCTAATTTTGTGGCATACGAGCCATGGATTGCAGATGACTCATTTGCCAGTTTGTCCGATAAACAGAGAGTATGGACGGTTAATTCTGATCAGTCGTCGGATGCCAATTTCTATGCTTCTGACTTGAAGGTTGCCAATGTCAATGTTGCAGCAGAGGCAGATGTAGATCTGGTGTTCAACCACATCCTTGGCAAGGTAACGCTCACCATTACAAGCCAACTTGCTAGCCCCCTTACTCAGGTTGAGCTGGTGAATGTGATAACCAGTGGCACTGTTGATCTGGATGATGGAACTATTTCATCTCCAGGGGCACGTACATCAACGGTTATTGCTCACCAGAAGTCTTTCAACAGTGGAACAAAAGTCTATGTCTATGAGGCTATTCTGATTCCGGATGCTTCTGCTCAGCCTTCCATTAGAATTACAGTTGAAGGAGGAACTACATATACTTATACGTTGGATTCCTCATTCAGTCTTGTTAAGGGGGCGAATGCTACGGCAGCATTTACCATTTTGCGTCCAGGCCTTTCTGCTGTTTTTTCATCGATGTCAGTCGCAAGCTGGGATAGTGGCGTTAATGCTTCCAGCAATGTTAACACCGAAGGACGCTCAAAAAGTATTGCAAATAACAAGTGGGCCATTGTAGGTACTATAATGGGAACCAACTGGGATGAAGATATTATGATGTCAAACACTTCCGACAATACTTGGCAAATTGACATCTATTATCAGGCTGGGGAAGAGTTCAAGTTCAGATACAATCACAGTTGGGATGATAACAAGACGATTGGAGCCAAAAAGTCAGATTCTGGATCAGATTACGTTTCAATTGATCTCGGCACAGATAAAGTTCTGAAATATAATGACTATTCATACGATGGCGAAGCATCTGGCGCCAAGAATATGAGAATTAACGGTAGTACCGGTTGGTATACCATTTATCTGCATCCGTATACCTATGGTGGAAGCAATTGGCCTACTGTCTATATTGCATCTAAATAATCAATAATATTATACTAATCATAAATCATTATGAACAAAAACTTTTTAACCATCGTTGCATTCGCAGCCGCATTGGTTGCTTGCAACAAAACAGAGGCGCCTGTTGCTCAGACTGGTGCTCCCGTACAGTTCCGCGCATCCGTTGCAAACGAGTACGTGATGAAATCCACAACCATCGACAATCCAATTGACGATGGTACATTTGTAGGTGTTTATGCCGGTGTTCCTATCAGCGTTAATAACAAGAAATACGCGAAGACCACCAGTGAAATGACATTGACCCCTGAATCTGGCAATACTATCAGTTGGCTAGTGGGTCAGAACGGCACCCAGGATTTCTATGCATACTATCCTTATAGCTCGAGTGCCACATCTTCGGCTATCCCAGTTGAAGTGAAAACAGACCAGACCACTCTTGCAAATCTTAATTTGTCCGATTTTCTTTGGGGTATTGATGATAACAGGGCGGCTGGTACGGAATCCTCAATCACTCTTAATCACAAGCTGACAAAAGTAATCATCAATATTGACAATAATCTTGCTCAGGATGTCACAGGCGTCGCTATTTCAGGTTTAAAGAATTCAGCAAGTGCTTCTCCTGCAACAGGAGAACTGAGCAGTTTGTCAGGCTCTGGTGATATTGCTGCTTATCGTTATGTGGCTGCTAGCGCTGGCAACGATGGACAGTATATCGCAATTGTGCTTCCCGAAGAATCGGTTACCCCTTCAATCAAAGTAACAGTTGCTAATAGTCTTGAATATACTTTTACTCTTAGTGCTGCATATACTTTTGTTTCAGGTACAACAGCTACTGCTAACCTTGTTTTGGATCCGGGAGCATCTGAGGCCGGATCAGCAGTTGTTTTCGGTTTTACTCTTGGCGGATGGACATCAGGCTCTGCTATCGGTATTCCCTCTGGTACTCCTACCCCCACAAAACCTGCGAATAAATGGTCAGTTATTGGTACTATCAATGGTACCGATTGGAATCAAGATTTCTATTTGACTCAGACAGCAACAGGTTCAGAAGCATGGGAAGGTACCTGGGAAGGTGATATTAATTATGCTGCCAACCAAGAGTTTAAACTTCGTTATAATAATGCTTGGGAAAAGCAGGCTGGAATGAATCCTAAATGGCTGTACTGCAATATTGGTGAGAACGATCTTGGTCTTTGGAATGCGGGTAGTATTAATGTCGTCCTTGCTAACAGTAATGATAAAGATGCCATAGTTACAGGATCTTATCATATCAAGTTCATTTATGATGGATATAAGTTAACAGTAACAAAAAATGACTAATACAATATAATGATGAAACGCTTATTAATAACACTCGCAGCCATTGCTCTGGCCCTTGTTTCCTGCCAAAAACAGGAAGTCGCCAGGGTGGCAGAAGGCGGAACTCCGGTGGAGTTTGTTGCCTCATTGTATCAGCCTATTGTGCTTAAGTCCACAGTAGACAATCCTTTTGACGTGGATGATCAGGTTGGTATCTTCTCCAGTGCCCCTATCAACGCCGCCAATGTTGCCTATAAAGTAAGCAGTATGCCCACAACAAATCCTGCTGCTTCAGGCGCTCTTGTCCCTGTTGTGGATGATAATGCCATCCTTTGGGGGCAGGGTCAGTCCGCTGCAACATCATTCTATGCTTATATGCCTTATGCATCGGCAAACACGGATATGACTGATATAGCCATAGCTGTTGAGAATGATCAGCACACTCTCGCAAATCTGAATAATTCTGACTTTATGGCTGCTACAGCAGCAAATGTTGCTGTCCAGACAGCCGCTTCACTGCAGTTTAACCACAAGCTTAGCAAGGTGATTGTGAAAGTAGAGAACAAGCTTGCACAGGACATTACTAAGGTTGAGATTAAGAATGTCAAGAAGACCGCAGCTATTGATCTTACCACCGGCACTGTTACCGCTGCTGCAGCCGAGGAAGCCACACAGGTTATCTGGGCATATCCTGAAGAGAATACGGTTGTTGAGACGGTTAGCAATGTTAACCACACATACCACGTGTTTGACGCTATCATTGTTCCTCAGTCAGCCCAGCCCCAGATTGTTGTAACAGTCGGCAGCAACACTACTTATAAGTTCGCTCTGAGCTCTGCATTCAGCTTTGTCGGAGGCCAGACAGCTACTGCCACTCTAGTTCTTGAGTCTGCTGCAGCTTCTGAAAATGCTGTATCATTCTCCTTCACTGTAGGTGAGTGGGGCGCCAACACCGATATGGCTTATGGTGCCGGTCAGAAGGAAATCAGCAACCCTGATCAGTGGTCTGTGATTGGTAACATCATGGGCACTTCTTGGAACCAGGATTTCTATATGGAAACCAACCCCAACACAGAGGGCGAGTTGATGGTTACCATTAAGTATAGGAAGGATGAAGAGTTCAAATTCCGTTTCGGCAGCGCATGGAAGGATGAGAACCATACTGATGACAAGTATGTCCAGGCTGGTGCACCGAATTCCACGGCGCTGGATTACTCTGATGTGAATAATTCTCACGATCTCTGGGGCGAAGGCAACCAGAACATTAAGCTTGCCGTAGATGATGATGATGAACACACATTCACTCTCTATTTCAAGCCTGTAGGCTATAAGCTTCATATTGTCGAAGTAACTGATTAAGCACTATGAAAAAGATATTCATTTTCACACTCGCTCTGACAGCACTGTTTGCCTGCCAGAAGAATGAGGCCCCGGTTATGAAGGGGGAGGGCAATCCTGTGCAGTTTACGGCACGCATTGCCAATACATTCGAGCTCAAGTCCGTTAGCAAGGAAAGCCTTGACGGAAAGAAGATCAGGATTGCGGCCGATGCAACCCTTGACAATGCAACAACCGTTGCAACCGTGGACGGAGACGCCCTGAATCTTGAAACCGTTATCAAGTGGAAGAAGGATCAGACCCAGACCACCACGTTTGCCGGTCTGTACCAGAACGTTGAGAGCGGTGACGCTCCCGCAGCACCCACAGCACTCAAGATGGAGTACGATATGGTGAACGGCGGAAACTATGACTACGTATATCACGAGTCATTCCTCACCGCTACTGCAAAGAACGTAACCCCTGAGACCCCTGTGAACCTGGTGTTCAAGCACCCCTTCGCAAAGCTCGCTGTTACTGTTACCAAGGAAATCGAGGGCGAGATTGCAGGAGTTGAACTCCGCAACGTAGTGCTTGCAGGTACCCTGAACCTGGCTACAGCAGCCATTGAAGAGCCCGCATCAGCCAGCAATGTAGCGATGGTGAAGACTGGAACCAATGCAGCTGTATATGAGGCAGTCATCATGCCCGTGGCCGCAAAGCCCATCATTGCAGTTACCATTGGTGAGGAAGTGTACAAGTTTGCTGTATCGGCCCAGACCGAGTTCGCAGCCAACAAGACCTACACCGCAGCCCTTACCATCAAGGACACTACTCCCACCGCCGGCGAGGCCGTTGGCTTCACCTTCGACGTGGTTGACTGGGAGGCCGGTGCAGCCCTTGAGACCGAGGAAATTGTTCCCGTATGGAGCGTAATCGGCCTTGGTGGAGACTGGAACACCGATATTCCCATGACCAAGACTGTTGCCGGTGAAAACAAGACCGACGGCACCTGGGAGGCCACAATCGCTTATGCCGATGGCGACGAGTTCAAACTCCGCTGGGAAGGCGAGTGGACCCTTAACATGGGTATGAACGCTACTTGGGACTATTATGGCCTTGGAGACTTCAGCGACGGATTCCTTGTTGCCAATTCAGACAAGAACATCATTCTTGAGGCTGCAGGAAACTATAAGCTTTCCTTCACCTATCCTTCCAAGAAACTCGTAATTACCGCAGTTGACTAATTAAACCAATAAACCATGAAGCAATTATTATTTGCAGCACTTGCAGCCGCGTTGGCACTGGTATCTTGCGCAAAGCAGGAGACAGTGCGCACTGCAGTGCCCGGTGAGGTACGGTTCACAACCAATATCCAGACCTACACCGTGAAGGCCACGGACACCGCATTCGAGAACAACGACAAGGTTGGTATCTTTGCCGGAGCTCCCATCGGCAAAAACAACGTGGAGGCCGTTGTGAGCGGCACAAGCCTTCTTCCCGTAACCCCCATCAAGTGGGTTGAGGGAAATAACAGCGTAGTCAAGTTCTTCGCTTACTACCCCTACGATGCAGCCGCAACGGCATCCTACAACTTCGCCGTCCAGTCCAACCAGAGTGCACTTGACTTCTACAAGAAGAGCGACCTCATGCTTGCCAGCGCATCTTCGGCACCCGTAGAGACTGCAGTGGCTCTGCCCTTCTCGCACGTGCTCTCAAAGGTGGTCATCGGCCTTACGAACAACGTCCCCGAGACCACTGTGACAAAGGTGGAGTTTGAAGGCGTTGCCCTCAGCGCAACCGTGAACCTTGAAACCGGCGTCCTCAGCGGCCTTGCAACCGAGCTTGGCACCATCACCGCCAATCCGGTTTCGGCTACGTCCTATCAGCTTATCACCATGCCTCAGACCGCATCCCCGAAGATCCGTGTAACCCTTTCAAATGGCAAGGCATACCTCTATGAACTGGCATCGGCATTCACCTTCAAGGCCGGAAAGAAAGCAACCGCAGCCCTCACGCTGAATCCTCAGCAGGAGGCCGGCTCCGTGGAATTCACCCTGGAAGTGAACGACTGGGACACCGACACCGACGCCCTTGGCTTTGGCGACCCTTCAGTTGAGGATGCCGAAGAAGGCTGGGCCGTCATGGGCCTTGGCGGAGACTGGGAGACCGGTGTAGCCATGACCGAAGACGAGTACCACAACTGGAGCGCAGACATCACCTATGCCGAAGGCGACGAGTTCAAGCTCAAACTTGGTGACACCTGGGTTGGCATGCAGCCTACATGGTCATACTACGGCCTTGGAGACTTCGGCAACGACACCAACTACCTCCAGGAAGGCGACGAAGCTATTAACATCGTCCTTCAGGCAGCAGGTGAGTACCACCTCTTCTTCGCCCCCGACACCAAGTGGTTTGTCGTGACCGCAAAGGGAACCACCCCTGATCCGGAACCCGACCCTGAAACAGCCACCCTTACCCTCAATGTCCTTAACACCATCGGCTGGGAGACCATGAACGTTTACTGCTGGACCGACACCGATCCCTGGCCCTGCTATACCGCTGCATGGCCCGGAGATGCCGCTGCCGCAGAAGACGTGGTTGTAGAAAGCGTAACCTACAAGAGCTTTACAATCACCGGCATTCCCCAGAATGCAACCGACGTGAAGTTCATCCTCAATAACGGCACGGATCAGACCGCAAATCTGGACCTTCCCGCCCTTACATCCGCAAACGTTACCCTCTTTGCAGAGCTCAAGGCCGACAAGACCGTTGAATTCGCCCAGTAATCCGTCCTTCACCCTATGAGAAAATATATTGTAATACTCACAATAGGTATTCTCGCCTTGGGTGTATGCTCTTCGTGCCGAAGGGGCAGGGAGAACCCGGAGGAGGCGATGTTTGCCCTTAGGGAAGATGTGGTGTTCACCGCATCGGCCAGCGGGTACGCATCGTCTACCAAAGCTTCGGATTCGGCCCTGGAAGACGGTGACGAGATAGGAATCTTTGCCCTGGACCCCATTGACGCGCTAAACGTCAAGGGGACCCTGGGGCAGGGAAAAGTGAAAACCGAGGTTCCCGTGAAATGGGGACTGGACCAGAAGGAGATTTCGCGCTTTGCGGCCTACCTGCCCTACATGGCAGCTACGGAAGGCGCCGACCTTTCGTTCAGCGTGAAGGCCGACCAAAGCTCCTACGCGGGCTATTCGGCCTCTGACCTCAGGTACGCGGTAACGGACGCCGTTCCCGGAACGCCGGTGGACTTCCTCTTCCAGCACTCGCTCTCCAAGCTTGTGGTGGTGATGGAATCCTCGGACGTTGAAGTGGAAAGCGTTGTGACCGGCGAACTTGTGACCGGGGTAAAGCTCAACATTGTGGACGGAAACGTGGAGGGAACCGCCCTTAAGGGCACCGTAACCATGGGCAAGGCCGTAGCCGCAAACGGCGGCGAAGGCCATGTGGCCATTCTGGTGCCCCAGAAGGGAGTTTTCCCCCTTACCGTAACCCTCAAGGGCGGCACCACCATAAACGCCGTCATGCCATCCACCGTAACCCTCATGCCCGGCATGGCCTACAAGGCAGTTGTGGGCCTTACAGGCACATTCAAGCTTACGGTTACGGACTGGGCCGACGACGGGGAAATGCCTTATATTAATAAAGGAGCATAGCGTATGAAAGCACGTATACTGACACTGATCATAGCGGCTTTCGTAGGTATTGGATCCTTGGGGGCCCAGAACCGATGGGCCCTCAAGACCAACCTCCTTCACGATGCCACCGCTTCCGTGAACCTTGCCCTTGAATACGGTTTTTCCCCTCACTGGAGTGCCGAAGTCTCTGCAAGCGTGAACATGTGGGACCTGCCGGACCAGCTCAGGCTGAAGCATGCCATAGTGCAGCCTGAGCTCCGGTACTGGCTCTGCGACCGCTTCGGCGGCTGGTTCTTTGACGCCCATGTCATTGGAGGCTACACCCCCGGCGTGGGCGGGTTCTGGGATTTCAGCCAGTACTACCACAAGTTCCCCAACCTCAAGACCTTCCTCCTCAAGGACGCCATAATGCTTGGCATGGGCGGCGGTGTGGGCTACGACGTAGTCCTCTCCCGCCACTGGAACCTTGAGTTCGAGCTTGGCCTTGGGTACATGTACGTACGCGGAGACGAGTTCTGGAACGACACCCTTGTCCTGAAGGCTTCCGAATTCGACTATCTGGGCCCTACAAGGCTAGGTTTAACCATCTCTTATATCTTCTAAGGCCATGAAAAAGACATTAAGCACAATAGCACTTCTTCTTGCTCTTATTTCTTCGGCCCGGGGACAGGAGTTCTCCAACCTTGTAGCGGTGTCGGACGTCAGGTTCCAGCTTGAGGGAGAGAACCTCCTCATGGAGATGGACCTTGACTTCACCGGTATCAAGCCGGAGGCCGAAGAGAGGCAGGACTACTATCTCACCGTCTATTCCGGGGAGAACTACGTGACCATGCCCGTAGCCAGCCTTCTTGGCCGATCGTGGTATTACCACTACGCCAGGGAGCGCAGGACCGACAATCCGTTTGAGCCCGAAGAGCACACATGGTACTGGAAAAAGGCACCTTCGCCCTATCACTATTCGGCCGTAATCCCTTACCGCGAATGGATGGGGGAGGGCAATATCCGTATAGACGCCTCCGTTGGCGGCTGCTGCGGAAAACCAGGCCGTGAAGTCCAGGGCGCACCCGTCATGAGCGCCGTGCTTCCAGTTGTGGAGCCGGAGCCCGTGAAGCCGGTCTACAGGCCGGAATTCATCTACGTTCTCCCGCCTGCCGAAACCACCGTGAAGCAGAGGGATATCTCCGGTGAAGCCTACGTGGTGTTCGCTTCCGGGAAAACCGCCGTGGACCCCGCCTACAGGGACAACGCCGCGGAGCTTGAGAAGATAAAGGCCACCATAGACTCCGTAAGGGCCGACGCCGACGTCACCATTACCGAGGTCCTCTTGCGGGGCTACTCCTCTCCGGACGGAAAATACTCTGCCAACGAGCGTCTCTCCCTTGCCCGCACAAAGGCCATCAAGGACTACGTAAGTTCCCTCGATTCCCTTTCAGAGAGCGTTTTCAAGGCCGAATCCGTCCCTGAGAACTGGGACGGGCTGAGGGCTGCCGTTGAGGGGAGTGAACTTTCGGCAAAGGAGAAGATCCTGGAGCTTATTGACTCCGACCTTGCCCCTGACCGCAAGGAAGCCCGCTTGAAGGCTAATTTCCCCAAGCAGTGGGCCGCCTTGGTGAAGGAAGTGTTCCCGCTTCTCAGAAGGACCGACTACCGCGTGAGCTACACCGTGAGGAGCTACACCACCACGGAGGATGCCCGCCGCATTCTTCGGACTGCACCCGACAAACTGTCAATCACCGAATTCTTCCTTGCTGCGCAGGGCTACGAAATGGGCACCTACGAGTTTGACGAGGTATTCAAGATTGCCGCCAGGATTTACCCGGACAACGAGGTCGTGAACATAAACGCTGCCAATGCCGCAATGAGCCTTGGAAGCCTCTCCGCCGCTGAAGGATATCTTCAGAGGGCGGGGGACAGCCCCGTCGCCCGCTACACCAAGGGCGTTCTTTGCGCCCTCCAGGAAGACTGGGAAGGTGCGGTCATGTTCTTTACTTCGGCAAAGGCTTCCGGCGTACCCGAGGCCGATGCTGCGCTGACTGTTGCGAAAGAGCTTCTGGAATTTGGTAAATAGCGCATTTTTGCGTAATTTTACACGCTATTTCAGAAGCTAACCACAACAGTATGGATTCGGTAAAAATTATCGAAATAAAGAAAAGCGTCTTTGAGGACAACAACCTTGATGCAGATTCCCTGCGCAAGGAGTTGAGGCTCAAGGGCGTTTTTCTGTTAAACCTCATGTCGTCGCCCGGAAGCGGCAAAACCACCACCCTCATCCGCACCATAAATCTCCTGAAGGACAAGCTCCGCATTGCCGTCATGGAGGCCGATATCGACTCCGACGTAGATGCAGTGAAGATAAAGGAAGCCACCGGCATTCCTTCCATTCAGCTTCACACCGGCGGCATGTGCCACCTGGACGCCGAAATGACCCGCCAGGGCCTTGATAACGTAGACCTTGAGGGCTTGGACCTTGTGATCCTGGAGAATGTGGGTAACCTTGTGTGCCCCGCGGAGTTCGATACCGGCAGTTCCTGCAACGCCATGATCCTCTCCGTTCCGGAAGGCCACGACAAGCCCCTCAAGTACCCTCTCATGTTCTCCATCTGCGACGTAGTCGTGGTGAACAAGATGGACGTCCAGCCTTACTTCGACTTCGACCTTGAGAAGTGCACGGAGTACGTCCACATGAGAAACCCCAAAGCCCGCATCATTCCCATTTCGGCCAAAACCGGGGAAGGCGTGGAAGAATTCGCCGCCTGGCTCCTGGAAGCCGTCAAAAGCTGGAAACAACAATAAAACCTATATTTTCTATGCCTGAGATGTCAAAAAAGTTTGTCCCCAAGCATTTTGGAGACAAAAATCCCAATCCCAAGCTCATTAAATTCGTGCGACACGTCACGGACCGCATCCCCGGCAAAATCAAGATGACAACTGAAGCCCCGGAGTACTGGGGCCTTGCCTGCATCTTCGAGGATGAGATGGATCCCATAACCCGTGAAGCCTCCCTGGACCTTCTTCTGGATATGCTTCCCGGAAACCCGTTCAAGGTTCGCAAGCACTGGAGCCGCACCCAGCTGCATGAGATGAATGCCAAAAAGCATTATGCTTCGTCAGAGGCGGATTTCGACGCCCTCCTTGACAAGCTCTCATACTTCGGCATGCTGGAGTACGACTACGGAGACCACTATAAGAACGGTCAGGGCCCGGATCCCGGCACCACCTTCAACCGTGAAGACCGCATTTACTGGGTTCCCATGTTCGTTCCCGGAAGTGCCGAATACACCAACATGAACGTGGAGCTCATGGACAAGCACCCTGAGCTTGCCATGTTCTTCGAGCGCATGACCTTCCTCCCTCTGGAGAAGATCACCCCCATGGTCCCTATGGGCGGCTCGGGCATCGGCATGCATGTTATTCCCGTGGAAAAGGCTATTTCCATGGAAAACCAGTCCATTGACATAGAGCACATCTCATACTGGCTCAAGAAGTATGAAGGCCACCTTGGCGTGGGCATCTGCTCCTGCCGTTATGGCCGTAAGAAACTGGACGAAGGCTGCGCAGACGACTACCGTGACTGGTGTATCGGCGTTGGCGACATGGCCGATTACCTCCGTGAAACCGGCCGCGGCCACGACATTACCTATGACGAGGCCATGGCCATCCTCAAAAAGGCCGAAGACCACGGATTCGTGCATCAGGTGACAAACATCGACGGCGACGGAAAGATCTTTGCCATCTGCAACTGTAACGTCAAGATATGTAACGCCCTCAGGACTTCCCAGCTTTTCAACACCCCCAACATGAGCCGTAGCGCCTATGTGGCCGAAGTCGAGAAGGAAAAGTGCGTCGCCTGCGGCCGCTGCGTGGAGTATTGCCCCGCCGGCGCCGTGAAGCTTGGCCAGAAACTTTGCACCCACAGCGGTCCCATCAAGTATCCTAAGCACGAGCTTCCGGATGCCGCCAAGTGGGGAGAGCACAAGTGGACCGAGGACTACCGCGACAAGAACCGCATCAACTGCTACGAAACCGGCACATCTCCCTGTAAGACAGCCTGCCCCGCCCACATTGCGGTCCAGGGCTATCTCAAGAAGGCCGCCGAAGGAAAGTTCACGGAGGCCCTTGAGCTCATCAAGCGTGAAAACCCGTTCCCGGCAGTGTGTGGCCGCGTTTGCAACCGCCGCTGCGAGGACGCCTGCACCCGCGGAACCATTGACCAGCCCATCGCTATAGATGCCGTCAAGAAGTTCATCGCAGAGCAGGACCTCAATGCCGAAACCCGCTTTGTCCCCGAGGTGAATATCTGCTCCAATGTCCAGGACCGCTGGGAGGAGAAGATTGCCATCATTGGCGGCGGCCCCGCCGGCATGAGCTGCGCAAACTACCTTGCCACAATGGGTTACAAGCCCACCGTGTTTGAAAAGAACGAAGAACCCGGCGGTATGCTCCGCTACGGCATTCCTTCCTACAAGCTTTCCAAGGACGTCCTCAAGGCCGAAATCGACATCATGAAGGAGATCGGCGTAGAGGTCCGTACCGGTGTGGAAGTTGGCAAGGACGTCACCATCGCCCAGCTCCGCGAGGAAGGTTACAAGGCATTCTACGTTGCCATCGGCTGCCAGGGCGGCCGTCTCCCCGGAGTCCCCGGAGAAACCCTCCCCGGAACCACTACCGCCATTGACTTCCTCCACGAAGCCAACTGCGGCGCCAAAAAGGTTTCCGGCAAGGTGGTCGTGGTTGGCGGCGGCAACGTTGCCATAGATGCAGCCCGCGTTGCAATGCGCAGCGGCGCCTCGGAGGTAACCATGCTTTCCCTTGAGACCGAGGACATCATGCCCGCATCCCTTGAGGAGCGCACGGAAGCCCGTGAGGACGGCGTTGTCATCAATCCCGGCTGGGGTCCTAAGGAAGTGCTTGGCACTGACAAGGTTACCGGCATCGTGTTCAAGAAGTGCACCTCCGTATTCAACGCAGAGCACAAGTTCGCTCCTGAGTACGACGAGACCGAGCTCATCACCCTGGACGCCGACATGGTCATCTTCGCCATCGGCCAAACCGTTATCCTGAAAGACCTCCTGAAGGACACCAAGGTTGAATTCTTCCGCGGCGTGTATCCCATTGCCGACAAACTCACTTACCAGACCGCAGAACCCGACATCTTTGTTGGCGGAGACTGCTTCACCGGTCCTAAGTTTGCCATCGACGCCATTGCCGCCGGCAAGGAAGCCGCAGAGTCCCTGCACCGCTTTGTGCAGCACGGCCACATGACCATCGGCCGCAACCGCAGGGATTTCATAGAGCTCAACAAGCAGGATATCGTGGTGGAAAGCTACGACAATTCTTCCCGTCAGGCCCCCGAGGACATGAGGCCTGCCAATAAGTTTGCCGAATATCACGGCACCCTTACCGCAGAGCAGGTGAAGAAGGAAACCGCCCGCTGCCTTGGCTGCGGCGCCTCCGTGGTAGACGAGAACAAGTGTATCGGCTGCGGCGTCTGCACCACTAAGTGCGGCTTCGATGCCATCCACCTCCACCGTGTACACCCCGAAGCCTCAATCATGCGCACCTCCGAAGACAAGTTCGGCGGTATCCTCCCTTACATGATTAAGCGCACCGGAAAGATCCTGTTTTCCAAAAAGTAGTTTAGCCTCCGCGGAATAAAACTTTTTCTCCCCAAAAAGGTCGAAAAAGTTTTTTCCGCTTCGGCTCGATACTTTTTGTCATTTCGACCGAGCGAAGCGAGTGGAGAAATCTCATATGCACGAACTAGGAATTGTTTTCTACATTATCCGGGACGTCAAGAAGGCGGCCCTGGAGAATGCCGTGGATAAGATTTCGGCGGTTGTGATGAATATAGGGGAGGTGAGTACCATCATCCCCGATTATCTTCAGGACTGCTGGAGATGGGCCGCGGACAAGGAGGACATCCTGAGGGGGGCGGAGCTTAAATGCAACATCATTCCCGCGGTGACTTACTGCGAAGACTGCGGGATGGAGTTCGAGACCGTCCGTTTTGGGAAAAAGTGCCCTCACTGCGGCAGCGAGAGTACCTATCTTCTTCGCGGCAATGAAGTGGAAATAAAAGAGATTGAAGTTCCAAATCAATAACCAAAATTTTTTAACTTAAACCTTTAATTATGTTTTTTCAAGTTTACGGAGAGCATGCCCTTTCTCAGTGGGGAATGCTGATTGTGGTCCTTCTGGGCCTCATCCTCTTCAACGAGTTTGCCCGTAGGACAAAACTTGGCGGTATCATCACCTTCCTGGCCATTCCTCTGGCCCTCACAGCCTACTTCGTGGCTATCTGGGTTGGTGTGAAGACCGGAGCACAGTGGGCACTTGAGAACCAGACTCACGTCTACATGCAGGGCTGGTTCCACTATGCCAAACTGTACGCTGCAACCGCCGGCTGTATCGGCTTCATGATGATCAAGTACAAATGGGGTATCGGTGCAAAGCACTGGTTCAAGCCCTTCCCGTTCATCATCGTTGCAATCAACATCCTCATTGCCTGTGTCTCCGACTTCGAGAGCGCTGTAATGGGCTGGAACAAGTGGTGGCTCACCTCCGAAGGTGTATGGCAGTATGGCGGCTGGCACAATGTCATGAACGGTGTCGCTGGTCTTCTGAACATCTTCTGCATGACCGCATGGTGGAACGTGTATCCTTCCAAGGACAAGAAGGACATGATCTGGGCCGACATGACCTGGGTTTACATCCTTGTCTATGACATCTGGAACTTTGCATACACTTACAACTGCCTGCCTACACACAGCTGGTACTGCGGTATTGCACTTCTTCTTGCTCCCACCATCGCCGCCCTCCTTTGGAACCGTGGCGGCTGGATCCAGAACCGTGCCAACACCCTTGCTATCTGGTGCATGTTCGCACAGGTGTTCCCTCTGTTCCAGGAGACCTTCAAGAACGGTCAGCAGTGGTTCAGCTGGGCAACTCTTCCCGTGCTCTATCCTCAGGGAACTGCAACCATTGAGCAGCTTTATGCCGCTGCCGGCGGTGAGGCCGCAGTTGTGGGTACTACCGTAGATCCTTCAGTTGTGGCTGCAAATCCCACAATGATGATCGTGATCAGCGCCCTTGCCCTCATCACCAACGCAGTTGCACTCGGCTACATCTTCGTACAGTCCAAGAAGCGTCACATCAATCCTTACAAGGAAGACGTGTTTGTGGACCAGAAGTACTACAAGGATGCAATGGCCCGTGCCGTTGTGGACTAATTTCCGCGTGGAGCTAATCGTTTGATTAGTAGTCACTTAAAAGAAAACGTCTACCTGAATTCAGGTAGACGTTTTTGCGTAAGTTGCTCATGCTCAGTGTTTTACCTCCACGGGCGGAAGCTTCTTTATCTTGCGCACGGGGTCGCAGGTAAGGCCGATGCCAAGCTTGTTGAAGGTTTTGCGGTCTACCTCTGAAAGCATCACCGTGGAATGGACCTGGGCGCCCTTGAGGGCCGGGAGCTGGTCCAGGGCCAGTTTGCAGTTTTCGTCTATGAGGCTCATCATGGAGATGGCTACCAGAACTTCGTCGGTGTGAAGGCGGGGATTGTGGCCATGCAGGTACGTTACCTTGGTTTTCTGGATAGGGGCAATCATCTGCTGGGGGATGAGTTTCACGTTGTGCGCAATGCCAGCAAGATGCTTTATGGCGTTGAGAAGCAGTGCGCTGCAGGGGCCAAGAAGCGGGGACGTTTCTCCGGTGAGGATGGTTCCGTCTTCAAGTTCAATTGCAGCAGTTGCAACTCCGGCTTTTTCCAGGCGCTCTTTTGCCGCCAGGGTGGTTTTACGGTCTGCGGTAGTGATCCTGGCCTTTTTCATTACAAGGGCGTTCTTGTTAACTTCGGCCTCGGTGGCTTTGCCGTCTGCGAAGTTGCAAAGGGCTGTGTAGTAACGCCTTATGATTTCCTGCTTGGAGGCTTCCTGGCATACTTCGTCGTCGGAGATGCAGTAGCCTATCATGTTCACGCCCATGTCTGTGGGAGACTTGTAGGGAGACTCTCCGTAGATGTCCTCGAAGAGGGTGTTCATGACTGGAAATATCTCTATGTCGCGGTTGTAGTTGACGGCGGTTTCACCGTAGGCTTCCAGATGGAAGGGGTCTATCATGTTTACGTCGTCAAGGTCTGCGGTGGCGCTTTCGTAGGCCATGTTTACAGGGTGGCTCAGAGGGAGGTTCCAAACGGGGAAGGTCTCGAACTTAGCGTAACCAGCCTTTATCCCGCGCTTGTTCTCCTGATACAGCTGGCTCAGGCACACTGCCATCTTGCCGCTTCCGGGGCCGGGGGCTGTAACAACAACAAGGGGCTTTGAGGTTACCACATAGTCGTTTTTGCCGAATCCTTCATCGGAGTCAATAAGGGAAACGTTGTTGGGATAGCCTTCAATTGTGTGGTGGAAGTACACCGTAATGCCCATGTTCTCAAGGCGCTTGCGGTAAGCTTCGGCACTGGCCTGACCGTTGAAATGGGTTATGACAACGCTGTTTACGGCAAGGTCACGGGCCAGGAATTCGTCCCTGAGGCGCAGGACGTCCATGTCGTAGGTGATACCAAGGTCTGTGCGGATTTTGTTTTTCTCAATGTCTACCGCACTGATAACAATCACAATTTCAAGGTCTTCCTTGAGCTGCATGAGCATCTGGAGCTTGGAGTCAGGTTCAAAGCCGGGAAGGACGCGGCTGGCGTGGAAGTCGTCAAAGAGCTTGCCGCCGAACTCCATGTACAGTTTGTCCCCAAAGCGCTGGATGCGCTCCTTGATGTGCTCGGATTGGATTTTAAGGTATTTGTTGTTGTCGAACCCGTATTTCATAATGCCGATTGCTTTTTTCAATACGGGGTACAAAATTAACTCATTTGGCCGAAATCCGCAAAAAAAATTGTTTTTCTGTGGCATTGAGAATAAATTTGTACCATGATTTCGTTTACCTCAGATTATACGGAAGGCGCACATCCGGAAATACTTAAGCGCCTGCAGGATACAAACTTTTGTCAAGAGCCCGGTTACGGGGAGGATTCTTTCAGCGAAGACGCCAGAAGGCTTATCCGTGAAGCCCTGGGCCGCCCGGAAGCAAGCGTCTTTTTCCTGGTGGGTGGCACTCAGACAAATTCTACGGTGATAGATGCTGTCATTCCTCATTACGGTGCCGTGATTGCCGCAGAAACAGGGCACATTGCCGTTCATGAGTCCGGAGCCGTGGAACTTAGCGGCCACAAGGTTATAACTCTTCCTTCCCATGAGGGAAAAATGGCCGCCAAGGACCTTCAGGACTATCTTGAGACTTTCTACGGAGATGCAGCCTGGCCTCATATGGCCCACCCTGACATGGTGTACATCTCATTCCCCACGGAATACGGAACCATTTATTCCAAGGCCGAACTGGAAGCCATCAGGAAGGTGTGCAAGGAGTACAAACTGAAACTCTTCATAGACGGAGCGCGCCTTGGATACGGCCTTGAGAGTCCTTCGGCCGATGTTACTCTTAAGGATATTGCCGATCTTTGCGACGTGTTCTACATTGGCGGAACCAAGGTTGGAGCCCTTTGCGGAGAAGCAGTGGTTTTCCCCGCCGGAGATGCTCCTGAGCACTTTTTCACCATTGTGAAGCAGCACGGGGCCCTTCTTGCCAAGGGAAGGCTTCTGGGCCTTCAGTTCCAGGCTCTTTTTACCGGCGGACTGTACTTTGAGATAAGCCGTCATGCAATTGATATGGCCGCGCTCCTTAAAAAGGTATTTGAGCGCCGCGGTATTCCGTTTTACATTGATTCTCCAACCAACCAGCAGTTCCCCATTCTTACAAAGGGCCAGATGGATGCGCTGGATGGGAAAGTGCTTTATGAGATATGGGGTAAACTTCCGGACGGCCGGTTCATTACCCGTTTTTGCACCAGCTGGTGCACGGCTCCCCGTCAGATAGAGGAGCTTGACTCCCTGCTTTAAACCATGAAAGACTTTTTACAATCACTTCTTAACGTAGTATGCGAGATGGCCCCGTACCTTCTGCTGGGTTTTCTCATTGCAGGCATACTTCATGTATTTGTCCCTAAGGGATTTTACAACAGGTATTTATCCAAGAATAACAAGTGGGCGGTCCTTTGGGCTGCGCTCCTTGGCATCCCGCTGCCGCTTTGCTCCTGCGGGGTAATCCCCACGGCGGTTGGCCTAAGGAGGGAAAAGGCGTCAAAAGGCGCGGTGGCTTCATTTCTCATTGCTACTCCCCAGACGGGAATAGACTCCATCCTTGCAACGTTCTCGCTGCTTGGGCTGGGCTTTGCCATTATCCGTCCCGTTGCGGCGCTTGTAACCGGCGTTTGCGGCGGGC
>ODAJ014741214.1_pt1 | contig 42825 bp, 34 predicted proteins | sample 1539241 | NCBI WGS metagenome assembly ODAJ01 (sample SAMN02144231, study PRJEB22623) | gut metagenome | biome: sheep rumen | host: Ovis aries | place: New Zealand
GCGGGACATCCCCTGCTCGCTGACGAACGAGAGTTCCCGCTCCATCCGCTCGTTATAGTCCAACACATCCTGAGCCAGTTCTGGCAAGAACGTTCGTACACTATCTTTCTGCTCTTCTGTAAGCAACAGTTTCTCTGCTCCCATCTGTTGCAGAAACTTCGAGGCCAGGCGACACTGTTGGTACTCTGCCGGTAGCTTTACGGGCTGACTGACATACGAATCAACGAATGTTTCGGGCATGCTCCACATAACATAGCAGAGCACCGGATTGGCCCAAGGGTCATCCTTCATATAAGCCTCCAAACGCTGTTTCAGTCGTGCTTCGAAAGCATAATACGCCTCGTCCGTATCAATGCCCGCATATTGGATGGACTGGCCACAGAAGGGCATCATCGCTCCCCATTCATAGCGGTTGACGGCCTTTGCAAACTCACGATAGGCTTTGCCAATCTTTCGGTCGTTGTCTATTAGTTCATTGATTCGGTGGTATGTGGAATCCAGATAGTGGAAGTAGCCCTGCTCGCTCTTCTCGGGCAATTCGTTTGCCAGTTGCCCCATGTTGCGTTTCGCTTCTATGTCGCGATAGATGGTCTCTGGATCGAAGCCCTGTTCTGTGGCATAGACTAAATCCTGATTGAAGTCGGCCAAGTGTCCACCGAACGTCAACGCTTTGGTCAGCCCCTGCGTTTTCAGTTTTTTAAGATTAAGTTTGAAAGAAACCGTCTGACCTGGCACTACATAGCAGGTGAAACGACATTCGCCTACTGTTACGTGGCAATCTATCGTCGTACCTGTAGGCAGACTCAGACTGAAATGTCCATTAGCATCCACACCCAAACTACTACGCCTTACAGCGTCCCCCATGCCCGAGCTGTATTTCAAAGCGTAACGCACGCGCACGCTATCTGGTCTCATTGTGGCCGCATCCCCAATAATAATTCCGTTTAATACAGCAGGCTCCTTGGAGTACTGGAACGCTGGCAGATGCCTTTGTGCATGTCCGCCCATAGCAACGAGGGCGAGCAGTGCGGTGATGATGGTTTTCTTGTTCATATTCATTTCAATTTATTGTTCTTCCTTTATTATATATACGCAGGAAGGACTAAGAAGATGTCGGTTTGGGACGTTAAATCTTCTTAAAAGCGGGCATAAAATCGGCGCGAGTCTGATTCCGCATCCGCTATAGGGGCATCGCCAACCTTCGCCCAAAGGTTCACCAACCTTCGGCCATAGGTTCACCAACCTTCGGCTCTTGGTTCACCAACCGTTTCGGATAAAAAAGGAAGCTGTGTCGTTTCATTTGACACAGCCTCCCTTTTTGCCTTGGTGAGTTTATTCAATTTCCCATTCGAAGATACCCGATGAGTTGTCGTCGGGCAGGTCGATTTCCAATCGTATGGCATCTGCCTCTACGGGTGTGAAGTGTACGGTGTTCATGGCTCCGCGCAGGGTGGGATATTGGTCGGCACCGCTCACGGCCTTCCACTCACCGCTGTTGCGGTAGAGTATGCGCCAGGCCTTGGGCACGCGGCAACCGCCCCATGGGCCGTCGTCGTACCAGTAGACGCTGGCCTGGCTCACCCGTGTGCGCTCGGGCAACTGGTATTCCATCCATTCCGTAGCCGCCTTCTTGGGCCACCAGTGGAAGTAGGGCACCGACTTGTCCTCGGCATTCTTCGGCACGAGGCGGTCGTTCACGGCACCCAGGGCTGCCGTGCGCGTGCTGCTGGTGAGTTTGCTGCGCGAGGCCAGCGAGGGAGGCAGGGCCGGCGTGGTGGCACGCAGTTGCTGTGGCAGCCACACCATCATGCGGCCCGGTCCGCGGTGGTTCCATGCGTAGTAGGGAATGAGGCGCAGGCTCACGTCCTTCGTGGTCAGTCTACCTTCGGCATCGAAGTTCAGCAACTGGGCACTGGTCTCTAAAAATGTAAGTTCAACTTTCTGCTCGATTTTGCCATCTGGTTCGTCCAGGAACTCCAAACTTTCAACTGAGAATTGCGGCTTTTGATTAAGCAGCATGCCGCCCAGGTCGAAGTCGTTGTCGGGCCACTCGGCACAGTACACCAGCGGTCCGCGCTCCACTGCCACACGGCCCTGGTCAGCCGACACACGTTCCAGGGCCTGCACCAGTCGGGGCTCCATGTCGAAGTGGATTTCCACCCGGTCGCCCTTTTTCCATTTGCGGTCTATGCCCAGGAATCCGTCTTCCAATTTCCCCTTTGCCATTTCTTCGCCATTCACCTTGACGGAATAACTGAGCCGCTTCGTGTCTGCATACGCATACAGGTTGCTGGGCACGGGCTGGTTCCTGACCCATCCGGGGATGCGTATGCGCAGGCGGAACTGTCCGGCCCGGTTCTTGTCGACGGTCAGCCGTATGTCGCCTTCCCAGGGATAGTTCGTCTCCTGGCGCAGCGTCACTTCCTTGCCCTTCACCTTCAGCTTTGCCGTATTGCCACCGAAGAGGTTGACGTAGATGTCGCGCTCGTGGGTCTGGTAGAAGTAGCCCGGCACGGAGGGGATGAAGCGGCAGATGTTCGAGGGGCAGCATGCGCAGCCGAACCACGCCTGGCGCTGGTGCTGGCCCATCGACTCCAGCGGGTTGGGGTAGAAGAAGGCTCCGCCGTCCAGCGACACACCGGAGAGCACGCCGTTGTAGAGCGTCCGCTCCAAGACGTCGTAGTATTTGGCGTCGCCGTGCAAGAGGAACAGGCGGTGGTTGACGTATACGTTGCCGATGGCGGCGCACGTCTCGCAGTAGGCCGACATGTTGGGCAGTTCGTAGTTGCGTCCGAAGGCCTCGCCGCTCGAGGTGCTGCCTATGCCGCCCGTGATGTACATCTTTTTGCTTACGATGTTGTCCCAGATGCGGTCGATGGCACGGATGTAGGCCGAGTCGCCTGTCAGCGCAGCCACGTCGGCCATGCCGCTATACATGTAGGCGGCACGCACGGCATGTCCCACGGCCTCGTCCTGTTCCACCACAGGCTTGTGAGCCTGGGAGTAGTCGTGCACGATGGTCGTCTTGCCGCGATAGTCCAGGAGAAACTTCGCCTCGTCCAGATATTTCTTGTCGCCGGTCACGGTGTACAGTTTGGCCAGAGCCATCTCGGGAATCTGATGTCCGGGCACCACGCAGGCCTGTCCGGGATTGGGGCCCACCTCTCGGCATACGCAGTCGGCATAGCGGATGGCAATGTCCAGGAACGTCCGTTCGCCCGTGGCTTGATAGTGTGCGATGGCACCCTCCACCATGTGTCCCAGGTTGTAGAGTTCGTGGCTCAGGTCTTCCTCCTTCACCCATCGCTTCGGTCCCGACCATTCGTGGGGGTGCTTGGGATTCATGGTGCGGGCCGTGTAGAGGTATCCGTCGGGCTCCTGGGCCGAGGCCACGATGGCCAGCACGCTGTCGATGTATGCCTTCAGCTTCTTGTCGGGATAGGTCTGCAGCAGGTAGCTGGCTCCCTCGATGGTCTTGTACACGTCGGTGTCGTCGAACGAGTAGCCGCTCACCTTCACGCCGCTGGTGTCTTCGCCCCGCAGCTGGCGTGCCGCAATCTCGAAGTTCTTGTATCGTCCCTCGCTCTCGCACTTCGAGAAGGCCAGAGGTATGGTCACGTCGCGGCTTGCCTGCAGTCGCTGTCCCCAGAATGTCCCTTGCTCTATGCTCACGCTGGTGAACGGCACAGGCTGGATGGGGTAACTCTGGCCGAAGGCCGAAATCATGAATGAAAAGTTTAAGGTTAAGAATGAAAGTGTAATACGTTTCATATAATCATGTTTTTTGATGTTCCTGTTGGTGATATGGCAGATTAATCTTCCGTCAGTTTGCGGTACCGTGCACGTTTGGGCTCCTCGATGCCCAGTCGCTTGCACTTGTTGGCTTCGTATTCGGAGTAGCTGCCCTCGAAGAAGAATACCTGGCCGTCGCCCTCGTAGGCGAGGATGTGGGTGCAGATGCGGTCGAGGAACCAGCGGTCGTGGCTGATGACCACGGCGCAGCCGGCGAAGTTCTCCAGACCCTCCTCCAGGGCGCGCAGGGTGTTCACGTCGATGTCGTTGGTGGGCTCGTCGAGGAGCAGCACGTTGCCCTCCTGCTTCAGGGCCATGGCCAGGTGCAGTCGGTTGCGCTCACCGCCGGACAGGACGCCGCACTTCTTCTCCTGGTCGGCACCCGAGAAGTTGAACCGCGAGAGGTAGGCACGGACGTTCACGTCGCGGCCGCCCATGCGGATGAGTTCGTTGCCCTGGCTGATGACCTGATAGACCGATTGGTCGGCCTTGATGTCGTGGTGGCTCTGGTCCACGTAGGCCAGTTTCACCGTCTCGCCCACCTCGAAGGTGCCCGAGTCGGGCTGTTCCAGGCCCATAATCATGCGGAAGAGTGTGGTCTTGCCCGCTCCGTTGGGGCCGATTACGCCCACGATGCCGTTGGGCGGGAGCATGAACTCGAGGTCCTTGATGAGCACCCTGTCGCCATATCCCTTCGACACGCCGTGGGCCTCGATGACCTTGTTGCCCAGGCGCGGACCGTTGGGGATGAAGATTTCCAGCTTCTCCTCGCGTTCCTTCTGTTCCTCGTTCAGCATCTTGTCGTACGAGTTCAGACGGGCCTTGCCCTTGGCCTGGCGGGCCTTCGGTGCCATGCGCACCCATTCCAGCTCGCGCTCCAGGGTTTTCCTGCGCTTCGAGGCCACCTTTTCCTCCTGTTCCATGCGCCGGGTCTTCTGTTCCAGCCACGAGGAGTAGTTACCCTTCCAGGGGATGCCCTCGCCGCGGTCCAGTTCCAGAATCCATCCGGCCACGTCGTCGAGGAAGTAGCGGTCGTGGGTCACGCAGATGACCGTACCCTCGTATTGCTGCAGGTGCTGCTCCAGCCAGTCGATGCTTTCGGCATCCAGGTGGTTGGTCGGTTCGTCCAGGAGCAGCACGTCGGGCTTCTGCAGGAGCAGGCGGCACAGGGCCACGCGACGGCGCTCGCCGCCCGAGAGCATGCCGCACAGCTGGTCGGCCGGCGGACAGCGCAGGGCGTCCATGGCCCTTTCGAGGCGGCTGTCGAGGTTCCACGCGTCGGTGGCGTCGATGATGTCCTGCAGTTCGCCCTGCCGGGCAAAGAGTTGGTTCATCTTGTCCTCGTCCTCGTAGTATTCGGGCAGTCCGAACTTCTGGTTTATCTCTTCGTACTCCCTCAGAGCATCCACCACGGGCTGCACGCCCTCCTTCACCACGTCGACCACCGTCTTCTGGTCGTCCAACTGCGGGTCCTGGGGCAGATAGCCCACCGAATAGCCCGGTGCGAAGACCACCTGGCCCTGGTACTGCTGGTCCAGTCCGGCGATGATTTTCATCAGCGTCGACTTACCTGCACCGTTCAGACCGATGATGCCGATCTTGGCTCCGTAGAAGAAGGATAGGTAGATGTTCTTGAGTACTTGTTTCTGGTTTTGTTGGATGGTCTTGCTCACGCCCACCATCGAGAAGATAATCTTCTTTTCGTCCTGTTGTTGTGCCATGTATGTTGCTTAATGTGTGTTATATGTTGAAGATGATGCCCACGCTGTAGAGCAGGGCAAAGAGCAGGATGCTGGCTGCCGTCTGGCCCAGTATCTTGTTCAGTTCGCGTCCGCGGCGGATGCGCTGCATGCGGCTGACGAGGTAGAAATTGACGGCCAGGTAGAAGACGGGCAGTCGCGTCTGCGAATAGACGAGCGCACAGGCCGCAGCCCCCACGAGGGCGTAGAGGATGTAGGTGCGGCGCTCGCCGATGAGGTTGGGTATGGTGCGTTTGCCCACGCGGCGGTCGGTGTCGCGGTCGCGGAAGTTGTTCACCAGCAGCAGGCAGTCGGTGACCAGTCCCATGGCCAGTGCCGCCGCAAACAGCTTGGCGTCGCCCTCCGGCGAGAGGGAGCCGGCTTGCAGATAGTAGGTGACCAGGACGGGCACGAGGCCGAAGAATACCACCACCAGCACGTCGCCCAATGCCATGCGGGCCAGGGTGGAGTAGAGGAGGCAGCCCACGACGCATGCTGCGCCCACGACCACCATCCACCATCCGCCCCACCACACCAGGGGCAGTCCCACGAGGCAGGCCACGGTGGTGACTGCGGCAATACCCCGCTGCATGGCCTCCGGCGTTATCCATCCCTGGGCACAGGCCCGTTCCGGTCCCAACCGGTCGGCGAGGTCTATGCCTCCGCGGTAGTCCAGGAAGTCGTTCACCAGGTTGGCGTCAATCTGCATCAGCAGGGCAAAGGCCATGCACATCAGGGCGGGCGCCCACTGCAGGGAGCCCATCTCCACCCACGCCGCCGACAAACCCACACAGACGGGAGCCATCGCCCCCGTCAGTGTCTTAGGTCGAGCCGCCAGGAACCATGCCTTCGCCGAATTCGTCTTCACCATCATCAGTCCCTAATCCCTAATCCCTAATCTCTAATCCCTAATCCTCAATCCTCAATCCTCAATCCTCCTCCTCTCCGCGCACCTTGCTCTTCTTGTCGTTGAGCAGGTCGAAGCAGAGGTACGTCTTCTTGGCCGAAAGCACGGTCTTGAACTTCGTTTCGTATTGGCGCTTCACGACCAGTTCCTTCTCCGCAGCCTCCCATTTCCGTGTCAGCAGTTCCTGTGCCTGCTTTTCGGTGATGGTGCCGGCCTCGATGCTGGGCTTCAGCTTATCCTTCAGGCTGTCGTAGGGCTTGTTGGCCACCTTCTTGTCGGCCAGGTAGCTGACCAGCAGGGGGCGCAACTTGGTCTGTACGTCGCGGCTGATGCCCATGTTCTTCAGCACGTATGCCACGCGCATGTCGGCGTTCTTTCCGGCCCAGGCCGTGCCCACGTTGCCCATTGCCAGTGTCAGGCAGAAGACGGTCCATGCAATCAATTTTCTCATTTTCATTGTTTTTTTGGTTAGTTAGTTATGGATGTTCTCAGGGCAAAGGTAATGAGATTTTGTCAAACCGCCAAGCCTTTATACATTATTTAATATATAAGGCTGGCAGATTTCCCCCTTCCTTGCCCTTCGCGGTTGTCTCCCCTGGCGCACCTACTTGGTGTAGTAGCGGTGCGAGCCACGCCCTGCCTTGCGTATGCCGCTCTCGGGGTCGGTGCTCCAGTCGCGCAGTTCGCGGGCCGCCATCGTGTGGCGCAGTCCGGTCAGTTCCATGTACTGGCTGACGGTCAGTATGGGGTTCTCGTCGAGGTGCTTGCGGGCCAGGTCGAGTCGTTCCTCGGTGCTGTAGGGCGTGTCCATGGCTCGGCGGTTGCCTTCGTATCGGTCGTGCGTCAGGTGGCACTTCTGCCGTGCCGTGCGCACCAGTCCCTTGTCGGGCGTGATGTGCACCGTGCCGAACACCACGTTCTGGGCGTTGTGCAGCACCTCGTTGCCCTCATTGTCGTCCTCCGCCACGGGCATGTCGTCGCGCATCGTCAAGGAGGGCGTCAGCAGTCCCAGCCCGTCTATGCGCACCGAGTTGCCCTGAGCCAGATACTCGGGCAGCAGGTCGGCAATGTTCGACATCACGGCCTGCAGCGTGCCCTTGCTCACGGCACAGCGGTGGGCCACCTCGCCCATGAATTCCTCGTTCGACACTTGCCGTCCCCCCACGAAGCGGGGCTTGACGATACGTTCTCCCTTGTTGGTGATGCCACCAATCTCCTGATAAATGTATTTAGCCATCTTCTCTCGTTGTTATGATGTGTTTCTTACGGTTTTCGGATGTATTTTTCACCCCTTAAAGCGGCATTCCTGACGCCCCTGCGAGGGAAAGTTCCGCCATCGTCGGCGTCCGCACGTCCGTCGTCGGTGTCCGTACATCCATCGTCGGTGTCCGTCCGTTCATCGGCGGTGGCGGAACTTTCCGACGTGCAAATGTAAGGAATGTTTCTGACGTATGCAAATTTTTTGTCGTGCGTTGTGCAAAAAATTTTGTTTGTGTGCCAAAGTTTTTTTAACTTTGAACCGCGTTCTTAGTTACTCTCGTTCGAAAATGCCCAAACAAGTTTGGCATTTTGCTTACTTATTCGTAACTTTGCAGCTCATTTCGTCTCATCTATGCCAACAACAAATCAAACCAATAGTCGCGGAAAGCGACCGCAGAAACGCCAAGTGGTGGAAGTGCCCCAGATGGATGCCTACGGCCACAAACAGCCGCAGCAACTCGACTTCGAGGCTGCCGTCCTGGGTGCCCTGCTCATCGAGCAGGAGTCGTACGAACAGGTGCAGAACATCCTGACCCCCGAGTCCTTCTACGACCATCGCCATCAGATTATCTTCAAGGCCATCCAGGCCCTGCAGGTGAACCAACGACCCGTCGACGTCATCACCGTGCCCCAGTATCTTGAGTCGCAGGGCGAACTGGAGGAGGCGGGCGGAGTGGTCTACATCGCCCAGCTGACGCAGAACGTCATCACATCGGCCCACATCGACTATCAGGCCAAGATTATCCACCAGAAGTATCAGGCACGCAAACTGATAACCTTCGCCAGCCGCGTCCTGGGCGATGCCTTCGACCCCACGAAGGACGTGGCCGACCTGATGCAGGAGACCGAGGCCGAGCTCTACACCATATCCCAGCAGACGCAGCGAACCAGTTACACCCAGATTAACCCCGTCATCGACGAGGCCATGGAACGACTGAAGGAGACCATGGCCCGCACCGACGGCCTGTCCGGTATCTCCACCGGCTATGCCAAGCTGGACAAGGCCACCAACGGTTGGCAAAACTCCGACCTCGTCATCATAGCCGCCCGACCGGCCATGGGTAAGACGGCCTTCATCCTCTCGATGATTAAGCGCATGGCTGTGGACATGCGCATACCGGTGGCCATGTTCTCGCTGGAAATGGCCAACGTGCAGTTGGTCAACCGTCTGATATCCAACGTCTGCGAGATACCCGGCGAGACGCTGAAGAGCGGACGCCTCTCCCCCGTGGAGGTGAACCAGTTGGACGCCCGCATCAACCAGCTCATCGATGCACCCATCTATGTCGACGACACGGCAGCCCTCAGCATCTTCGAGCTCCGCACGAAGGCACGCCGATTGGTGCGCGACCACGGGGTGAAGATGATACTCATCGACTACCTGCAGCTGATGAACGCCTCCGGCATGCAGTTCGGCAGCCGACAGGAGGAGGTCTCCACCATCAGCCGTAACCTGAAGGGACTGGCCAAGGAACTGAACATACCCATCATCGCCCTGTCGCAGCTGAACCGCGGACTGGAGAACCGCGAGGGCAACGACGGCAAGCGTCCGCAGCTCTCCGACCTTCGCGAGTCGGGTGCCATCGAGCAGGACGCCGACATGGTCTGCTTCATCCATCGTCCCGAATACTACAAGATCATGGAGGTGGACGGCGAGGACATGAAGGGAAAGGCCGAATTCATCATTGCCAAGCACCGTAACGGTGCCACGGGCATCATCAAACTGAAGTTCATGCACCAGTATGCCCGCTTCGAAGACTACGAAGACTATGGTCCCGCCCCCATGCCCGACAGCCAGTTCGGCACGGGCCCGACCAAGACCTCCAACCTCTCCGACGAGGAAATGGCCAGCCTGGGCAACATGGCCCTGAACCTGCCCGAGTCCAATCCTGCCGACACACCTTTCGGTCCCAGCGACCCCGTGGACGGCGGCGTGCCGTTCTGAAGAAAAGATAACTCCACAGTTGGCAGATTGAATTTTATTTTATATATTTGCTGGCGAAAATGATTATTGAAGATGAGCACACAAACCATGACACGAAAACTGGCTGAGTACTTCAAGACGCAACCCGTTACGAAGGCCTGGATTTTTGGTTCCTTCTCGCGTGGTGAAGAACAGCCTGAAAGCGATGTGGACATACTCGTAAATCTCGACCATACCCAGTCGGTAGGGTTGCGCTTTTTTGCCATGTGGGGCGATTTGGAGCACTTGCTCGGCCGTAAGGTGGATCTGGTGACCGAACGTGGGCTTGCTCCGTATGCTCGCGAAAGTGTAGAACGTGACAAAATCCTCGTGTATGAGAGAACCGATTAGGGATCGCGAACGATTGCAACACATTCTGGATGCTGCCGACTTTATTCGGGAGCAGATGCAACACGTGGATTTCGAATCCTTCATGGAGAATAAACTGCTGTATGGGGCGGTCGTGTATTATACAATGGTAATGGGGGAAGCCGCAAACAAACTTACCCGTGAATTCGTCATCCAGCATCCCGAAACCCCGTGGCAGAGTATTGCTAATATGCGCCATCACTTGGTGCATGGATATTATCAGGTGGATATTAAGGTCGTGTGGGAAGTCGTACAGAATGATATACCCGTACTTCGCAATCAGGTAGCGCGATACCTTGCCGAAACTGATTGGTCCGCATGGGAACAAAAGACTTTTGATTATTCAACAGGGCGATTCAAGTAGAATTAGTGCAAGCATATAAATAGAAGGTATAGCAATAACAAGAATAAGATTAATAACCATATAAAACCTACGCCTATGACATAACACGGACAATTGGGGGAGAGACGTGAGGCACGGTGTGCCACACTCCCCGAGGGACAGACAATTAACAAATCTCTATTAACCAAAACGGAGAAGCGCGTTGATGTCCCGTTCGCAGTCTTATTGATAACTTGAGCTTTCTGCTCTTGTTCTCTCACATTGAACACCGCCAATATTCAACACCGAGAGCAAGTAGATTGAAGGTTCATGCTTAGGCGTGAACTATTATACTTGTTGGTGTGAGGCGACTTGGCGGTGGCCTAATGTGAAACAAGTCTCGGATGGTTTCACGCCTTTTCTTATTCTTTTATAAACATTAACATAATGAACAAAATGTTTCAAAAGCAATGCCAACATAAATATATTCATTTACTTATGTGTTTGGTATTTTTATTTTGCCCTATGAAGACCTATTCTGCAACAATCCAACTTTATGTAGGTGAAACTGGGCGATTAGATGCTCCCAATGCAGTTTCTGATAATGGATTTATAGACAATGCCGTCGTACTGGAATCAGATAGAAACCTTCTTGTTGACACTAGCGATCCTATAGATGTCAAAGTTACTGTTGTTGGATATTTTTCCAATTCTGCTACAGTAAAAATAAGGTATGTGGAGAAATATACCTATAATGGACATGTTGATAAAGTTGACCATGATGTTGAGTATAAAATTACAACAAAATATCCTACTATAAAAGCTGTTGACAATAACATTACAATATCTATAGGCGAGAAAAGAAAACTTGAATACACTGTAACGCCGTCAGGTTTGCTTCCGCCTCCAATGAATTGGGGAACCATTGATTATTATGGCTATAGTTTAGGGTATATTGATATGGAGAATGATGGCTATGATTGTTATGTTACAGGTAAGAAGGAAGGTAAAGCGGTTGTTGCAGCCCTTCCCTTTGGAGTTCAGAGCATGGGATTTGTCTATATTATAACTGTCGTTGGCTCTCAGAAACCGAAACTCACACTCTCTGCCTCACCAAGTGGCGGACAGGTGAAATCAGGCACGATAGTGACGCTGGCCGCTAAGGCCAACGGCAGCACCGTCTCAGGCTGTGACATTTACTTTACTACTAATGGCAGTGAACCATCAAGGAACAATGGTACGAAATATTCCTCTGGTATCACCATCAGTAACAATTGCACGCTGAAGGCTATCGCTTATAAGGATGGATACGAGGCCAGCAATGTGCTGACTAAAAACTATACCGTCAAAGATGAGCCTGTAACACCAACGAACATCTCTGTTTCACCATCATCTAAGACTATCAAGGTGGGCGACACGTTCTATTGCAACTATACACTTTCGCCCTCGAATGCCACTACTACAGTGACATGGAGTAGCGACAATACTAATATAGCCACAGTATCCTCTTCTGGAGTAGTGAAAGGTATTAAGGCAGGAACAACCAAGATTCGTGTAAAGACAAGTAATGGCCTATCAGACTATTGCAATGTAACGGTTGAAGAGTCCCAAGATGAATGGCGCGATGGCGACATATTCACGGCTCAAACTATAGAAGGCGTGGAGATGACGTTCCAAGTAATCAGTGCCAAGAACAGGACTTGCGGGGTTGGTATTAGTGAGGCGAGCAATGACGATTGTTCTTCTGCCATCGACACCACGTATGTTGGTATTGTTACCATTCCTAAGATTATTCGTGGACTCAATGTTGAGAAGATTCATTTCTGTGCATTCGATGAAAGTAATTTGACAGCTGTTAACATTCCAGAAGGCGTGCGCGAATTGGGACCTTATGCTTTTGCTGAATGCGAGAATTTGACAACGCTGCTTCTCCCTGAGAGCCTCGAAATTATAAGCCGATCGGCATTGAGGGGGACAGGGCTGACCTCTATAACTATTCCTAAGAATGTAAGTTTAATTGAAATCGATGACTTTGAACCCAATTTCTTAATAAATAACACTTCATTAGAATCGATAGTCGTAGATAAACAGAATGGGTATTACGATTCGCGGAACGATTGCAATGCTATAATAGAAAGTGCTACAGGTAAGCTTATTTCTGGATGCAAAAACACTATAATCCCCTCAGGCATCAAAGAGATTGGAGCTGAAGCCTTCTATGGTTGTCACAGTTTGGTTACAATCGATATTCCAGAGGGCATAGAACGCATTGGCGAATTTGCCTTTGGCTGGTGCACGGGTCTTCTGGATATGACAATGCCCAGTAGTTTAGTTGAGATTGATGGATATGCCTTTGCTCAGTGTAGGAATCTGACTATGATTACGATACCTAAGAATGTGAAATCTTTTGGTAAAAATATCATTTCAGGGTGTAACAATATCCGTTCGATTCACTCGTTGATGATGGCTCCCACTGCGATAGATGTTGAAACGATTTTCGGGAATGTATGTTATCGCACAGTGCTTTATGTACCGAAAGACGCAAAGGAGCAATACAGGGCAAAGGAAGGATGGAACAGATTTAAATGGATAACGTCAGAGGCTCACGAGAATGATGGTAAGACTTTTACGGTAAAAACTGTAGAAGGTGTTGATATGACTTTCTGCATCTTGAGCGAAACTGAAAAGATATGCCAGGTGGCCGACTTCGTGATATGGGATGCTGAGAATAATGCGACAAGCAAGCGTTGTGTTCCTTATGCTACCGAGGGTGTGGTGACAATTCCTACAAAGGCTAATGGCTATGAAGTTGTGAGAGTAAACGATTTGGCATTCTTGAATTGTAAGTGGATAACTTCGGTTATATTGCCCAGCAGCATAGCATATATTGGAAAATATGCATTGCAAGGTTGCAGCGCATTGGAAAAAATAGAAGTACCAAATTCTGTTGAGAGCATTGACGAATACGCATTCTCAAAGTGCGAGAAATTGACAGAGGCAAAACTTCCAGATGAACTAACCAAATTGGAATCTGCCTTGTTCTGGTCTGATAAGTCTTTATCATCTATCACCCTGCCTCGAACAATAAAGGATATCGAGTATAGTGTGTTTAGTGAGTGTGAATCGTTGAGTGAGATTCATGCAGGGATGATTGAACCATGCTATCTCCCCACCGGCTCTTTTGACGATGATGTGTATAATTCTGCTACTTTGTATGTTCCAGCAGGAACAACCGATTTATATAAGAGTAGCAGAAAGGGGAGCTGGTATAGGTTCAAGCACATAGAGGAGGAGAATGGCAACAGTATTGCAGACGTTACAATGGGGAAAAAGGAGTCCACTCAAATTTACAAGCTCTCCGGTCAGCGTGTGACCAATCCACGCAAGGGCATATACATAAAGGGAGGAAAGAAGGTGTTGGTGAGATAGTCTTACATCCTCTTTTCTGAGAAAGAATAATATATAAGCTTAGAAATAATAAAAGCCCGAACCGCTTGGCGGTTCGGGCTTTTGTTAATCGCTTTGCAAGCGATAATCTATTTGGCATGAATATTTCTTCGATTTGCTACGAATGCATACTAAAGAAACGATTACACGGCTCCAAAATTTGCTATTTCACTCATTATTTTGTATCTTTGCGCCCGAAATTTAAGAAAATATATATTTAATTATGAATATCTCTTATAAATGGCTCCGCGAGTACGTCGACTTCGACCTCTCGGCCCAGGAAGTGGCAAATGCACTCACCAGCATAGGTCTGGAAGTGGACGGCGTGGAGGAAGTACAGAGCATCAGGGGAGGCCTGGCCGGCATCGTCATTGGCGAGGTGCTGACCTGCGAACCTCATCCCAACAGTGACCACATGCACGTCTGCACCGTCAACCTCGGGCAGGCCGAACCCGAACAAATCGTTTGCGGCGCACCCAATGTCCAGGCCGGACAGAAGGTGGTGGTGGCCACACTGGGCACCAAACTCTACGACGGTGACCAAGAGTTCACCATCAAGAAAAGCAAGTTGCGCGGCATAGAGTCCAACGGCATGATTTGTGCCGAGGACGAAATAGGCATCGGCACCGACCATGCGGGCATCATCGTGCTGCCCCAGGATGCTGTGCCCGGTACGCCTGCTGCCGAATACTATCATCTGGAGAGCGACTTCCTCATCGAGGTGGACATCACGCCCAACCGCTCCGATGCCTGTAGCCACTATGGCGTGGCACGCGACCTCTACGCATGGCTTCTGCAGAACGGTTACAAGACCTCACTGCACCGCCCGTCGGTGGACGACTTCAAGGTCGACAACCACGACCTGGAGGTGAAGGTGACGGTGGAGAACCAGGAGGCCTGTCCCCGCTATGCCGCCGTGTCGCTGAAGAACTGCGAGGTGAAGGAGAGCCCCGAATGGCTGAAGACCCGTCTGACGACCATCGGCCTGCGCCCCATCAACAATATCGTGGACATCACCAACTACATCATGATGGCCTACGGTCAGCCCCTCCACTGCTTCGATGCCGATATGGTGAAGGAGCACCACATCGTGGTGAAGACCATGCCCGAGGGTACACCCTTCGTGACGCTGGACGGCGAGGAGCATAAGCTGAGCGACCGCGACCTGGCCATCTGCAATGCCGAGGAGCCCATGTGCATAGCCGGTGTGTTCGGCGGAAAGGGTAGTGGCACGTACGAGACAACGAAGAATGTCGTTCTGGAGAGTGCCTACTTCAATCCCACCTGGATACGCAAGTCGGCCCGCCGCCACGGCCTGTCGACCGACGCATCGTTCCGCTTCGAACGCGGCATCGACCCCAACGGCACCCTGTATGCCCTGAAGCAGGCAGCCATGATGGCCAAGGAACTGGCCGGCGCTGAGGTGAGCATGGAGATAGTAGACGTCTATCCCCAGCCCATCCAAGACGCTGTGGTGGACCTGAAATATCAGTATGTCGACAACCTTATCGGTAAGCACATCCCCCAGGAGACGGTGAAGAGCATCGTCGGCAGTCTGGAGATGAAGACGCTGGAGGAGACGGCCGAGGGCCTGAAACTGCAAGTGCCGGCCTACCGTGTCGACGTGCAGCGCCCCTGCGACGTGGTGGAGGATATCCTGCGCATCTACGGCTACAACAACGTGGAGATACCTACCCAGGTGAACACCTGCGCGGCCGTGAAGGGCGACGTGGACAAGAGCTACAAACTGCAGAACATCATCGGCGAGCAACTGGTGGGAGCCGGATTCCGCGAGATTCTGAACAACTCGCTTCAGCGCGGTGCCTACTACGACGGACTGGAGAGCCTGAAGGCCGAGAACTGCGTGCGCCTGCTCAATCCCCTGAGCCAGGACCTGAGCGTGCTTCGCCAGACGTTGCTCTTCGGTGGTCTGGAAAGCATTGCCCGCAACATCTCGCACCGCTCTGCCGACCTCAGTTTCTTCGAGTACGGCAATTGCTACTACTTCCATCAGGAGCGTCGCTGTGCCGACATCATTCCTGGTGTCAGCAGCAGCCGCGACCCCGAGGTCATCAAGCACGTCCTGGATGCCTACTCCGAGGATTATCACCTCGGCCTTTGGCAGACGGGTAAGCGCGTCAGCGGCAGTTGGGCACACGCCGACGAGGACAGCAGCATCTATGAACTGAAGGCCCACGTCGTGAACATTCTGCGTCGTCTGGGCGTTCCCTTCGGCGCGTTGGTATTTGCCCCGGGCGAGAGCGACCTCTTCGACAAGAGTCTGGAGATACGCAACCGTGGTGGCAAGGTGCTCGTGCAGTTGGGTGTCGTAGCCCTGAAGTTGCGTAAGATGTTCGACATCGAGCAGCCCGTCTTCTTTGCCGACCTCAATTGGCAGCAGCTGATGAAGACGGTGCGCAACCAGAAGGTTGTGGCCACCGACATTGCCAAGTATCCCGCCGTCAGTCGCGACCTGGCCCTCCTGCTCGACAAGAGCGTGGAGTTCGGCGAAGTAGAGCGCATCGCCTATCAGACCGAGAAGAAACTCCTTCGCGAGGTTCGTCTCTTCGATGTCTACGAGGGCAAGAACCTGCCCGAGGGCAAGAAGTCGTATGCCGTCAACTTCATCCTGCAGGACGAGTCGAAGACGATGGGCGACAAGCAGATTGACAGCATCATGCAGAAGCTGATTCAGAATCTGACTAAACAACTGAATGCGGAATTGAGATAATGAAGACCCTCCCCCTGCCCTCCCTTGTAGGGAGGGAGAGGTCACAATATGTTAAGAATGAACATTTTTTTCTAAATAATCAGCAATAGTAACTGCCCCCTCCCTACAAGGGAGGGCAGGGGGTGGGTCTTTTTTATTATTATGGGAAGAGCATTTGAATATCGTAAAGCGACCAAACTGAAGCGCTGGGGCCACATGGCCAAGACATTTACCCGTCTGGGCAAGCAGATTGCCATCGCCGTGAAGGCTGGCGGTCCCGAACCCGAAAACAATCCCTCGCTGCGAAGCGTCATTGCCGTCTGCAAGCGTGAAAACATGCCGAAGGACAACATCGAGCGTGCCATCAAGAACGCCATGGGCAAGGACCAGAGCGACTACAAGAGCGTTACCTACGAAGGCTACGGCCCCCACGGCGTTGCCGTCTTCGTCGACACCCTGACCGACAACACCACCCGCACTGTTGCCGATGTCCGTTCCGTCTTCAACAAGTTCTCGGGCAACATGGGCACCACGGGCTCACTGTCCTTCCTCTTCGACCACAAGTGCGTCTTCACCTTCAAGAAGAAGGCCGACATGGACATGGACGACTTCATCCTGGAGATGATAGACTTCGGAGTGGACGAGGACTTCGACGAGGAGTACGACGAGGACAAGGACGAAACCACCATTACCATCTACGGCGAGCCCACCAGCTACAACGAGATTCAGAAGAAGCTCGAGGCTGACGGCTACGAGGAGGTCGGCGGTGAGTTCACCTACATCCCCAACGACCTGAAGGAGGTGACTCCCGAGCAGCGCGAGACCATCAACAAGATGGTGGAGAAACTGGAGGAGTTCGACGACGTACAGACTGTCTATACAAACATGAAGCCCGAGGAGTAATGGCCAAGACGCTTTACAAGACACAGGGCACGTGCAGCCAGTTCATCGACGTTGAGGTGGAGGACGGTCGCATCACGCACTGCTTCTTCCATGGCGGTTGCCACGGCAACACCCAAGGCCTGTCGAAACTCGTTGTGGGCATGACACCCGACGAAGTCATCCAGCGCCTGGACGGTATACAGTGCGGTCGCAAGGGCACCAGTTGTCCCGACCAGCTCTGCCGTGCACTGGAACAGTTGAAACGCGAGAATCCTTGAGTGTAAATCGCGAGAGACGTAAGGATAATACAGGAATTGTATTGTTGACCACGAATTACACAAATTTCACGAATTTATAACTGGATGATAGAATAATTCTTGATATCCGGGTAGTTATAAATTCGTGAAATTCGTGTAATTCGTGGTATTATAAAACAATTTGTGTAATTCGTGGTAAGATAAAACAATCTGAGTAATTCGTGGTTGTTATTTGTAGTCCTCGGGCGTGAAGGTGCAGTCGATGAGCGTCTCGCCTGACGGGCTCAATATATATTTGTATCGGAAGAGCAGTCCATGCTCCTTGTGCGTCTTCAGCTGGAGCGACTGGCGCAGGTTGCGCAGCAGTTCCTGCTTCACGTCCTCCTTGGGGAACAAGTCCATGGGGAGGTCCGTTTTGAGGGTGTAGAAGTAGCTGAGCAGTAGCTGCTTGCTGTCGTACTGCATGCTGTCGAAGGTGGTGATGGAGTCCAGTCGTTTCGGGGCCTCCTTTTCGTTGAAGTGGTCCACCTCGGCCTGCACGCGTTCGTCGAAGGTCTGTTTCTTGCACCCCGTCAGCACGAGGGCGGCCGTTGCCATTAGAAGGAAAATCTTTCTCATTAATATCTATGTTTTTCGCGGTGCAAAGATACGGATAATCTTGATATAAGTCAAGAAAATGAGGGAAAAAGTGACTTAATTCTGAATCCCTAATCTCTAATCCTAATACTTTACGTATCTTTGCATCGTCATTCAAGAACGACAATAGGTATTATAACTAACTAAAGGTAAAAACTTTAATCATTATGAACGAGAAAGTTGGTACAATTGCTGGTCAGATTTGGACCGCATTGAATGAGAACGGCGCCCTCAACAACAAGGATTTGAAGAAGGCTGCCAAGGTTAAGAACGACAAGGACCTGTTCTTGGGTCTGGGTTGGTTGCTCCGCGAGGACAAGGTAACTGTTACCGAGGCTGAGAAGGACCTGATTGTTGCTCTCAACTAATCAAACTGACAGAAACCGACATGCTATACGCCCCGAATCTTCATGGTTCGGGGCGTTTTTTTATGTTTTTTTGCATTTTGCCCAATATAAATAGGGATTTGTAAGTGGATAATTGTATTTTTTTCATTATCTTTGCAGCCAAAACAAACGGATATACGCACCTACGCATGCAAAAGAACATACGAAACTTCTGCATCATAGCACACATCGACCATGGAAAATCCACCCTGGCTGACCGTCTGCTCGAACGAACCGATACCATCAAGGTGACGGAAGGGCAGATGCTGGACGACATGGACCTGGAGAAGGAGCGCGGCATCACCATCAAAAGTCATGCCATACAGATGGAGTACCGACGCGACGGCCAGACCTACATACTGAATCTTATTGACACACCGGGGCACGTCGACTTCTCATACGAGGTGAGCCGCAGCATTGCCGCCTGCGAGGGCGCACTGCTGGTGGTGGACGCCACACAGGGCGTGCAGGCCCAGACCATATCAAACCTCTACATGGCCATCGACCACGACCTGGAAATCATTCCCGTGGTGAACAAGTGCGACATGCCCAACGCCATGCCCGAGGAGGTGGAGGACGAAATCGTTGACCTCATCGGTTGCAAGCATGAAGACATCATCCGCGCCAGCGGAAAGACCGGCATGGGCGTGGACGACATACTGAACGCCGTGGTCGACCGCATCCCGGCCCCCGGAGGCGACGAGAATGCTCCGTTGCAGGCCCTCATCTTCGACTCCGTGTTCAATCCCTTCCGCGGCATCATCGCCTACTTCCGCATTGTCAACGGAAGCATCAAGAGCGGCGAGCAGGTGCAGTTCATCAACACCGGCAAGGAGTACAAGGCCGAAGAAATCGGTGTCCTCAAGATGGACATGGTGCCCCGTCAGGAGCTGCATTGCGGCAACGTGGGCTACATCGTCTCCGGCATCAAGACCGCCACGGAGGTGAAGGTGGGCGACACCATCACCACGGTGGCCAATCCCACACGGGAAGCCATTGCCGGATTCGAGGAGGTGAAGCCGATGGTCTTTGCCGGCGTCTATCCTATAGAGACGGAGGACTTCGAGAACCTGCGTGCCTCGCTGGAGAAACTGCAGCTCAACGACGCCTCGCTCACCTTCCAGCCCGAGAGCAGTGTCGCCCTGGGCTTCGGATTCCGCTGCGGATTCCTGGGTCTGCTGCACATGGAGATTGTGCAGGAGCGCCTGGACCGCGAGTTCAACATGGACGTCATCACCACCGTCCCCAACGTCTCCTACCTCGTCTACGACAAGCAGGGCGAGGTGAAGGAGGTGCACAACCCTGCGGGCATGCCCGAACCCACACTCATCGACCACATAGAGGAACCCTACATACACGCTTCGGTCATCACCACGTCCAACTTCATCGGGCCCATCATGACCCTCTGTCTGGGCAAGCGTGGTGAACTGCTGAAGCAGGACTTCATCAGCGGTAACCGTGTGGAACTGCAGTATGCCATGCCCCTCGGCGAGATTGTCATCGACTTCTACGACAAACTGAAGTCCATCTCCAAGGGCTATGCCTCGTTCGACTATCACCAGGACGGCTTCCGTCCGTCGAAGTTGGTGAAGCTGGACATCCTACTGAACGGCGAACCCGTGGACGCCCTCTCCACACTGACCCACGTGGACAACTCCGTCGACTTCGGTCGGCGCATGTGCGAGAAACTGAAGGACCTCCTTCCTCGCCAGCAGTTCGACATCGCCATACAGGCCGCCATCGGTGCCAAGATCATAGCCCGCGAGACCGTGAAGCAGGTCCGAAAGGACGTGCTGGCCAAATGTTACGGTGGCGACGTCAGCCGCAAGCGCAAACTGTTGGAGAAACAGAAGAAGGGCAAGAAACGCATGAAGCAAATCGGAAACGTTCAGGTGCCCCAGAAGGCCTTCCTTGCAGTACTGAAATTAGACTAAAAATGTAACCCGCAAATTACCTCCATGATAAACACCACAAGAGACGTAGCACGAGAGATAGCCCGCCTCTATTGCAGGCTTAGTCCAATGGGCATCGACGCCCTGTCGCAAATACTGGTACCCATGAAGTTCCAGAAAGGTGACATCGTCTTGCCCGAGGGAGAAGTATGTCGTGCCATGTATTTTGTGGATCATGGGATGGTACGGCAATACTACTACAAGAATGGGAAGGACGTGACGGAACATTTCTCCTTCGAGGGCCGCATCGTCTTTTGCATCGAGAGTTTCCTGAAGCAGGAGCCCAGCCGACTCATCGTGGAGGCCCTGGAGAACTCCGTGCTCTATGCCATTCCCTACGAGGCCTGGCACATACAGATGCTGCAGAACCAAGAGATGGAGATGCTCTATCGGAAGATACTGGAGCATGCCCTCATCTCCAGCCAGGAACATGCCGACTCGCAGCGCTTCGAGAATGCTTCCGAGCGCTATGCCCGCCTGCTGCAGTCGAAACCCGAAATCGTCCTTCGCGCCCCCATGCTCCACATCGCCTCCTTCCTCCAGATGACGCCCGAGACGCTGAGTCGCGTGCGTGCGGCACACAATGGGAAAGGTTAAAAGGTTCTTGCTCCGCGATGCTACGCAAGCGGCAAAGCCGAGCGAAAAGGTTAAAATGTTAAAAGGTTAAAAAGTTAAAATGTTAAAAGGTTAAAGGGTTAACCTTGACGGTGACTTCTACGACTTCTATTGTTATTGCTTATTATATCTGATGAACTCGGCGGGCCCTGTGACAAAGAGGTTGCCGAAGTGGGCTGCGTTGACGATGCAGGCGTGGGAGCCGAGCGTGTGTTGCGCACAGTAGAGGAAAAGGTCGCGGAAACTGGTGTCGGGATTGTCTGAGAGGCAGGCGACCAGATTCTGAGAGAAGCGGTCGCACATCCAGACCAGGGCATCGTCGCTCCAGTTGTCGGCCCACGACTGCTCCTGGCTGTTGGCACCCGACATGGCCAGCACGCCGGGAATGCCATCGACGTTGCGGATGACGCACTCTCCATAGCACGGCTCGGCCGCGACGAGCAATTTGCGGAACTGCATCTCTTGGGCTGTTTGGCGCAGGAGGTCGGCACTGAATCCATTGCCCGCATCAGTGTTGCGCCATACAAACTCGTTGAGGCCACCGTGCGAGGTGCTTCGCCCGTGACCGCTCCAGTAGAGGAGCACGTTGTTGCCCTCGCCCTGCGGCACTACCACCGGCAGGCGCTCAGACTGACGGCCGGCCAGGATGTCGGCCACGTCTTGGGCCGTGAGGTCGGCACTGTCGTAGTCAATCTTGGCTGCCGGGATGCCGCTTCCCGCAGTGGTGCCGCCGAGCAGGTCGGGACCACTGGGGGACGTGCGTACAACGCCCGGTTCAGGATTCTTTCGGTCGCTGGCCATCTTCTTGTCGAGGATGAGGATGATATGGTCGTCGGGGTATCCACCTCGACGCAGCGACTGGTAGATGCTGAGCACGTCGGCCTGGTGACGATAGTTGGCAAATCCCTCGGAGCCCTGCACCAGTACGGCATACTGGCCCGTGAGCGCAGGATAGTTGAAGTGCTGGTCGCTGCCTTCGCCGACCTGTTGCATGAAGTCGTCGCTGGCGCGCTTCTCATTGTAGAGGTAAAGCCATGCAGCGCTGGCATCCGTGGTGCGACCGCCACCCTTGCTGCCAAAGTAGCTGCGGTGGAGTATCTGTCCGTCCATAATCTGCCAATGGACATAGGTCGTGGTTGTGGCTGCGGTGTAGGTGTCTTGGTCGAAACTGATTTCGCCCGAAGCTCCTACGAAATAGTACAGCTGCCCGTTCTCCATAGCCGAGAGATAGACCTGCATGGGCGTAACGTTCCATGCCGAGCCACCCATGGAGGTGTTGGCCGTATTGGTGATGGTGACGACAGCATGGTTGAACTGGGCATTGGCGTCATCCTCCTTGGGCTGATGTTCTACATAGCAGGCCGCAAAGGCAGCCAGCATCAGCGCGTCGTAGAACTTGCATTCGGCAAAGGTGGGCAGCACGCCGAATCGTCCCTCATAGCTCAGTTCGAAGCCGGTGGAAGGGTCGGCGTAGGGCGAGAAACCCTGGTAGCCCTGCAGCATCCTGGCTCCGTCAGGTCCAAGGGCTGACAGGCTCTCCTCGCTAAGCCCAGAGAAGGCGAAATAGGTGCGATAGATGCTGATGAGCAGTTGCCAATAGGCATCGTTCTCCTCTGCGAAGGGGTCGTCTGAGGCAAACATCGGTGTGCCGTAATATTCGATGATGAGTTGGCGGCGTACTTTGGCAATTTCGTACAGCATCTGGGTGCTTTCCACTGCAATGAATAAGGCAGAGGTGAGATCGAAGGCATCTCCCACTTCCGACTCGTCGCTCATCTCTTCCATATGCGTATAGATATCGTTGGCCGACGTGAAGGTCTGGTTCTCCAGCAGTTCTATGCCATAGTCCTGGGCAAAGAAGGGGGTCCAGTCGCTGAAGGTCTTGCCGTAGATGCCGTCGAGGGCAAAGACAATGGCGTTGGGTTGTTCGGTGGTGTATGACTGGCAGATGGCCGCGTAGTCGCTCATTAGCAGGCTTGTCAGCTGTACATCAGAAGTGGTCAGCGACCACAAGAAGGGCTTTTCGTTGGTGTTGAGGCCGCTGGTGGTGACGGCATAGCGGCGGATGATGTTCTCGCATGTTACTGTCGGTGCGATGAGCGGTTTCTGCGTCTTTTTGCAGGCTGAGGCAAAAGTCTCTACGTTCTTGTTTATGAACGGACCGATAATGCCTACAATATCGTCGCGTCCGGCCAACGCCGTGCTGAGGGTAGTGAGATCTTCCCCGAGTTCGTCATGCCATTCTATATGAAAGCGGATGGCAAGGGTGTCATGCTTCTGTGCCTCGTGGAAGTTCTCAATGAACCACTCAGCTGTGCGTTCCAGACGGTTTTTCGTGGCGGCATCTCCCAAAGGAGCCACCACGGCCACGGTCTTATCCACCCAGTGGCGGGCAGGCACAATCTCGACGGTCTGCTCCTCCTGGCGGCAGGAAGTGAGCAGCGAAGAGTGGAGAATGACAAATGCTGCACAAAGCAACATGCCCCAGTTCTTCAATCTGATACGCTTAGATAGCATTTCTATGGCTGCAGCAAATACGTTACTCATCATTCTTCATTTTAAGTTCTTCCTTTCTGATTGCTTCCTCATGAATACGCTGGTGTAGTTCATCGCTCAGCAGATTCTTAAACCGGTTCTTGCTGTCATTGGTATAGGGATGAATGACAACCCCGGTATAGTCATCGGCCAGTCCAAACGTCTGGTGCTTGGGCATGCCTGCGGGCGAGAGCCACTGCTCGATGCAGTGGTGGACAGCTCGGTCTATACGCTTGACTACGGAGAAGTTGCAATGGGCAGACACTGCCTCGCAGTCGATACCCATGAAATCATAAATGTCGAACATTTCGATGAGACGGCGGAAGTTAGCGCCCGAACCGCCGCAGACGGGAACCAGGAGATGGCGGTCGCCATTCCATTCCTGGTTGGCCAGCAGTTGAATGGCAGTGCTGTCGGAAGTGGTGAAGCCGCCCGACACTTCTTGCGACAGCCAGGCGGTGACCAGTTTCTTTTCTTGCTGGTTGCTGAGAGCAATCGGACTGTCCTGGAAGCCCTCGGTGTAGGCCTCCACGGCCTCGGCGACCGTCTTGGCCAAGGGGTTCGCCCCTACCAGCAACACATCGGTCGCCTCCACCGGCGTGATGGCTCCCGCCTCATACATGGCGCCATAGTACTCCATATAGAAAGAAGAACCTTTGCCCGCAAGGGGTGTCTCTGTCTCACCGTAAAGCAGGTCGGCATAAGGGTTGGCCTCCAGCCGGTTGTTGAGCTGGCGCAAAAAGTCGTCGTAACCCACAGCAGCCACAATGAGCAGACGTCGGATGGTGTCCTCTGGCTCTATCATGGCTTGAATCATCATCTGGATATAGGCCTGGCCCTCTTCTACCGTTGCAGGGGAAAGCTGCAGGGTGCGCAGTCCGTATTGGCGCGCGGCATTCTCCACACCCTGATATATCAGGTCGTTGTAGCCTCTGTCGCCAAGCGCATTGGGGTCGTAGACGACCGTTACCAACGGTGCTGTACTGGCCAGATCGGCGGGGTCGGGCGCGTAGATGGTATCACCCTCCTTGGTACATGCCGCGAGAAGTATCGCGGCACAAGCCAGGTGAATGCCAACCTTCGCCCACTTCGTCTTCATTTCCATTAATATTGTTATTCGGTTTATTGAATTTTTCTGTTTCATCGGTGCTTACGCCACAAAGATACAATTTTTTTTCAAAAACGAAGAAGTAAGCAGAGGTTTAATTCAGCAGCAACTGAAAAAGATATCTTTTTTATCAACAACAAAACAAAAACAAGGGGGCTATGGCGATTCATCTCGCCATAGCCCCCTTATTTTTTTTATCAAATCGATTGTACTTACTTCTTCTTCTCTTCCGACTTCTTTTCGCTCTTCTTCAGCTTTTCAGCCACTTCGGGTTTCACCTTGTAGCGCTTGTTCAGACCCTTCAGGACCTCGTTGGTGATGTCGTATTTGGGGTTGGCCAGGAGCATGTTGTCGCCGGCCTTGGCCATGATGAAGTCGTACTTCTTCGTCTTGTTGTACATCTTCAGGAACTTCTGTACGGAGTCGCGCATTTCGTCGTTATACTTGGATTGTTCCTCCATGAACGACGCCTGCAGGCGCTCCGACAGCTCTTGCAGGGCCTGCTGTTCGGCCTGCAGCGACTGCTGTGCACGAGTCAGTTCCTCCTGGCTGGTGAATCCGTTAGACTCATACTTCTTCTGCATGGCAGCGGCATGCTGTTCCAGGGTGCGCTGCTTGCCGGTGAGCGTGCGCTGTATGTTCTCGCCCTCGATGCTTGCCAGTTCGTTGTAGTCGATGCAGAACTGATATTTCTGCATCAGCGTGTCAATTTCCACGTAGGCAATCTTCATGCCCTGTTCCTCCTGGGGCTGTGCAGCAGGTTCTTCGGCCTGTTCTGCCTTGTTGCCACAACTTGTCATTCCCAACAGCCCCATAGTCAGGGCCAGAAAGTAGATTTTCTTCATATTGAATTTTTAGTTTTTAATTTCTCATTTTCTCATTCTCTTCTTCTTCCGTTCCATCCGGTCCATGCTCTGCACGCAGTGTATGCCTCTGCGGCGCATCTCCTTGCTCTGGCCGATGTGCTGGCTGCGGAACTCGCCGCCGCGCAACCAGATGTTCACCGTCAGCAGCAACATGCTGGCGGCGACAATGGCCAATACTATGAGCATCAATTTCACCATATCGACTACAAAGGTACGAATAGAAAATGAGAAAATGAGAAAATGAGAGTGCGAGAAGCAAGAAATTATGTTTTTTTAACGGAGAAGATAATTCTTGGGCCGTGCATACGAAATTTGTCCCTTGCGCGTTATAATATATGAGTTGTATTTTGTAACTTTGTACGACGAACTATATAAACCGAAAAAACTGATATTATGAGCGAAACAATGCTGAAACCCCAGAGTGTGTTTGAGTGCTTTGCACAAGTGAACAAGGTGCCTCGCCCCTCCAAACGCGAGGAACGGATGATAGACTTCCTGCTCCAGTATGGGCAGAAGTTGGGCCTGGAGACTCGTCGCGACGAGGTGGGCAATGTCATCATACGCAAACCCGCTACGCCGGGGATGGAGGGCAAGCCCACCGTCATTCTGCAGAGCCACATGGATATGGTGTGCGAGAAGAATGCCGACCGCGAGTTCGACTTCGACCGCGATGCCATCGAGACCTACGTCGATGGCGAATGGATGCGGGCCAAGGGTACCACCCTGGGAGCCGACGACGGTATCGGCGTGGCCATGGAGATGGCCATTCTGGCCGACAACAGTCTGAAGCATGGTCCGCTGGAGTGCGTCTTCACCCGCGACGAGGAGACCGGCCTGACCGGTGCCGAGGGCATGAAGGACGACTTCATGACGGGCCAGTACCTCATCAACCTCGACTCGGAGGACGAGGGCGAAATCTTTGTATCCTGTGCCGGCGGTTGCCGCACTACGGCCACCTTCCACTACGATGAGAAACCCACGCCGCAGGGCCAGTTCTTCGTCAGCCTTTGCGTGAAGGGCCTGACGGGCGGTCACTCCGGTGACGATATCGACAAAAAGCGTGCCAATGCCAACAAACTGCTCTTCCGCTTCCTGTATCAGGAACTGAAGAAGATGCCCATCCTGATAGCCGACGTACAGGCTGGCGGACTGCACAACGCCATTCCCCGCGAGGCACGTGCCACCATCGCCATTCCCGTATCGATGAAGGAGACCATCCGCGTCGACTGGAACCTCTATGCCGCCGACGTCGAGGAAGAGTACCGTGTGACGGAGCCCACCGTGGAGTTCCTTTTGGAGACGGCCGACGCCATGCCTACGGTGGTAGATCGCACCACGAGCCATCAGCTCATCTATGCCATCCAGGGCGTCACCAACGGCGTCTTCGCCATGTCGCAGGACATCGCCCTCGTGGAGACCAGTACCAATCTGGCCAGCATCCACATGGTGCCCGAGCGGCGGACCATCGAGGTCAACAGCAGTCAGCGCAGCAGTCTGCTCAGTGCCCGTCACAATGTGGCCAATGCCTTCGAGGCCGTGTTCCAACTAGCTGGTGCCGAGACGGAGACGGGTGAGGGCTATCCCGGTTGGAAACCCAATCCCGACAGTCACCTCCTGAAGGTTGCCGTGGCCGAATACAAACGTCTCTTTGGCAAGGAACCCGTCGTGCGTGGCATACATGCCGGACTGGAGTGCGGCCTCTTCAGCGAGAAGTACCCGCATCTCGACATGGTCAGCTTCGGTCCCACCTTGCGTGGCGTACACTCTCCCGACGAGAAACTGCTCATTCCCACCGTGCAGATGGTCTGGGACCACCTGCTGGCGATACTCGCGAATATATAAATGTACTTGACCACGAATTCCACGAATTACTCGAATTGAGAATTGACCACGAATTCCACGAATTACTCGAATTGAGAGTTGACCACGAATTGCACGAATTGGTCGAATGAGAGTTGACCACGAATTGCACGAATTGATTGAATTAAAGATTGACAACGAATTGATATGAGTGATATTTTGTATAGGGACGAAGCTTTCAATATTGTGGGTGCAGCGATGGCTGTTCATCGGCATTTGGGCTGTGGATTTTCCGAAAAGGTGTATCAAGAGGCATTGGAACTGGAATTTCAGCAGCGCGGCATCCAATATGTGCGCGAGTCGCCTGTACATGCTGTATACAATGGTGTACAGTTGAAAACGGAGTTTATTCCGGATTTCATTTGTTATGACAGTATAGTTGTGGAGATTAAGGCTGTCCGGGAGTTGGATGATATGCATCGTTCCCAGGCTATCAATTATGCCAAGGTCTTAGGGGTCAATCTCTCTCTCCTCATCAATTTCGGACAATTGTCTCTCGTCTATGAGCGTTTTGTTGTATAATTCGTATAATTCGTGAAATTCGTGGTCGTAAATAATAATTCGTGAAATTCGTAGTCTTTAATAATAATTCGTATAATTCGTGAAATTCGTGGTTATAAATAATAATTCGTGAAATTCGTGGTCGTAAATAAATCAGTGGTGAAAGAATATATTAGTATATTGTTTATTTTCGCAGTCCTGTTGTTCGCAGCCTGCGATGATTATGATTCGTGGACAACGTCGCAAGATGCGAAATTAGTGTTCTCTGAGGACACCGTGGCCTTTGACACCATCATCACCGACCAGGGGTCGGCTACGAAGACACTCATCGTGTCGAACACCGGGGACAAGGGGTTGCGTATCAGTCGCATCGCCTTGGCACAGGGCAGCGACTCGCACTTCCACGTCAATGTCGACGGACAGTACCTCTACAATGGGGTGGGGGAGGACTTCGAGGTACGGCGGCAGGACAGCATCTATGTGCGCATCGAGGCAAACCTGCCCGCCCGGGACAGCGAGGACATCCAGGCGTGGCAGGACGAACTGCTCTTCACGCTGGAGAGCGGCGTGCAGCAGAAGGTCGTCCTGACGGCTTCGGGGCTCGACGTCGTCATCCTGCGCGGACTGACCATCAGCAGCGACACCACACTGTCGGCCCGACTTCCCTATGTCGTCTACGACTCGCTGGTGGTGGCGCCCGACGCCACGCTCACCCTCCCCGAGGGCTGCACCCTGATGTTCCACGACCAGACGTCCCTCCTCGTCCACGGTACGCTCCTTGCCCAGGGCACTCTGGAGCAGCCCGTCATCTTCCGCGGCGACCGCACCGACCGCATGTTCCCCTATCTGCCCTACGACAACACCCCCAACCGCTGGGGCGGCATCCGCTTCTTCGCGGACAGCCATGACAACGAACTCACCCACTGCGACATCCACAGCGGCAGCTATGGCATCCTGTGCGACAGCACTGCCGTCGACGGCGAAGCCACCAGTCCCCTGCTCATGATGGAGAACTGCATCGTCCACAACATCGGCGGCCCGGGACTCTCTCTGGTACACTGCCGCACGCAGGTCGTAGGCACCCAGATCAGCAACACGCTGGGCCATTGTGTCTACGTCTCCGGCGGAGCCCATACGTTCATCCACTGCACCCTGGCCCAGTTCTATCCCCTCTCGGCCAGTCGCGGCGATGCACTCAACATTGGCGACATGGAGGGCACCGACATCTTCCGCCCGCTCCATTGGGCTCACTTCATCAACTGCGTCATCACGGGCTATGCCGACGACGTCGTCATGGGCAACTTCTCGGATAACACGCTGCCCGACGTCGATTTCCTCTTCCGGAATAGCCTCATGCGCACCGTCAATTCCGATGACGACGAGCGTTTCCAGTCAATCACGTATGACAATCCCGATTCGCTCGAAGTCAGTGGCGAGAAGCATTTCGTGCTCTTCGATACCGAGAACTTCCTCTACGATTTCCGTCCCGACTCGCTCTCCGCCATCCGCGGACTGGCCGACGCTGAGTACAGTCGACTGTACCCCATCGACCGCCGTGGCGTCAGTCGCCTGGCCGACGGACAGCCCGATGCCGGAGCCTACGAAGGTGTCACTCGTGGTGATACGGTTCGCCGTTGAGAATGGTCATGGCGCGATAAATCTGTTCGACAAACAGCAGGCGAATCATCTGGTGTGAGAAAGTCATTTGGCTCAGGGAGATTTCTTCCTGGGCCATTTTGTGTATCTGGGGGGCAAAGCCATACGGGCCACCCACCACGAAGACCAACCGGCGCGGCGAAGCCCCCATGCGCTTCTGCATCCACTGGGCGAAGTCGATGCTTCGCCGTTCCCGTCCGTGCTCGTCCAGCAGCACCACGTAGTCGCCCTGTCGCAGGCACTTCCTCAGCATCTCCGCTTCCTGTTCCTTCTGTTGCTCCAGGCTCAGGTTCTTGGCGTTTCGCAGTTCGGGAATCACCTGCATCTCGAACGGCACATAGTGGCCGATGCGCCCCACGTATTCGTCCGTCAGTTGCTCGATTCGTTTGTCCGTAGTCTTCCCTATGACAATAAATATTGTTTTCATAAGCGCGAAGTTACAAAATAATTCTTATTTCTTCATTCTTAATTCTTATTTATTTTGTAACTTTGTCCCAAATATTAATTTGAAATCAGATAAACTATGTTAAGTGTAGAACAATTGAACGACCGCCTCATTGACCTCGCCTTTGCCGAGGACATAGGCGACGGAGACCATACTACCCTGTGCTGCATCCCGGCAGATGCCATGGGCGAGAGCAAGTTGCTGATAAAGGAAGAAGGCATCTTCGCCGGTGTGGAGATAGCCAAGGAGGTGTTCCGCCGCTTCGACCCCGAACTGCAGGTCGAGGTCCACATCCAGGACGGGGCACACGTGCGTCCCGGCGACATCGTCATGTCTGTCAAGGGCCGCGAGCAGAGCCTGCTCCAGACCGAGCGCCTCATGCTCAACATACTGCAGCGCATGTCCGGCATAGCCACCATGACCCACCGCTATCAGCAGGCCCTGATAGACGCCGGCACCAAGACCCGTGTCTTGGACACCCGCAAGACCACGCCCGGCATGCGCATGCTGGAGAAGGAGGCCGTGCGCATAGGCGGCGGCATGAACCACCGCATCGGACTCTTCGACATGATTCTCCTCAAGGACAACCACATCGACTTCTGCGGCGGCGTCCACAATGCCATCTCCCGTGCCAAGCAGTACTGCAAGGACAAGGGCAAGGACCTGAAGATAGAGTGCGAAGTCCGCAATTTCAAGGAACTGGACGAGGCACTGCAGGAGGGTTGCGACCGCATCATGTTCGACAACTTCACGCCCGAAGACACGGAGAAGGCCGTGAAGATTGTGGCCGGACGCGCCGAGACGGAGAGCAGTGGCGGCATCACCTACGACACCATGATACCCTATGCCAAGGCCGGCGTCGACTTCATCTCCTTCGGTGCCCTCACCCATTCGGTCAAGGGCTTGGACATGAGTTTCAAGGCCGCAGGGAGCGACAAGTTGAAGATTAAAGGTTAAAAGGTTAAAAAGTTAAAAAGTTAAAAGTTAAAAATAAAAAATTAAAAGTTAATGAAGCGGATATTCTTTGAACGGCTCAGTCGCAGCCTTCTCATTTTCTCATTTTCTCAACTTCTCATCTCCTCTGCCTTTGCCTGCACCAATCTGATTGTGGGCAAGCGGGCCTCCGCCGACGGCAGTGTCATCGTCACCTACAGCAGCGACTCCTACGGCGACTACGGCTACCTCTTCTGCCAGAAGGGCGGACGCCACCAGCCCGGCGAGATGCGCAAACTCTATCACTACGAGACCAACAACTACCTGGGCCAGATACCCGAGGCCGACTCCACGTATGCCGTCATCGGTCTGACCAACGAGCACCAGCTCACCATCCTCGAGACCACATGGGGCGGACGCCAGGAACTGGCCGACTCCACCGGACTCTTCGACTACGGCTGCCTCATGCAGGTCACCCTCCAGCGTGCCCGCACCGCACGCCAGGCCATCGATGTCATGACCTCACTCGTCCAGAAGTACGGCTACCAGAGCGAGGGCGAGTCCTTCACCATTGCCGACCCCAACGAGGTGTGGGTCATGGACATGGTGGGCAAGGGCCCCGGTGGCGGCGCTCCCGTGTGGGTGGCCGTGCGCATCCCCGACGACTGCATCTCGGGCCATGCCAACCAAAGCCGCATCCGCCAGTTCCCCCTCAAGGATAAGGCCAACTGCCTCTATTCCCCCGACGTCATCTCCTTCGCCCGCTCCAAAGGCTACTTCTCCGGCGCCGACAAGGACTTCTCCTTTGCTGATGCCTACAATCCCCTCGACTTCGGCGGCGCACGCTATTGCGAGGCCCGCGTCTGGAGCTTCTTCAACCGCTGGGCATCCATCGACATGACGCCCTACCTGAAGTACGCCATGGGCGAGGACCTCACCCATCCCTTCCCCCTCTACGTACAGCCCCGCCAGAAACTGACCGTGCAGAACGTCAAGGACATGATGCGCGACCACTACGAGGACACCCCCATGGACATCCGCACGGGCCTCGGAGCCGGCCCATACGAGATGCCCTACCGCCCCACACCCCTCAGCTTCGAGGTCGACGGCAAGACGTACTTCAACGAACGCCCCATCTCCACCCAGCAGGCCAGCAACATCTACGTGGTTCAGATGCGCTCCTGGCTGCCCGACTACGTGGGCGGCCTGGTCTGGTACGGCAACGACGATGCCAACATGGTGGCCATGGTGCCCATTTACTGCTGCACACCGGATGCCCCCGAGTGCTTCGACGAGCGCACGGCCGACACCTTCAACTTCTCCTTCAAGAGCGCCTTCTGGATGCAAAACTGGGTAGCCAACATGGTCTACATGCGCTATTCGCTGCTCTACCCCGAACTGCAGAAGGTGCGCGATGCACTGGAGGCCGACTTCAACCGCCTCCAGCCCGAGGTGGAGGCCAACGCCCTCACCATGACCGAGGCTGAAGCCCGCAAGTACCTCTCCGCCTACACCCACAAGCAGAGCCAGCAGATGATGGACCGCTGGATGCAGCTGGCCCAGCTCATCATCGTCAAGTACAACGACATGGCCGTCAAGAAGGTCGACGACAAGGGCCAGTACCTCAAGACCCCCGGAGGCTACCAGGTGCCCGTCAGCCGTCCCGGCTATCCCGAACGTTACCGTCGCGCCATCGTGAAGGAAAGTGGCGACAAATACCTAATCAAGTAACATATAAAATCAAAATATTAACCATTAATTAAGAAATCCTCACTCTTCAGTGGTATACACGCCCTCCCCTCGGGGAGGGAATGGGGAGGGGGTCGTTTATTACTATGGAACAAGAACTGATCAAGAAATGTGAAGCCGAGGCCCAGAAGTGGCTCGCTTCCAGTGTGTACGATGCCGACACGAAGGCCGAGATACAGGCCATGCTCGACAACGAGGACAAGAGCGCCCTGGTGGACGCCTTCTACCAGACCCTGGAGTTCGGTACCGGCGGACTGCGCGGCATCATGGGTGCCGGCACCAACCGCATGAACAAGTACATCGTGGCCATGGCCACTCAGGGCTTTGCCAACTACATCAATAAGGCCTTCCCCGAAGGCGGCAAGAGCGTAGTCGTAGGCCACGACTGCCGCAACAACGGACGCATGTTCGCCGAGACCGTGGCCAACATCTTCTCCGCCAACGGCCTCCAGGTCTATCTCTTCGAGAGCCTGCGCCCCACACCCGAAATCTCCTTCGCCATCCGCCATCTGGGCGCCGTGGCCGGTGTCAACGTCACCGCATCCCACAACCCCAAGGAATACAACGGCTACAAGGCCTACTGGGCAGACGGCGCACAGGTGCTGGCACCCCATGACAAGGGCATCATCGACGAGGTCAACAAGGTAGCCATCGAGGACGTCAAGTTCCAGGGCAACCCCGACCTCATCAAGATTATCGGCGGCGAGATGGACTTCGACTACATGCAGGCCGTCAAGGAGGCCATGGTCGACCAGGACGTCATCCTGCGCCAGAAGGACCTCAACATCGTCTACTCGCCCATGCACGGCACCGGCCGCGTCATCGTTCCCCTCTGCCTCCGCTCGTGGGGCTTTCAGAACATCAACGTAGTGCCCGAGCAGATGGTCATCGACGGCAACTTCCCCACCGTCGTCAGCCCCAATCCCGAGAACGCCGAAGCCATGACACTCGGCATGAAACTGGGCACCAAGCTCAATGCCGACCTCGTCATCGCCAGCGACCCCGACGCCGACCGTCTGGCCATCGTCTGCCGCAATCCCCAGGGCGAGTGGATCATCATCAACGGCAACCAGACCTGCATGATGTTCTGCTACTACATCATCAAGAACAAGCAAGCCCTCGGCCAGCTCAAACCCACCGACTTCCTCGTGAAGACCATCGTCACCACAGAAGTCATCGCCGAAATGGCCAAGAAGAACAACGTAGAACTGCGCGACTGCTACACCGGCTTCAAGTGGATAGCCCGCGAGATAGCCATCTCCGAAGGCCGTCAGCAGTACATCGGCGGCGGTGAGGAGAGCTTCGGCTTCCTGCCCTACGACAAGGTCCGCGACAAGGACGCACCAGCCTCCATCTGCCTCATCTGCGAGATAGCCGCATGGGCCAAGGACCAGGGCAAGACACTCTTCGACCTCCTCATCGACATCTACAAGGAGTACGGCTTCTCCTACGAACACACCATCAACGTCGTACGCCCCGGCAAGTCCGGAGCCGACGAAATCAAGCAGATGATGGTCGACTTCCGCGGAGCCAAGGCACCCAAGGACCTGGCCGGCAGCCCCATCGTCTGCACCAAGGACTTCCAGGCCCTGACAGCCACCGACGCCCAGGGCAACGTCACCCGGCTCGACATGCCCGCCACCTCCAACGTCCTCCAGTGGTTCTGCCAGGACGGCACCAAGGTCAGCGTCCGTCCCTCCGGCACCGAGCCCAAAATCAAGTTCTACATCGAGGTCAAGGGCAAGATCCACTGCGCCAACTGCTATCCCGGCGCCGTCCAGGATGCCCAGCAGAAGGTAGAGGCCATCAAGAAGAGCCTCGGCCTGGCGTGAATCGGCTGTTCACCATTTTTGACCGTCTGATAGGCCCAGGAGGCCGCGTCCCCGTGACGCGGCCTCCTTTTTTTGTCATCGCCGGAATTATATATTATATTATAAGGTATCGCGCATGTATGCGCACCTGCGCGCATGCGTAGTTAGGTTTGGCCTCCGACAATACGTCGACTGACCTCCAACCATAGTATTGTCTGAGCTCCAACCTTAGTATTGTCTGAACTGCATCGACGTATCGTTTCCTATCCCACACAGTAATCGACTTGTCGCTTGTCTCACACAGAAAGCACAGAAATCACAGAAATGACTTTGTCTCATGTCAAAGTCCAATTTCTTTCTAATTTCTGGATATAATTATTCTAATTATGCTAATTTCTTTCTTCTTCTCCCCGGCTCCATAGAAAAGCAAGCATTTCTTTTGTATTTCACTCGACTTTTCGTAACTTTGCGTCGGAAGATATATGATAATGGTAGAAATGGAACAAGCAGTACAAGGAAATAGGTCCCCCTTCAATCCCATGCAGTTGCAACTGCTGAAGATGTTCTCGTATGTGCAGACCGAAGAGCAGATGAGAGAAATCAAAGCAGCCCTGAGCGACTATTTCTTCAGAAAGGTGGAGACCGGCATGGACATGCTGTGCGAGAAAGGCGAATGGAATGCAGAAAATGAAGATTCCATCCGCAAGGAACATATCCATACGCCATACGTCTACTGATGGAACGAATAGTCCTTGACACGAATTGCCTCGTCTCCTTCGTCGCCGAGCGATGCTAATTTCTTTCTTGTCTTAGAAACGAATATGAATAATGCGCACGAATCAGTCCACGAATAAAAATAATTATTCCTATTCGTGGAAAGATTATTCATATTATTCACATTCGTTTCCTTTCTCACACAGTAATCGGCTTGTCGTTTGTCTCACACAGAAATCACAGAAATCACAGAAATGACTTTGTCTCATGTCAAAGTCCAATTTCTTTCTAATTTCTGGAAATAATTATTCTAATCATGCTAATTTCTTTCTTCTTCTCCCCGGCTCCATAGAAAAACAAGCATTTCTTTTGTATTTCACTCGACTTTTCGTAACTCTGGCTTCGCCGAAGTTACTCTCGTTTGGAAAACTTCAAATAAATTTGCGTTTTCGCTCACTTATTCGTAACTCTGGCTTCGCCGAAGTTACTGCGTCTCGGAAATAAAAAGAAAAGCAAGCATTTCTTTTGTATTTCACTCGACTTTTCGTAACTTTGCGGTGTGAGAGCGTGAATAATGATATATGGCATTGGATAAAGTTTCATATTGGATAAATATAGCAGACTATGATCTCGGTACGGCAGAAGACTTGTACACGAGCAAACGTTGGTTATATGTAGCCTTTATGTGTCACCAGGTGATAGAGAAGACCCTGAAGGCATACTGGAATGCTGTCCGGGACGATGATCCCCCCTTTATCCACCATCTGTCTAACTTGGCCATTCGCTGTGGCCTGTATGAACAAATGTCAGAGGCGCAGCAAGAGTTCATAGCTATGCTCATGCCCATGAACATCGAAGCCAGGTACCCCGAATATAAGCAGAAACTGGCAGTTTCGCTAAATCAGGAAGTGTGTAAGACCATCATTGAGGAAACAAAAGCATTGCAAGAATGGATAAAGAGCAGGCTATAGACATCGTTCGGAACTATAAAAAGGCTATATCGCATCTGTTTGATACGGCCCAGGTATACCTCTATGGCTCCTACAGCAAGGGCTATGCCCATGCAGAGAGCGATATCGATGTTGCCGTTGTAGTCCCCGAACTGCATGGGGACTGGTTGGCACTTTCTACCCGTCTGTGGGTGATTGCACCTAAGGTTGACATTCACATTGAGCCCGTACTCATGGAGGAAAATGAACCGTCCCCCCTGTACCACGATGTCATGCGTACAGGTATTGCCGTATAAATTATTCTAATTCTAGCTCCGCTTCTCTACGCAAGCGTCTCCTTCGTCGCCGAGCGATGCTAATTTCTTTCTTGGCTCACACGGAAAGCACAGAAATCACAGAAATGACTTTGTCTCATGTCAAAGTCCAATTCCTTTCTAATTTCTGGAAATAATTATTCTAATTATGCTAATTTCTTTCCTATCTCCCACAGTATTCGACTTGTCGCTTGGCTCGTCCAAGAAAGCACAGAAATCTATCCAAAATCTTTCAATCTTTCTCAGAAAAAGAACCACGGATTACACAGAATGCACGGATTACAAGTGCCATGTCTGATGGAGAACTCATTATGAGTGGCATGAATTCTCGCTTTCTTGAGAAAGAAAAGGTTGGTGAACTTGTGGCAACAGGTTCGGCAACCTTCGGCGATAAGTTCGCCAACCTATGCGAGAAAGTTCCCGAAAAATTTGGATTTCGAGGAAAAATTTTGTATCTTTGCATTGACCCTTGGAAGTAGTAGTTCCATGTCCAGGCTATTAAGGTCCAGTGGATATATAGAGCCTCAGAAGTCGGGTGGTAGAAGACGGGCCACAGCCACATAGTCTTCGAGATGCCGGGCATACTCAAGCCCCGATAGGTCAAAAATTGCTTTGCTATAATTCTGGTGTCCCGCCAAACTACTATGAAAAAAGATGGCTGAGGGTAAAGAGGACATTAGGGAGCAGGAATCAACCGCAGCGTTCGATTCGGACTGACCGCCCAGATGAAGTGCAAAGTTAATGAGTACAACGAAGGAAAGCCCTAAAGGGGATACTTTATATATTTATATATAGAGGGAGAGGCTTTGAAGGCCTCTCCGACTTATATATATTGTCTATATTGTTTGCCCCCATTCTGTCTCTTCTGCAGAAGATATTTCATGATTTGTTTGGCTGGTAATGATATATTTAGTACCTTTGCCGCGGTTTGTGCCGACACGGTTCCACCGTGCCGACAATGACTTTAAGCGTTTATTCGTCTATTAACTAACTTAATATCAATTAACTAACATTAACAAACATGAAAAAACTTTTTACTTCTTTGAAGTTCCTCCTCGTGGCTGTTTGCCTACTTGGGGGGGGTAATTCTGCGTGGGCAGATGCTACTAGCCTTTATGAGAGAGGTACGACGAATGCATGGACTGATGCCGATTTAACTGATTGGGTCAGTGCTTATTGTACTCCAACTATTGCTAGTGGTTTAAGTGTAACAACTAAAGGTGCAGGTTGGACCAACACTAAATCAATTTCTGTTAACGAAAATTCTATAGTAACTTTGAATGCCACGTTGAAAGCTGGTGGTGCACCAGGGCGCAGTGGTTCATATGACTATATTCAGATTGGTGGTGTGAAAGTAGGTTTTAACGAGCAGGATAAAATAGCATTTGTGGACGTTGATGGTGCAAGCACTAATTTGGCATTAACATACAATCGTTCCAGTGTTTATGAAATCTCAGTTGAAATTAACACTGCCACATTGGCTGTTTCATATAAAGTAGGAGGAGTATCAGGAAGTTCATCCTCTTCGACAGCTATTACAAACGTTGTTTTTGGCCATAATAAAGCAGGCAGTGAAGGTTATGAAATTAATCCAGTTCTTCAAAAAATAGAAGTTTTAGAAGAAAAGCAAGTCGTTTCAACGGCAGACTATACCATTAATTATAAGAATGGTGAAAATGTTGTTAAAACTGTTGAGGCTTCAAACGTGGTAGGAAATGTTATAACAGCGCTGACGGCTGTGGATGGTGAAGGTGAGTATGTAGGAAATCATTACTTGATTACCGCAGCTGAAGCTCCTTCGATGGTGCTTGTTGCCGATGCCGCATCAAACGTGCTGAACGTTCCTGTCCGTGCTCCCTATGCTGCCACATTAAGTGTGACCACAACAATTGGTGGCACTCCTAACGTTGTTGTAACTCCTTTGACTGAAACTGATGAGAAGGTATGTAATTGGTCTTTTGCTTACTCTAAATATGTGGCCAAGGATGGCATATATTATCTTTGCGATGAAACGGATTTTGTTCAGAGTGGAACATTTACCGATGGTGAAACCATAGAAAAGACCATATCATATTCTACTGCTGATAAAACAATTGTCGCCTTTTATGAAGCCGAGGGATCTGCAGGTAGCAATACTGCATATTCAAATGGAGGATATAGCACTGTGGCGGCTCAAAACGCTCGTGACAGAGGTATAGCTACAGGTACATTGGCTCCTGGCGACTATCGGTTCGAAGGCCAACTTGTAGCAGATGGAAACTCAGGACGTGCTATTACTCTTCGCGAGGGTACAGCTGATCCTATGGTTTCGCTCGTAGGAAGCAATTCTACAAAATATGCTACCGCTGATTTTACAGTTAATTCAACGACGGGTGCCCTTTATATTAATGGTGCCAATTCAGGTGACGTTAAGACTAACCTCTCAACTTCGTTTGACTATGTGTTAATCAGAAAAACAGGAGTTGCCGTTACCTTCGGCACAACCAATTATGCCACATTTGCCAGCCCCTACGCTCTCGACCTGACTTCAACTGCAAGTCTGAAGGCTTACAAGGCTGCTGTCAGTGGTTCTACTGTTAACTTCACGGAACTCAACCAGACCGTACCTGCCAACACCGGCGTACTGCTGGAGGGTACTGCAGGTGAAACTGTTAGCATCCCCGTTGTTGCCAGTGGCGATGCTGTCAGCGAGAATGCATTCCTGGTGAACGCTACAGGTACCACCTTCACTGCAGAGTCTGGCTACACCTACTTCGGTCTGCTGAAGGATAAAAATCCTCTTACCTTCGCTACGTTTGATCCTGCCACTGTTGCCATCCCTGCCAACAAGGCATACTTGAAGGTTTTGACTACAAGCCTCGTGCATGGTCTGGATGTAACATTCGAGGGCGCCGACGGCATCGAGACTTTGAAGAATGTAGACAGTGAGACCATGGGCAATGCCATGTTCGACCTGAGCGGCCGCCGCGTGGCTAAGGCTCAGAAGGGTATCTACATCGTGAATGGCAAAAAGGTTGTTAAATAAAGAAAGGAGAAACATATTATGAAAAAGACATATATCATGCCCGCTACACTGGTAACCAAGGTAGCCATCAGCCACATGCTGTGCCTGTCTGGTGAACTCGATAAGACCCAGAGCATCACGAGCCCTTCGGGCTTCGGTGCTCACGAGGACAACTCTTGGGACATCTGGGGCAACAACGACGATTTTGACGAATAAGCATTCGTAACTTGAAATGGAGCGGGTGTGTCACACACAAGATGAGTGGCACACCTGCTTTTTGAGTGACTATAGCATTATTATTTTTATAACCAATTATTAATTACTAACCAAAAAACAAGAGAAATGAAAAGATTTACTTCTTATCTCAAGTTGCTCCTGGTGGCCGTAGGGCTGTTGGTAGGCAGTAACGCATCTGCTGCCGACACCGTTGTGGGCGCAGAGGACAACACTACGGGGTGGTGGTCGGCATTCTCCGACTACTATACCCTGGAGGCTAACCAGACGCTCACCCTGAGCTTCACCAACTATTCGGACCAGGCTGCGAACTTCCACAACTGGTTGGCCGTGGTGACCAACGATGTTGACCGTGCTGCTGAAGGCTACAGCGAATATTTCGTCCTGCGCAACGACAACTACGGATGGGCCGGTGGCAAGAACACGAATGACGACAAGTCGTGGTTCACCTCGCTGACCAGTAACTTCAACTGGGACACCTTCAAGGAGGACATGGACGGTGCCGAGGTGGTGCTGACCTTGGAGCGCAAGTGGGCCCAGGTCACCCTGAATGCCGACATCACGGCTGCCGACGGCGTGACCAAGTACTTCGAGCAGTTCGTCATCAACTGTGGTGACGGTACCCAGAAGATCCGCCTTTTCATGACCACCGAGGCTGGTCACCTGGCCATCCACTCGGCCAACGTTGCCGACACGGAGGGTATCGCCTTTGCCGGAGTGAAGATGACGTATGTTGACTCCGAGGCTGCAGACGACGCCATTGGTGAAATCGCTGCAGGCGAAACTGCCAAGACTGGTTATAACAAGATTTCCGGCGGTGCCGTTGCCCTTGGTAACGCAGCATGGCATTGCAACTGGATTACCTATCTCCAGGTAGATGCTTCCGGCATTCCTGCAGATGCCACAATTACGAACGCAGTCCTTTCTTTCGAGCAGTCCGGTTCCACTGACAGTAAGCGTACGACAGGTGTAGGTGCAGGCTACAACAGTTCTGTATGGGCAAGTGACATGACCTATAACACTGCCGATAAGTCCATCACCACTTTGGGCGATGTTGTGTGGACTTCCACCAAGTCGGCCACCGTATTCGAGGCCAAGACTATCAACATTACCCCCGCTTTAGCGAGCGACGATGACAAGATTGTCACCATCCTGCTCTACGAAACAGCCGCTGCCGGGTGCTACATTAAGAATCCCATGGTGACTCTCACCTACACTACGGAGGCCGTTGCCGACTACACCGTCAAGTATGTCGCCACCATCGAGGGCGAGGAGAAGGAGATTAAGGATGCGCGCACGGAGACTGGCGTGGTGGGCCAAACGGCTGCCATTGTTGATGCCGACAAGGCCGATATTGTCTTCGAGGGCGTGAAGTACGTCTACGATGCCGACGATGCCGATGCCGTCACCATTCAGGACGACAACTCCAGCGTGGTGACCGTGAGCTTCGTGGAGGCTCCTTCGTACACCTACACCGTTGCCGACAACCTGGACAATACGCTGGTAAGCGGCAAGGCCTATGAGGGCGACAACGTCAACTTCTGGGTTCCCTACTATGTATTCCAGGATGGCAAGTTCTATAAGAACCCGACCCTGAGCGCTGGTTCGCTGTCCTATGGTCAGAGCACCATCTCCAACATCGCTGAGGATGTGGACATCACCGTTACGTACACCGAGGAGGAGGGCACCGATGTTGTCTTCTTCTCTGAGGCTGAGAACCTGACCGGAGCAACTCCCTACGAGGATGGATTCACACAGATCCGTATGTCCAACGGTAAGACTGGTTACTATGCCGAGGAGGCTGCTTTCGTAAAGTTGCCCGCTGGCACCTACACCCTGACGGCCGCCTCCCGCGCCGGTGTGACCACGTTCTTTGCCGGTGCCGTGGGCGAGGGCACAGAACTGATGAAGCTGGAATCGTCGGGCTCTGTCGTTACCACCACTTCAGTCCCCTTCACCCTGACCGAGGAGACCGAGATCTATGCCAGCGTAGGCAACAGTAAGGCTTACTTCGACTATGTCATCATACGTGAACTGAAGCCCATCACCGTCTCCATCTCTGATGCCGGTTGGGCTACGCTCTTCACCGACAAGGCTCTCAACTTCGCCGGCTCTGGCCTGAAGGCTTACACTGCCACCTGCGACGGTGCCACCGTCACGCTGACCGAGGTTACCACTGTGCCTGCCAACACCGGCGTGGTGCTGAAGGGCGAGGCCGGCAACTACGAAGTTGCCGTGGTTGCTGATTCGGATACCGAGAGAGGCGACCTGCAGGGCTCTGCCACCGAGACTACTGCCTATGATGCCTTCGATGGTTACGAGCTGTATGCTCTGGCCATGAATGGCGACGAGGCTCAGTTCTGCCAAGTTGCGAGTGGCGAGATTCCTGCCGGCAAGGCCTTCCTGAAGGTGGCCGAGGAGACCGAAGTAAGCGCCCTGCGCGTAGTGTTCGGCGAGACGGACGGCATCGAGGCATTGACAATCGCAGAGAACGAGACGAGCAATGCGATGTTCGACCTGAGCGGCCGCCGCGTGCTGAAGGCTCAGAAGGGCATCTATGTGAAGAACGGTAAGAAGGTGATCTTCTGATCCGGCATTCTTAATGGTTAATTCTAAATTGTATATGACAATGAAAAAGATATATTTGCAACCTGCAATACTGGTAGAGGATGCCGACATGGAACAGATGATTGCTGTTTCCGTACAGGGATTCAACAGCGAGCTGGACGATTCCGGCATGGACGGTTCCAACGCCCTGGTGGGCGCTGAAGCCTGGAGCGAGGAGTGGTAATCTGATTGCCACACGGATACAAAAAAAAGGCGTATGGCTCAATTTGCAGGATAAATTTGAGTAGTAGGTATTCAATAGCTCAAATTGCAGGATGACTTTTGCCGCCGTTCGCTTGGC
>ODAJ012169459.1_pt1 | contig 42776 bp, 31 predicted proteins | sample 1539241 | NCBI WGS metagenome assembly ODAJ01 (sample SAMN02144231, study PRJEB22623) | gut metagenome | biome: sheep rumen | host: Ovis aries | place: New Zealand
CCCGCCACTCGTGACGGGCGACGGGTAGTAGGGCGGGTTGCTTACAATGGCGTCGTAGGGGGCACGGGCGGAGTAGCTGTTGAAGTCGGCCTCCTGAATGCTGATGCGGTCAGCAAAGGGCGAAAGGCGCACGTTGTCGCTGGCCTGCCGGGCGGCTTCTGGGTCAATGTCGATGGCATCAATCAAGGCCACGGGGTAGCGCTGTGCCAGCATGAGGGCCAGAAGGCCCGTGCCAGTGCCTACGTCGAGGATGCGGTGCCCGCCGTGGGCCCAGGCTCCGAGCAGACAACCGTCGGTGCCCACCTTCATGGCGCAACGGTCTTGGCGTACGAGGAATTGCCGGAATTGAAAATAATTGTTACTCATAACAAAAAAACGCTGCAAAGATACGAATAATTCATAAATTATTACTAATTTTGCAGCTCATTTTAATGAATAAGGTAATAAAGATGAGTCAACAAGATCAAAATAACCATGCCTTCTCGATGATTGCTGACATAGAAGGCGACTATACAGACATCCTTCAATTCAGTTTGCCTGACGAGGTGGGCGTGCTGCCCGTCAGGAACCTGGTACTCTTTCCGGGCGTGGTGTCGCCCATCCTCATAGGCCGCAAGCCGAGCTTAGAACTGGTCAAGCGGGCCGAGCAGGGTGTGGACCCCATTGCAGTGTTTACGCAGAAGCACCCCGACGTGGAAGACCCCCAGTTTGACGACCTGAACCCGACGGGTGTGCTGGCTCGCGTGGTGAAGCTCATTACGCTGCCCAACGGCACCGTGTCGGCCATCATCCAATCGCTGGAGCGCTGCCGGCTGAAGCGGCTGACGAAGCTGTCGCCCCACCTGAAGGGAGAAGTGGAGGAAATCATGGAGGGTCAGCCCGAGAAGCGAGACCGCGAATTTAAGACGGCCATGAAGGACCTGCGCGAAATGGCGCAGCGGTACATACAAATGAACGACGAGCTGCCTGACGAGGCCCAGTTTGTGCTGGCCAACATGCACAACGACGTGGTGGCGCTGAACTTCCTGGCCCAGAACATGCCGTTCTCGCTGAAGGAGAAGATGGAACTGCTGGAGATGGACACAGTGAAGGAGCGCCTCTTTGGCACGATGAAGATACTGAACCGCGAAATCAACCTGGAGAACCTGAAGCAGGAAATACGCAACAAGACGCGCGGCGACCTGGACGAGCAGCAGAAGAACTACTTTCTGCAGCAGCAGATAAGGAACATTCAGGCCGAGATGGGCAAAGGCGGCGGTTCGCCCGAGAAGGCCGAGCTGCTAAAAAAAGCTGCCTACAAGCTGTGGCCGAAGCACATTGAGGAGACGTTCTACAAGGAGGTGGAGAAGCTGGACCAGCTGAACCAGCAGAGTCCCGACTGGAACGTGCAGCTGTCCTACCTGCAGGTCATGGTGTCGCTGCCTTGGCAGGAAGTAACCAAGGACGACCTTGACCTGAAGCGCGCTCAGCGCGTGCTGGACAAGGACCACTACGGCATGGAGAAGGTGAAGGAGCGCATTCTGGAGTACATGGCCGTGCTGCAGCTGCGGGGCGACCTGAAGGGTCCCATACTCTGTCTGTACGGTCCTCCGGGCGTGGGCAAGACGTCGTTGGGCAAGAGCATTGCCAAGGCCATGAGGCGCGAGTACGTGCGCATATCGTTAGGCGGTCTGCACGACGAGGCTGAGATACGCGGTCACCGCCGCACCTACGTGGGAGCCATGCCGGGCCGCATCATCAAGAGCATACAGAAGGCCGGCAGCAGCAACCCCGTCTTCGTGCTGGACGAGATAGACAAGGTGGGCCAGATGACCCACAACGGCGACCCCTCGTCGGCCCTGCTGGAGGTGCTGGACCCCGAGCAGAACAACGCCTTCCACGACAACTACCTGGACCTGGACTACGACCTCTCGAAGGTACTCTTCATCGCCACGGCCAACGACCTGAACACCATACCGCGCCCCTTGCTGGACCGTATGGAGATTATCGAGGTGAGTGGCTACATCACCGAGGAGAAGATAGAGATAGCCAAGCGTCACCTCGTGCCCAAGGAGAAGGACAACAACGGCCTGAATGACGAGAAGAAGCTGAACTTCAACAAGGCAGCTATAGAGAAAATCATTGAGCAGTACACCCGCGAGAGCGGCGTTCGCCAGCTGGAGAAACAGATCAACAAGAGTTTCCGCAAGCTGGCCCTGATGAAGGCCAGGGACGGCGAACTGCCCTACCAGAAGATAACGCCCGACGAGATAGAGGACCTGCTGGGCAAACCGCCCTTCTACCGCGACATCTACCAGGGCAACGACTATGCCGGCGTAGTGACCGGACTGGCCTGGACCAGCGTGGGCGGCGAGATACTCTTCATAGAGACCTCGCTCTCGAAGGGCAAGGGCTCGAAGCTCACGCTGACGGGTAACCTGGGCGACGTAATGAAGGAGAGCGCCGTGCTGGCACTGGAGTACGTCAAAGCCCACGCCGAGCTGCTGGACATAGACTACCGCATCTTTGACAACTGGAACATACACATACACGTGCCCGAGGGTGCCACGCCGAAGGACGGCCCCTCGGCCGGCATCACCATAGCCACGTCGATAGCCTCGGCGCTGACGCAGCGCAAGGTGCGCAAGAACGTGGCCATGACGGGCGAGATAACGCTGCGCGGCAAGGTGCTGCCCGTGGGTGGCATCAAGGAGAAGATTCTGGCTGCCAAGCGTGCTGGCATTACCGACATCATACTCTGTAAGGAGAACCGCAAGGACATCGAGGAAATATCCGAGCAGTACCTGAAGGGCGTGAACTTCCACTACGTGGAGAACGTTCAGGACGTCTGGGACTTTGCCTTGACCAGGGAAATCGTGGAACACCCGCTGAAGTTTACCATTGACGAGAAGACGGAAAAGGCTGAGGGTTGAGGAGCAATGACATTCACAGTAGAACACAGAGACCGGGAGAGTGAGGCCCGCACAGGACTCATAACGACCGACCACGGCGAGATAAGGACTCCCATCTTCATGCCCGTGGGTACGGTGGGCAGCGTGAAGGGCGTCCACTTCAGCGAGCTGCGCGAGCAGGTGAAGGCACAGATCATTCTGGGCAACACGTACCACCTGTACCTGCGGCCGGGCCTCGACGTACTGCGCAAGGCGGGCGGGCTGCACCGCTTCAACACGTGGAACCGGCCCATACTGACCGACTCGGGCGGTTTTCAGGTCTTCTCGCTGACGGGCATCAGGAAGCTGCGCGAAGAGGGGTGCGAGTTCCGTAGCCACATAGACGGCTCGAAGCACATCTTCACCCCCGAGAACGTGATGGACACGGAGCGCGTCATCGGGGCCGACATCATGATGGCCTTCGACGAGTGTCCGCCAGGACAAAGCGACTACCAGTACGCCAAACAGTCGCTGGGCCTGACGCAGAGGTGGCTGGAACGCTGCGTCAAGCGGTTCAAGGAGACGGAACCCCTGTACGGTTACCGGCAGACACTATTCCCCATCGTTCAGGGCTGTACCTACAAGGACCTGAGGAGCGACGCCGCCAAGCACGTGGCCGACCTGCTGCCCACGCTGAACGACGGTGGCGGTGCTGCCATTGGCGGACTGGCCGTGGGCGAACCGACGGAGGTGATGTACGACATGATAGAAGTGGTGAACGCCATTCTGCCGAAGGACCGCCCCCGCTACCTGATGGGCGTAGGCACGCCGCAGAACATACTGGAGGCCATAGAGCGAGGCGTCGATATGTTCGACTGCGTCATGCCGACGCGCAACGGCCGTAACGCCATGCTCTTTACGTACCACGGCACGATGAACATGCGCAACAAGAAGTGGGAGGACGACTTCTCGCCCATTGACCCCGAAGGCTGCGACATCGATAGGCTGCACTCGAAGGCCTACCTGCACCACCTGTTCAAGGCGCAGGAGCTGCTGGCCCTGCAGATAGCCTCCATACACAACCTGGCCTTCTACCTGAGGCTGGTCAGCGACGCCCGCCAGCACATAGCCCAAGGCGACTTCACGCAGTGGAAGCGCAGCGTCATAGACGACCTGGGAAGACGGCTTTAAACGATACAAAACGGAAAAGAGAACGATGGACTTTACGCGCATAAGAAACTGGAGAAAACTGCTCAAGCTGCTCAGGACGCTCAGGCGCCAAGCCGACTGGATGGCGGCGAAGGCGAAGAAGTTGAGCTTCCTGAAACGCATGGATACCTACATCATCAGGAAGTTCATAGGAACCTATGTCTATAGCATTGTGCTCATCATCTCCATCTCGATAGTCTTCGACGTCAACGAGAACCTGGCGAAGTTTACCACCAACCACGCCCCCCTCGAGGCCATTGTCTTTGACTACTATGCCAACTTCGTGCCCTACTTCGCCAACCTCTTCTCGCCGCTCTTCGTCTTCATTGCCGTCATCTTCTTCACCTCGAAGCTGGCCGGCAACTCCGAAATCATTGCCATGCTGGCCTGCGGCATGAGCTTCAAGCGGCTGCTAAGGCCCTACCTCATTTCGGCTGCCCTCATAGCCGCCCTCAACTTCTACTTAGGAGCCTACGTCATACCGAAGGGCTCGGTGGTCAGACACAACTTCGAGTCGCTCTACAAGAACAACAAGAAAGTGACCTCGGCCACCAACGTGCAGCTGCAGGTGGAGCCTGGCGTCATAGCCTTCATTTCGCAGTATGACGACGTGACCCGCACGGGCTACGGATTCACGCTCGACAAGTTTGAGAACAAGAAACTGGTGAGCACCCTCTCGGCCAGCACCATTCAGTATGACACCATCAGCGAGAACCGCAACCAGTGGAAGGTGCGCAACTACAAAATCAGAACCCTGACCGGATTGAAGGAGAAGATAACGTCAGGCACGGCCATGGACACCATCATACAGATGGAACCCATGGACCTCGTCTTCTCGAAGGGACAGCAGGAGACACTCTCCTCGCCCGAACTGAAGCGCTACATTTCGAAACAGCAGGAGCGCGGCTCGGGCAACGTGGTGCAGTACGAGGTGGAGTACCACAAGCGAATAGCCACCTCCTTCGCGTCGTTCATCCTGACTATCATCGGAGCCTCGCTCTCCTCGCGCAAGCGCAAAGGCGGCATGGGCATGTACCTGGGCATCGGACTGGCCCTCTCCTTCTCCTACATCGTGCTGCAGACCATCAGCGCTACTTTTGCCATTCAGGCCGACACGCCGCCCATGCTGGCAGCCTGGATTCCGAACATCATCTACGCTGTTATAGCGTACTTCTGTTACAGACAAGCCCCGAATTAATTTGACTATTTGACAATTTACAATTTAGATGACATTCGAAGAAACTTACCTTAACGATAACATACTCGATGCGCTCTACGACATGCACTTCGAGGAAATGACGCCCATACAGGAACGCTGCATACCGCAGATTCTGGACCAGCACGACGTGATGGGCGTGGCACAGACGGGAACAGGAAAGACCGCCGCCTACCTGCTACCCATCCTCTCTATGCTTGACGACGGCGGTTTTCCCGACGATGCCATCAACTGTCTCATCATGGCTCCCACCCGCGAGCTGGCACAGCAGATAGACCAGGCCATGCAGGGCTTCGGCTACTACCTGGACTCGGTAAGCAGCGTGGCCGTCTATGGCGGCAACGACGGCAACCGCTACGACCAGGAGCAACGCTCGCTGCGCATGGGTGCCGACGTGGTCATTGCTACTCCCGGCCGACTGCTTAGCCACATCAAGGTAGGCAACGTCGATTTGAGCCGTGTGAGCTTCTTCGTGCTCGACGAGGCCGACCGCATGCTCGACATGGGCTTCTCTGACGACATCATGCAGATAGCCTCCCACCTGCCTAAGAACCGCCAGACGGTCATGTTCTCGGCCACCATGCCCGAGAAGATTCAGCAGCTGGCCAAGTCGATGCTCTACCAGCCCGTCATGGTGAAGATAGCCGTCAGCAAGCCGGCAGAGAAAATCAAGCAGTCGGCCTACATCTGCTACGAGCCGCAGAAGACGGCCATCATCAAGCACCTCTTTGCCACCAACCAGCTCCAGAGGGTCATCATCTTCTCTGGCAAGAAGGACAAGGTGAAGGACATCACCCGCGAGCTGAAGCGCATGAAGATAAACTGCGCACCCATGCACAGCGACCTTACGCAGCAGGAGCGCGACGAGGTGATGCTGGCCTTCAAGGCCGGACAGACCGACGTGCTCGTGGCTACCGACATCGTGAGCCGTGGCATAGACATTGACGACATACGCATGGTCATCAACTTCGACGTGCCCCACGACGCCGAGGACTACGTGCACCGCATAGGCCGCACGGCACGTGCCGACCGCGACGGACAGGCCGTCACCTTCGTCAGCGACAAGGAGCAGTTTGCCTTCAGGCAGATAGAGAAATTCCTGGGCAAGGAGGTGGAGAAGACTCCCCTACCCCCTGACGTCGGCGAGGGGCCGCAGTATGAGCCCAAGAGCCGTACGGCCCACGCCTCCCGCTACTGCCACCGAGGCCGTGGCCGAGGAAGCCATGGTCGAGGAGGCCATGGTCGAGGCCAGAAAGGCAGCGGCCGCCAGCAGAACCCCAAAAGCTAACAGTGCTTGGCGGTTTTCCCTCGAGTCGGAAGCGGCCCTGAAGGCCTACGCCAAGCACCCTGACCACATGGCCGTAGCCAACAAACGGAAAAACGAAGACGACCCTCAAGCGATGAGGGCCGTCTTCGTTTTTCTTCTGGAGGGGAAACCTCCAGACGCTTTTAGTTCTTTTTCAGCACCACGGCCGAACGGGCAGGCAGGTAGAGCTTGAGCCACTCCTTCTTGTCCTTGACGTACAGCGGGTCGAAGTTGGTGACGTGGGTCATCGAGTCGTCGGCAAAGCCGTTGCCGCCAAAGTCCTTTGAGTCGGTGTTGAGCACCACGTCGTAGGAACCCGTAGGTACCAGGAAGCCATAGTCGGTATAGCTCTGCGTGGGCGAGAAGTTGAAGACGAAGACCAGGTCGCCCCTCATGAAGCAGAGCACCTTGTCGCCCTCGTTGTGCCATATCTCGGTGACGGGCGTCTTCTGGAAGTTGCGCTGGCTCTTGATAACCTCGAGCATCTTGCGGTCGAAGTCGCCCAACCAGTGGTAGCAGAGCTCCTTGTCGTCAACGAGGTGCCACTGACGGCGGGCGTACTTGTAGCTCCAGCCGTTACCCTCGCGCGGGAAGTCAATCCACTCTGGATGTCCGAACTCATTACCCATAAAGTTGAGGTAGCCGCCATTGATGGCTCCTGCGGTAACGAGGCGTATCATCTTGTGCAGAGCTATGCCGCGCTGGGCCAGGTCGTTGACATCCTTCTTGGCGAAGTGCCAGTACATGTCAGCATCAATGAGGCGGAAGATGATGGTCTTGTCGCCCACGAGTGCCTGGTCGTGGCTCTCGCAGTAAGAGATGGTCTTCTCGTCGGGGCGGCGGTTCTTCACCTCCCAGAAGATGGAGGTCACGTTGATGTCCTCGTCGCGTACCTCTTTTATAGTCTTTATCCAGTAGTCGGGAATGTTCATCGCCATGCGGTAGTCGAAGCCGTAGCCGCCGTCCTCGAAAGGTGCTGCCAGTCCGGGCATGCCGCTCACCTCCTCGGCTATGGTGATGGCGTTGGGGTTCACCTCGTGGATGAGGCAGTTGGCCAGCGTGAGGTAGCAGATGGCGTTGTCGTCCTCGTGGCCGTTGAAGTAGTCACCGTAGCCGCCGAAGGCCTCGCCCAGTCCGTGCGAGTAGTAGAGCATCGAGGTAACGCCGTCGAAGCGGAAGCCGTCGAAGTGGAACTCCTCAATCCAGTACTTGCAGTTAGAGAGCAGGAAGTGGATGACGTCGTCCTTGCCGTAGTCGAAGCAGAGCGAGTCCCAGGCCGGGTGTTCGTGGCGGTCGCCGGGGTAGAAGAACTGGTTGGGGTCTCCACAAAGGTTGCCCAGGCCCTCTACTTCGTTTTTCACGGCGTGTGAGTGTACGATGTCCATGATGACGGCGATGCCCAGCTTGTGGGCCGTGTCAATCATCTCCTTCAGCTCCTCGGGGGTGCCGAAGCGGCTGGAGGGAGCAAAGAAACTGCTGACGTGGTAGCCGAAGGAGCCGTAGTAGGGATGTTCCTGAATGGCCATGACCTGAATGGCGTTGTAGCCGTCCTTCTTGACGCGCGGCAGCACGTTCTCGGTAAACTCCTTGTAGGTGCCTACCTTCTCAGCATCCTGAGCCATGCCGACGTGGCACTCGTAGATGAGCAGCGGGTCCTTCTTGGGCTTGAAGTTCTTCTTCTTCCACTCGTAGGGCTTCTCCGGATTCCACACCTGAGCCGAGAATATCTTGGTTTGGTCGTCCTGTACCACGCGGCGGCACCAAGCCGGAATACGCTCGCCCTCGCCGCCGTTCCACTTGACCTTCATCTTGTAGAGCTGGCCGTGCTTCAGGGCTTTCTCGGAGAGTTTCAGCTCCCAGTTGCCTGTGCCCTCTATGCGCTTGCAGCGGTATTTCTCGTCCTCCTGCCAGTTGTTGAAGTCGCCAATGAGGTAAATATCGGTGGCGTTAGGTGCCCACTCGCGGAACACCCAGCCGCGCGTCAGCTTGTGCAGTCCGAAGTAAAGGTGGCCGGTGGCAAAGTCGGAGAGTTTCTTCTTGCCGTTCTGCGTCAGCTGGCCAATCTTCCAGAGGGCGTGGTCGTGACGGCCGCGAATGGCTCCCTCGAAGGGCTCCAGCCAGGGGTCGTTACGTACCAGGCCGATATGCGGGTTTTCCTCTGCCACCACCTTCTTGGCAGCGGTCTTCTTGGGTTTCGTTGTTGTCTTTTTTGTCGTTGCCATGTTGTTATGCTTTAACTTTAAAAATCGCTTTCTTTATTTCGGGTTCGTAGGAAATGCAGGGTGCATGACCGTCCTGCGGGAAGAAGATGGCGAACATGCCGGGGTGGCAGGTAATGTAGCTCTCGGCCCCCAGGTCGCCAAACTTGGTGATGTCCTTCTCAGCATTATAGGGTTCGTCGGGCAAGTTCCTGGCAGGCGTGTAGCCGTAAGTCTCGTCGCCGGAGAGCGGTATCTGGATGTCAATCATCTTGACGTGGGTCTCCAGCACGGCCTCGTCGGGAGCCTTGCCTTTTGCCGTGGTGATGTTTACAAAGAGGTCTTTTCCGACAATTTCATGCTTGCCAGCCTCCAGCTTGTTGAGGTCGTTCGACTTCAGGAAGTCAACAACCTTGGCGAACAACGGGTTCATGGCCACGTAGTCGCTCAGATGATCTAAGGTGTCAATAATCATAAGCGTTATATAAACTTGAGTTTTTAAGAGTTTTGTCAGTCTTTCTTCTTACGGCCGCGAATGTAGGTGCCATGCTCGACGATGTTGCCATTACGGTCGCGCTCAATGTAGCGTCCGTCACGTCGGTCATCGACGTAGTTGCCCTCGAATCGGCGCCCGTCCTTGTCCTCCTCGATGGCCGGCCCGTTGCGCCGTCCGTTCTTGAAGGTTCCCTTGAACTTCGAGCCGTCGGCATAGCGTGCCACGCCCTCGCCGTCGATGTTGCCGTCGCGGAAGTCACCCTCGAAGACGTCGCCGCTCTTGGTGGTCAGCTTGCCGTGGCCGTTGGGCTTGTCGTGCTGCCATTGGCCGGTATAGGTGTTGCCGTTCTTGAAGACGATGGTGCCTTGGCCCGACTTGTCGCCTGCCAGGAACTGGCCTGTGTATTTATCGCCGTTGGCATAGGTGAAGATGCCCATGCCCGTGCGTGCACCTTCTACGTATTCGCCCTCGTAGATGTCGCCGTTCTGAAACTTGTAGATTCCCTTGCCGTGCTGCAGGTCGGACTTCCACTGGCCTACATAGACGTCGCCGTCGGCATAGCGGAAGGTGCCGCGACCGTTGCGCTGGTTCTCCAACCACTCGCCCTCGTAGGACGAGCCGTCGGGCCAGAGGTACTTGCCCTGTCCGCTCTTCATGTCGTTAAGCCATTGGCCCTCGTAGTAAGCACCGTTGGTGAAGGTGTATTTGCCTTGGCCGTGGCGGCGGTCGTTCTCCCACTGGCCGTCGTATATGTCGCCGTTGTAGTAGTACATGATACCGTGGCCCTGCTGTACGTCAATGTACCACTCGCCCACGTACTTGTTGTTGTTCAGGAAGTAGTAGGTGCCCGTTCCGTGCTGGTGGTCCTTGTACCAGGCACCGTCGTAGCGCTCGCCGTCGAAGAAGGTAAACACGCCGACACCGTGACGCAGGCCCTTGAAGTAGTCGCCCTCATAAACGTTTCCGTCAGGAAACACCGTCTTACCCTTGCCGTTGGGCTTGCCGCCCTCCATTTCGCCGTTGTATTGTCCTCCGTCGTGCGTCTCGCAGGTGCCAAGGGTAATTTTCTGCGCACCGGCTATCAGGGGGATTGTTAATAATATGGTGGTTATAATATGTCTTGTCTTCATGCTCAAAATGCTGTTTAACTTCACAAAGGTAGAAAATAATTCATAATTCGTAATTCATAATTCATAATTTTTTATACCTTTGCCGAAAATTTAGTATTTATTATGAAGTTTATTGCTATTATACCTGCACGCTACGCCTCTACGCGCTTCCCCGGCAAGCCGCTGGCCATGCTGGGAGGCAAGCCCGTCGTAGAGCGCGTCTATGAGCAGGCGAAGAAGGTGATAGCCGACGTCTATGTGGCTACCGACGACGAGCGTATTTTTCAGGTTGTCAACGATTTCGGGGGTTGTGCCGTCATGACGCGCAGCGACCACAAGAGCGGTACCGACCGCATAGAGGAAGCTGTAGAAATCATCACCCACCACCCATCACCCATCACCCACCACCCATCACCCATCACCCATCACCCAACAGCCATCACCCACAACCCAACCACCCCCGATGTCATCATCAACATTCAGGGCGACGAGCCTTTCGTGCAACCGGAGCAGATAGAGACGCTCTGCCGCCTCTTCGATGACGAGGAGACGCAGATTGGCACGCTGGGCAAACCCTTCGAGAGCATGGAGGCCGTCATGAACCCCAACTCGCCGAAGATTGTCTGCGACCGCAGGGGCTTCGCCCTCTACTTCAGCCGTTCGGTCATTCCCCATGTGCGCGGAAAGGAGCAGCAGGAGTGGCTGCTGCACTACCCCTACCTGAAACACTTGGGCATGTATGCCTACCGGCGCGAAGTGCTCCGCGAGATTACGCAGCTGCCGCAGTCACCCTTAGAGCTGGCAGAGAGCTTGGAGCAGCTGAGGTGGTTAGAGAATGGCTACCGCATCCGCGTAGGCCATACCGACACGGAGACGGTGGGCATTGACACTCCAGCCGACCTGCAACGTGCCGAAGAATTCCTAAAGAGCCTGTAGGTACTCGGCGCAACGCTCCGCACAGCGTTCACCATCGACACCTGCCGAAACGATGCCTCCGGCATAGCCGGCCCCCTCACCACACGGGAAGAGGCCTTCTATGCGCACATGCATCATCGTTTCGATATTGCGGCTGATGCGTACAGGGCTGGACGTCCTGGTCTCGACGGCTATCAAGACGGCTTCGTTGGTAAGGAAGCCGTGAGCCTGGCGGCCGAAGGTCTTGAAGCCCGCCTGCAGCCGTGAGGTAACCATCTTGGGAAGCCAGAAATGCAGCGGCGACGAAATCAGCCCGGGCGCATAGCTGGAACGGGGAAGGTCGTAGCTGAGCCGGCCTTTGACGAAGTCGGCCATGCGCTGGGCGGGAGCTGTCTGGCGCCGGTTGCCTTGCTGCCAGCAGTCGCGTTCCATCTGTTCCTGAAAGTGCATGATTCGCAAAGCGTCAGTACCCTCCACGTCGTCAGGACGCACCTCGACCACCATGCCCGAGTTAGACCATTTTCCGGCCCGGTTAGCGGGCGACATGCCGTTGACCACTATCTGCTCGCGGTCAGTGGCAGCAGGTATGACAAAACCACCCGGACACATGCAGAAGCTATAGACCCCACGTCCATAGGCCTGAGTCACAAAGCTGTATTCCGCTGCTGGCAAGTACTTTCCGCGACCTTGCTTTGAGTGATACTGTATTTGGTCTATGAGTAGCGAGGGGTGCTCCAGTCGCACGCCCACGGCGATGCCTTTGGCTTCGAGTTCTATGTGTTCCCCGGCCAGGTAGCGATAGACGTCGCGTGCGGAGTGGCCCGTAGCCAGGATGACGGGTCCCATGAAGCGTTGAGCGTTGAGGGTTGAGGGTTGAGCGTTGAGGGTTGAGAGTGTCTCTACGCCAACTACTGTCCTGTCAGCATCAAAGATGAGGCGGGTCATCTTGGTTTGGAAGTGCACCTCGCCACCCGAGCGCAGGATGGTGTTGCGCATGTTCTCAATGACGCGCGGCAGTCGGTCGGTGCCGATGTGCGGGTGCGCATCAGCCAGAATGGCCGTCGAGGCGCCGTGCTGGCAGAAGACGTTGAGAATCTTTTCCGTGTCGCCTCGCTTCTTGCTGCGCGTATAGAGCTTGCCGTCGCTGTAGGCTCCTGCCCCACCCTCGCCGAAGCAGTAGTTGCTCTCGGGATCGACCTGCTGGTTTTGTCGGATAAGGGCCAGGTCCTTCTTGCGTTCGTGCACGTCCTTGCCACGCTCGATGACCACTGGACGAAACCCTAACTCTATGAGGCGCAGGGCCGCAAAGAGTCCGCCAGGGCCTGCCCCCACGACGATGACCTGCGGACGCTGGCTGACGTCGGGGTAGAAGGTGTGTTGGAAGATGTCGTCCTCGGGTTGTTCGTTGATGTAGGCCCGCAGCTTCAGGTTGACAAAAATGGTGGGCCGACGGGCGTCTATGCTCCGCTTGAGTGTACGGACGGCAGTGAGCGTACGTTCGTCGAAACCATACTCCTCGGCCAGATAGTGCCGAAGGTTCTGCTCGTTGGCAGCTATGTGGGGTTGAACCCTAACTTGGTATTCTTGTATCATAAGTGGGTACAAAAGTACAACATTTTCTTGAAAAGCCAAGCTTTTCTTTTGCATTTCTCTCGTTTATTCGTACCTTTGCCCCCATGATACTTTATTTTTCAGGAACAGGCAACACCAAGTGGGCAGCGCAGACGCTGGCCCAGGCAACGGGCGAGGAACTCGTCTATATTCCCGATGCCATCAAGAAAGGCATGAAAAGCATCACCATTGCCGAAGGCGAACGCCTCGGCTTCTGCTTTCCTACCCACGGATGGCAGCCCCCTACGCTGGTGCGCGAATTCATCAGGCAAATCACGTTCAACGTCCAGCCCTCCACCTACATCTACGCCTTGACCACCTGCGGCGACAACATGGGCGAACTGATGTCCATTCTCCGCAAGGACTTAGAGGCCAAGGGCCTGTGGTTAGACAGCACGTTTGCCGTGGTGATGCCTGAGTCGAACGTGTGCTTCTCGTTTCTACATCTGGACACCAAGGAAAAGGAACGCGAGAAGATACGTCAGGCGGCACAGCGCATGGAGCACATCTGCGAGGTGGTGAAGAACCGACGGCGCGGCGTGCATGAGCTGGTGAAGGGAGCCATACCGCGTACTTACTCCTACGTGCTTGGCGGCTACTACGTCAAGCACCTCATCACCGACGCGAAGTTCTGGGTCGATGAGGAGGCCTGCATCGGCTGCGGGCTGTGCGGGAAGCTGTGTCCTGTCGATGACATAAAAGGTACACCGCCCGAGTGGATGCACAACGGACGGTGTACGAATTGTCTTGCCTGTTATCACCATTGTCCGCGTCATGCCATACATTGGGGCACGATGAAGCGCGGACAATACGTCTTCAAGTCAGAGTAGGCCGTCAGTAGATGCGTGGGCCGAAGATTGCGGTGCCTACGCGTACCATGGTGCTGCCGCACTCTACGGCGATGCGGTAGTCGTGGCTCATGCCCCAGGAGCGTTCGCAGAAAGCCTCGTCCTGGGCAAAGTACTGCGCTTTCACCTCGTCAAAGAACCGACGGGCCGTCATCATCTCCTGACGTATCTGCTCTTCGTCATCCACGTTGGATGCCATCATCATCAGCCCGCATATCTGCACGTGCTGCAGGCTGCGCCACTCGCCCCCCGCCAGCAGTTGGCGGCAGTCGTCGAGCGTCAGTCCGTACTTGGTTTCTTCTTCGGCTATGTGCAGCTCCAGCAGCACCTTGATGGTACGCCCCTGCTTGGCAGCCTGCTTGTCAATCTCACGGAGCAGTTTCAGCGAATCGACTGCCTCCACCATCGAAATGTAAGGTGCGATATACTTCACCTTGTTGGTCTGCAGGTGGCCAATGAAGTGCCACTCAATGTCCCCCGGCAGCGACTCCACCTTCAGACGCAGCTCCTGCTCGTGGCTCTCGCCGAAGAGGCGTTGGCCCTCAGCGTAGGCGGCCTCTATGTACTCATTAGGGTGATACTTGCTGATGGCCACTAAGCGCACGCCTTCTGGCAGGTCAGAGAGCACCTTTCGAAGATTTCCTTTAACGTCGTAGTCCATTACTGCTCAAACTCTGGTTTGTCGTCCTGCTTGGCCTTGGCCTGGTGCTCAAAGACATCCATGAACTTCGTTTCGCTGATGTTGGAGATGACGTAGTCAATCATCGTGCCGCCCATTACCTCGTCGATGTTCTTCACGGCACCGTTCAGCGTGGCGGCCTGCACCAGGTAGCTCACGCTGGAGCGTTTCTCCTTCTCGGTCTTCTCGTCGATGGTGATGAACTGGAGCTTGGCCTTGTACCAGCGGTCGTCGTTGTCGTTCTCGCTGAAGAATATCTCGTGGTAGGCAGCCGGCGTGATGTTCTTTACCTCAAACTCGCCGCTGATGTAGGCCGACATCTCCTCTGTGATGGTTTCTTCGGCCTCGCCAAAGCTCAGCGCATCTACCACGTAGTACTCAATTACTTTCTTTGTCATGCCATCCTCCATGGTCTTGTCGTAGCGGATGGCGGTCTCATACCAATTTGCTGTTCTGCTTCTCATTGTTATCTTTATGTTTAATATTTAATGTTTCATCTACTTCTGTACGCCATAGTACTTCAGGCCCTTCTTCTTCTGCTCGGTCAGCGTCTCCACTATTTCGGAGGCAATAAGCTGACTGCGGGCAGAGCTGAGGCCGGCCTCGCTGCCTAACTCCTCCTGCAGGCGGAGCAGCTCCTCGTTGACACTCGACATCTGGGACATAAACTGCTTCTCGCTGCTGCTCATGTGCTCGTTGTTGTATATCTTCGAGAGCACGCGGTCGGCTTCGGCCGTATAGCGCTTACGGAATATCTGCTCAGCCTTTGCCTCGTACTCCGCCTGGTTACGGCGCTCCTCGGCGGTCATGATGAGCGTGTCGCCGCTCACCACCCCCAGTTCGGCAGGGTCGAAGCCGTCTTCTAATAGGTCGTCGGTGGCCTGGCGGGGAGCCGGTTTAACATAATCGACGTTGACCGTCTCGGGCATCAGTTCAAAGTACAGTCCTATTAGCAGCAGGGCGATGACTACGGCAGCCACCAGCGCCAGCACCGACTTGCGGGTTTCGCGTTTGGTCCTTAGGGCCTTGCGCAGCTCGTCGGCCGTCTGGTATCGCTCCTCGGGCTTTTCGCAGAGGCAGCGCTGCATGACCTTTTTATATTCGTAGGGCATGTCGCCCATCTGGAAGAGCCACTCCATGAGCTTGCCTAACGAGTAGAAGTCGCAACGCCCATCCACGTCGCCGCCGTTGCTTACCTCGGGGGCCACAAAGTCCTCCATGCCTTTATAGAGCAGCATGCGTTCGGACATGCCCATGTAGAAGGAGCCGTGGGTGAGCAGCAGCGGCGCATTGTCGCCCTTGCGTACAAAGATGTTGCGGGGCGCGTAGCATACGTGCCAGACGTTCTGGCCGTGCAGGTATTCTGTCACGTCGAGCAGCTGGCTTATTAGGGAGTCCACAAACTTCCTGTCGGCCACGATGGCCGGATGGTCGTGCAGCAGCTGTTCGAGCGTCTGGTAGTTGCCCGACTCTAAGCGCAGCACCTTGATTTCGCCGTCGCGCTGCTGTGCGTCGAAGTGCATCAGGTTCTTGTGCTTCAACTCCGCATTGCGCGCACACTCGGCTTTCAGGCCTTCTGCAAACTTCACGTTGTTGTTCAGCTCGCTGTCTATGTCTATGATGTTGTAGTATTTGCCCTCTACCTGTCGGCGGTTATAAAGTCCGATGGGTAGCCGTATGCCCAGGTCTTTCTTTGCGGCTCTGGACTCTATGAGTTCTTCGTAGTTCATCTTGTTATATTTTCGATTTACGGATTTTCGATTTACGATTTAGGGTGTTCAAATTGTTGCCCCATTATTTTGAAGTTACTAACCCCACCCCCAACCCCTCCCCTACAAGGGAGGGGAGTACCTACGTTCTTAGTACATCATATTGAACACCCTATTTTCGATTTATTGATCTACAACTTTACCTTTACTTTGGCTCCCTTGCTTTCGTTCTGCAGGCGGTTCAGGGCCGTCACGACGTAGGTCCACTTCTGGGTGCCGTCGCCTGCGGGCAGGCGGTAGAAGGGCTGGTAGGTGATGGCCACGGCGTGCGACCAGTCGTTGGTATTCACTTTCTCGTGAGGCGCAAAGCGATAGACCACGTACTTGACAGCTTCGCGCTTCCAGCCGCTGCCACGGGGCTCCGTCCAGCAGAGCACGTAGTCGCCGTTGTCCATGAGCACGGGTTCCAGGTGGCGGGGCTTGCGGGGTGCCGTCTTGCTGATGAAGGTCATTTCCGGCTGAAGCGTCGGTGTGCGCCAGTAGCGCTGTTGCAGCTGTGTGGCATAGCCGCCCACGTTGTCAACGGCAGCCTTGGCGTACCAGAGCACCGTTCCCTCAACGTTGGGACACTCCGTGTAGAGCCGCATCTTGCGTTCCTGCTGCTGGTGCTTCACGGTGCGCTCAATGTCTTCGCCAATGTAGAGCGGACGCTTGCCGGCATGCTGGTTCCACCAGTGTATGAGCGTCTGGTAGTCGGCAGCGCTGTGGCCTATCTCCCAGTAGATTTGCGGAACGTTATAATCTACCCAGCCCTTGTCTATCCAGAGCAGGATGTCGGCATAGAGGTCGTCGTAGTTCTGCAGGCCGTTGGTCTCTGAGCCATGGGGGTCGTTCTTCTTGTTACGGTAAATGCCGAAGGGCGACACGCCGACCTTCACCCAGGGCTTGAGGTCGTGGACGGTCTTGTAGAGCTGTTTCACAAAAAGGTTCACCTGGTGGCGGCGCCAGTCGCCCCGGTCGGTATAGCCTCCCCGGTAGGCCGCAAACGTGGCATCGTCGGGTATGGGCTGTCCTGCTGCGGGATAGGGATAGAAGTAGTCGTCAAAGTGAATGCCGTCAACGTCGTAGCGACTGACGATGTCGGCCACCACCTGGCAGATGTAGTCACGGTTCTCGGGGATGCCCGGGTTCAGAATGAGCAAGTCGTCGTAGGGAAACACGCGGTCAGGATGTTGCTGGCTGACGTGCATCGTGGAAAGTGCGTGGGTGGTCTTTGTCTTTGCACGGTAAGGATTAATCCATGCGTGCAGCTCCATGCCGCGTGCGTGGCACTGGTCAATCATCCACTGCAGCGGGTCCCAGTAGGGGTTGGGGGCCTTGCCTTGCTGTCCGGTCAGGAAGCGGCTCCACGGCTCGATGTTGCTCGGATAGAGTGCGTCGCACTCCGTACGTACCTGGAAGATGATGGCGTTGGCTCCCATGCGCTGCAGGGCGTCGAGTTGGTAGGTCAGCGTCTGCTGCATCTGCTGGGTGGAGAGTCCTATCCACTGTCCGTTGACAGCCTGAATCCATGCGCCTCGGAACTCTCGCTTCAGCTGGGCTGAGGTGGGTAACGTCAGAAGCGTAAAGAGGCAAACAAGTAGTGCTACTGTTCCTGCTTTCCTTAATAATGTGCTATCTGTTGATGTTTTCATTCTTCTTCCAGTTTAGTGAGTAATTCTTGTGTCCAGTCTTCTCCGTTCTTCGGGCAGTACGTGTGGAAGCCCATCTGGCTGGCGGCCGCCACATTCCTTATGCCGTCATCGACGAAGAGAGCTTCCGAGGGCGGTATCTCCTCGGCCATGAGCATCTTGCTGAAGAACACGGGGTCGGGCTTCATGACCTTCTGCTCGTAGCTCAGGTAGCAGGCGTCCATGTAGTGACGGATGGAGTGGCCGGCTCCGTCGAAGTCGGCGCTCATCACCCACGACATCATGTAGGGGTTGGTGTTCGACAGCAGCAGCAGGCGGTAGCCCTTCAGCCGGAGTTGTTCCAGACACCTGAGGTTCCGCTGCGGCAGCTCCTTGGCGTAGCCCAGCCAGGCGTGGCGACACTCCTCGTAGCTGAGCTGGCGGCCTACCAGCCGGCTCAGTTCCTGGCGGAAGGTCTCGGCACTGATGAGTCCCTGCTCCAGCTGTCCGAATATGCCTCCCTGCGTGTAGGGGTCAAGTTGTTGGCGGGCGTCCTTCAGCCCTAACTGTTCGAAGCGCCTGACGGCCTGGTCGTGGTCGAGGGTAATGATGACACCCCCTAAGTCAAATACAATGGTCTTTATCATTCGTCAAAAAGTTTCAGTTTCTTCTTTCGTGCCTCGTCGAGCGAGAGCAGTTGCTGCTGTTCGTGCTCGTAGTTCTGGCGCAGGTGGCCGTAGCGCTCCTGCAGTTCGTGCTCCACCTGCTGTCCGTCGGTCATGAGCCGTTGGGCCACGAGGGCGTTCTGCGACGCGTCCTTCATCCACACCACGGGTCCTCCATAGACGGGGGCAATCTTCAGCGCCACGTGCAGCTCGCTGGTCGTGGCACCGCCTATCATGATGGGTATGTTCAGTCCGGCGCGCTTCAGTTCCTGGGCTACGTTGACCATTTCCTCTAACGAGGGGGTAATGAGCCCCGAGAGTCCAATCATATCGACCTGCTCCTCCATTGCTTTGCGGACGATGTCTTCGGCGGGCACCATGACTCCCATGTCGATGACCTCATAGCCGTTGCAGGCCATGACCACTGCCACGATGTTCTTGCCGATGTCGTGCACGTCGCCCTTCACGGTAGCCAGGAGGACTTTTGGGGCCTTGCTCGACGGGGAAACCGTCGAACGCTGTGTGTCCATGTAGGGCTTCAGTATCGTGACGGCCTGCTTCATGGTTCTGGCGGTCTTTACTACCTGCGGCAGAAACATCTTGCCCTCGCCGAAGCGTTCGCCTACAATGTTCATGCCGGCCATGAGCGGGCCTTCAATGATATCGACGGCGTGCGGGTATTTCTCCAGTGCTTCCTTCAGGTCAGCCTCCAGGTTGTCGGCTATTCCCTTGATGAGGGCTTGCTCGAGGCGGGCTTCTACGGTGGTGGGGGCTGTGGGGCTCAGGGGGCTACTGAGGCTGCTAAGGCTACTGGGGCCACTGAGGATGCTGGGATTATCTATCAGGCCTTGGGGCTTTCCCCTTAGGATGGCATCCTCCAGAAGCGTCAGCTGGTCGGCGGGCAGGTCGGCATAGGTCACCTTCGTGGCAGGATTGACAATGCCGAAGTCCATGCCGGCCTGAATGGCGTGGTAGAGGAACACGGCGTGCATGGCTTCGCGCAGGTAGTTGTTGCCTCGGAAGGAGAACGAGAGGTTGCTGACGCCCCCGCTGACGTGGGCTCCGGGCAGGTGCCGGCGAATCCACGCCGTAGCCCTGATGAAGTCGGCCGCATAGTGGTTGTGTTCCTCAATGCCTGTGGCAATGGCCAGGATGTTGGGGTCGAAGATGATGTCGTGAGGAGCCATGCCCACCTGCTCGGTCAGCAGGCGGTAGGCCCGCTGGGCTATCTCGATGCGGCGTTCATAGGTGGTGGCCTGTCCCTGCTCGTCGAAGCACATGACCACCACGGCTGCGCCATAGTGCATGACGTCGCGGGCGTGGCTGAGAAACACCTCTTCGCCCTCCTTCAGCGAGATGCTGTTGACGATGGCCTTACCCTGCACGCACTCCAGGCCGGCTACGATGACTTCCCACTTCGAGGAGTCAATCATGACGGGCACCTTGGCAATGTCGGGTTCGGCGGCCATCAGGTTCAGGAAGGTGGTCATCTCCTGGCGCGCGTCGAGCAACGCGTCGTCCATGTTGACGTCAACGATGAGTGCGCCGTCCTCCACCTGCTTGCGGGCAATGGTGAGTGCTTCCTCATACTGGCGCTCCTTGATGAGCCGCAGGAATTTCCTTGAGCCCGCCACGTTGCAGCGTTCGCCCACGTTATAGAATAAGGAGGGGTTGACCTCCAGTCTCTCCAGGCCGCTCAGCCAGAGTCGCTCCGGCTTGGCCACGGGCTGGTGGGGCCGCTTGCCCGCAACCAGAGCGGGGTAGCGGCGAATAAACTCGTCGGTCGTTCCGCAACAGCCGCCAATGATGTTGACCAGCCCCTCGTCAATCATCTTTGCCACCTTGGGTGCCATTGAGTCGGGTGTCTCGTCGTAGAGCCCTAACGAGTTGGGCAGTCCGGCGTTCGGGTAGGCCGATATATAATAAGGTGCCGTGTGGGCCAGCTGCCGCAGGTATGGCAACATCTGGTCAGCCCCGAACGAGCAGTTCAGTCCGACGGAGAAAATGTTGTAGCTGCTGACGCTGGCGAGGAAGGCCTCCAAGGTCTGGCCCGAGAGCGTTCGCCCGGCGGCGTCGCTGATGGTAAGGCTGAGCATGATAGGCCGTTGGGTGCCACGCTCCTTCATGACGTCGGTGGCCGCACAGATGGCCGCCTTGGCGTTGAGCGTGTCGAAGATGGTCTCAATGAGCAGCAGGTCGGCCCCACCCTCAAGGAGTGCGCTGACCTGCTCGGTGTAGGCCTCGTAAAGCTGTCGGAATGTAACCTCGCGGAAGGCAGGGCTGCTGACGTCGGGCGACATGGAGCACGTCTTGTTCGTGGGGCCAATGCTGCCCGCCACGAAGCGGGGCTTCTGGGGCGTGCTGAACTCGTCGGCACAGCGGCGAGCCAGGCGTGCTCCCTGGAGTGCCATCTGGTAGGCCTGGTCCTGCATGTCGTAGTCAGCCTGGCTGATGCGCTGGCTGCTGAAGGTGTTGGTGCTGATGATGTCGGCTCCCGCCTCCAAGTACTTGCAGTGAATGTCCTCAATGATTTCGGGGTGCGTCAGGTTGAAGGCATCGTTGTTGCCTCGCAGTCCGTACTGCTGAATCATGGTGCCCATGGCACCGTCCAGTATCAGGATGCGCTGGCTGATGAGGCGGCTTATAGGGCTTATGGGGTTCATACTTTCATTGCTCTGTCCATTTCGCGGCGGTCTTCCTTCTCCTTCAGGGTTTGCCGCTTGTCGTACTGTTTCTTACCCTTGCAGAGGGCGATGTCCATCTTGGCCCGGCCGTTCTCGTCGATGAAGACCAGCGTGGGCACGATGGTGTAGCCAGTCTGCTTCGTGGCCGAGGCCAGCTTCTGTATCTCACGCTTGGTGAGGAGCAGCTTGCGGTCGCGCTTGGCAGAATGGTTGTTGTAGGAACCGTAGAAGTAGGTGCTGATGTTCATTCCCTTCACCCACATCTCTCCGTTCAGGATGGTGCAGTAGGTATCGACGAGCGACGCCTTGCCCAGTCGGATGCTTTTAATCTCTGTGCCTGTCAGTACGATGCCGGCCGTAAACTCCTCAATGAAGAAATACTCAAACGAGGCTTTCTTGTTTTTGATTTGTACGGGGCTCTTCTTCCTGAGCAGTTGTTGTTCTTTGTTCACCTTGTGTTATTTTCGATTTACGTATTTTCGATTTACGATTTTATCGTTGCAAAATTCTCGATATGCTGGTCGATGTATTCGGCTATCTGGGCCGTCCACTCCTCCTCGTGCTCGACGAAGAGGTCGTCCAGGTCGTCGAAGTCAGGGTACTGCTCAAAGAGCGCCATGAACTCCTCGTCGGTACAGTCGCGCTCAATCTGGCTACCGTGCTTCAGGTAGAGCGTGTGGGCCTCATAGATGAGCTTCGAGAGGTCGCGCAGCCCCCAGAGCTTCATGGCCTTGGCCACGGGGTTCTTGAAGATGAAGGGTCCGTAGCCGTTATGAATGAGCTGAACGAAACCGCCGTCCATCACCTCTTCGTGCAGCGTCTGCCAGGCCAGCAGCGTCACTTGGTCGCTCGTCAGCCGGGGCATGTTCTCCTGGGTCAGCTCGCCGCCAATGGCCGCGAGGATGGACTCGGTAAAGGTCGTGACGAAGGCATCCATGCCCTGGGCCGCCGCCTTGCGCAGGGCGGCGTCCTCGATGATTACTTCTATTCTATTCTGCTCCATGATTCAGCTTGTTATGTTCTAATTCGTAAAACTCGCCCTTGCTGCCGATGCTATACACCGAGACACCCTGCAGCTCGCGGCTGTCGTCGGCGTACGACTGGAAGACTTCCTGTATGTAAATCTCATAACGGCTTGTCACGCTGAACTCTATGCGCGTGCGTCCCAGGTCTTCCTCCTCCACGAAGTCGGACTCTTCTTCTTCGTCGTCCTCCTCCTCGGGCTCCCACACCTCGTAGAGCGTCAGTTGGTCTATGGGGCGCCAACTCAGGGAGTCGAGCGTCACCATATAGACGGCCTCCATGTTCTCAGCATCCTGTCCGCCCACCAGGAAGACGTGGCAGCCCTTGTGGTCAGGCAGCCGGATGGCCTTGGTCTTCGTGAGTCCCTCAACGCCGAAGAGCGAGGGCACCATGGTGGGGTATATGTCGCCGAAGCCGGGCAGCGTGTGCTCGAAGCCTTCCTCGTAGGTCACGGGCAGCGTCCTGTAAGGCAGCGTGGCGAGCAGCTCCTCCTCGGTCGTGGCATAGGTCTTGGCCTTGGGCTGATGCTTCAGTCGCTCCAGGCTGTCCTGCCGCAGCAGTTCTGCCTGCGTGGGCAGCGGGCGCCGCTTGTTGCCACACGCGGCAACGGCCAGCAGCGTGGCCAGCAGGCACACTATGATGGGTAGTCTTCGCATAATCCGTGCAAAGTTAGCGATTATTCCCAACACGGCAAAAAAAATGAGGAATAATTTTGCGTTGTCCGCGCTTATTCGTACCTTTGTGCGTCAAAACAACTCAAGTACGATGGCAAAAGACAAGGTAATGTATGTATGTGAGAACTGCGGACAGGAGTCGGCCAAATGGATAGGCAAGTGTCCTGCCTGCGGACAGTGGAACACGTTTAAGGAGATAAAGACCGCCTCTGCCTCTCCGTCCAACTGGAAGGGCCGACAGGCCGAAGGCGGCATTTCCGGCCGTGGGCGCGATGCTGCCAAGGTGCTGCGCCTGAAGGACATATCGGCCCACGACGACCCCCGCATCGACATGCACGACCAGGAGCTGAACCGCGTACTGGGCGGCGGACTGGTGCCGGGCAGCATCGTGCTCTTGGGCGGCGAACCGGGCATTGGCAAATCGACCCTCTCGCTGCAGACCATGCTACAGCTCCACGACAAGCGCGTGCTCTACGTCAGCGGCGAGGAGAGTGCCCACCAGCTGAAGATGCGTGCCGAGCGCATTGCGGTCGGCGGCTCAACAGACCAAGACCACTTCCTCATACTCTGCGAGAACTCACTGGAGACCATCTTCGAACACATCAAGGAGGTGCAGCCCGAGTTGGTGGTCATCGACTCCATACAGACCATTGCCACCGAGGACGTAGAGTCGTCGGCGGGCTCCATAGCCCAGGTGCGCGAGTGCGCTGCCGCCCTGCTGCGCTTTGCCAAGTCGAGCGGCGTGCCCGTCATTCTTATTGGCCACATTACGAAGGAAGGCACGCTGGCCGGTCCGAAGATACTGGAGCACATCGTCGATACGGTCATTCAGTTTGAGGGCGACCAGCACTACATGTACCGCATTCTGCGAAGCATTAAGAATCGATTTGGAAGTACCTCTGAGTTAGGCATTTACGAAATGCAGCAAACGGGGCTCCGGCAGGTGTCGAACCCCTCGGAGCTGCTCCTGACGGAAGACCACGACGGGCTCTCGGGCGTGGCTATTTCGAGTGCCATAGAGGGTGTGCGCCCGTTCCTCGTGGAGACGCAGGCCCTGGTGTCGAGTGCGGCCTACGGCACACCGCAGCGTTCGGCTACGGGCTTCGACCAGCGCCGTCTGAACATGCTGTTGGCCGTACTGGAGAAGCGCGTAGGCTTCAAGCTCATGCAGAAGGACGTCTTCCTCAACATAGCCGGCGGCCTGCGCGTCACCGACATGGCCATGGACCTGAGCGTCATTGCTGCCGTCCTGTCGTCGAATGTCGATACGCCCATAGAGAGCGGCTGGTGCATGTGTGGCGAGGTGGGCCTGTCGGGCGAGGTGCGCCCCGTGGCCCGCATCGAGCAGCGCATAGCCGAGGCTGAGAAGCTGGGCTTCGGCCACATCATCATGCCGAAGTACAACCTCTCCGGGCTTGACCGCAAGAAGTACAAGATAGAGCTGGTGCCCGTGCGCAAGGTGGAGGAAGCCCTCAGGGCTCTCTTTGGCTAAATGACACAGGTAAAAAAACCTCAACCCTCAAACCTCAACCCTCAAACCTCATAAACCGTTGCGTCCTCGACGCCGGCCTCGGCAAAGGCCTCGCGGCGCTCCACGCACGTGCCGCACTTGCCGCAGTGGTGCTCGCCGCCCTTGTAGCACGACCACGTCTCGCTGTAATCAATGCCCAAGGCCTTGCCCCGGCGGGCAATGTCGGCCTTCGTCAGGTTGGTGTAGGGCGAGCGCAGGCCCACCTGGACAAACGTTCCGGCCTGGGCAGCATGGTCGAAAGCCTCTACAAACTGTGGCGTACAGTCAGGATAGATGGTGTGGTCGCCGCCGTGGTTGGCCATCATGACGTATTTCAGCCCGTTGCTTTCGGCTATGCCTACGGCAATGGAGAGCATGATGCCGTTGCGGAAGGGCACTACGGTCGAGCGCATATTCTCGTCGGCGTAGTGGCCTTCGGGTATGTCGTCGCCGCCCTCTAAGAGCGAACTCACAAAATACTTCGTCATGAAGTCCAGGGGTATCACGATGTGGCGAATGCCGAGTCGCTCGCAGTGCAGCCGGGCGAAGGGAATTTCGCGTGCGTTATGTTTCGAGCCGTAGTCGAACGAGACGGCCAGTGCTATGCGCTCCTGCTCGTCATATAATAAGGTAGTGCTATCGACACCACCGCTAAGAATAAGTACTGAATCTTTCATATCGGGGGCAAAAGTACTAAAAATTTTCCAATTCCTCTATCCATTCCGCGAGTTTTTTTCGGTGGGCGAAGGCAGTGAGCCGTCACTTTGCTCCGCGCCCGCTTCGAGAGAAGTGCCACTTCTCTCCGAGAGAACCGGCACTTCTCTCCTGGAGAACCGGCACTTCTCTCCGGGAGAACCGGCACTTCTCTCCAGGAGAAACGGCACTTCTCTCTCCACTTTGTTTCGCGTTTTGTTTGTTTATCTGCTCAGTTTGTTGTACCTTTGCACCGTTTTTTTAACATCAAAGCAATGTACAAACCACAATTCAACAAGCGCAAGGCATTGGTCTTTAAGCAGTTTACGCATAAAGGCTGGTCGCTTTTTGCCTGTCTGGGACGCGTGGTGGTCATCAGCGTACTGAGCGCCTCGACGCTCGAGAACGCCGATGCCGCCAGCCGGCACCTCAGCACCGACGACGAGCCGGCTGACACCACACGTACCGACAAGGAGGTGACCCTCGACGACATAGAAGTGTCGGCCTCACGCGCACCCTTGGCTCTTGGCCAAGCAGCGAGAATGGTAACTGTACTGACGCACACCGACATTCAGGCGGCGCCAGTACAAAGTGTGAACGATCTTTTGAAGTATGCTGCCGGCGTCGATGTGCGCCAGCGCGGTCCCTTGGGGGCCCAGACCGACATTGGCATACGGGGAGGCACGCAGGAGCAGATCACCATACTGCTCAACGGCGTCAACATCTGTGACCCGCAGACGGGCCACAACACGCTGGAGCTGCCCGTCAGCCTGAGCGACATAGAGCGCATTGAGATTCTGGAGGGGCCCGCAGCCCGCGTCTATGGCACCTCGTCGCTCATGGGGGCTATTAACATTGTGACCCGTCAGGACGATTCTTTACGAGGAAGGACGAAGGAGGAAGGAGAAAGGAGACTAGACCTTCAGTTGGAGGGCGGCTCCTTCGGCTACTTGTCGGCAGGCGGACGTTTCTCGCACCTCGCACCTCGCACCTCGCAGCACGAGAACCCCTCATTCCTTGATAACACCATCAGCGCCAGCTACACCCGCTCCGACGGCTACAGCCGCGCCAAGTCAGGAGCGCTGAACAGCGACTTCTCGGGCTTCAAGGCCTTCTATCAGGGGCGTTATACTCCTTCCTCCCTCCTCTCTCCTCCCTCCTCTCTCCTCTCTCCTCTCTTTTCTCTCTACTGGCACGCCGGCATCTCCACTAAGGGTTACGGCTCCAACACGTTCTACAGCGCCAAGTTCGACGAGCAGTACGAGTCGGTCACCAAGACCTATGCGGCACTGCAAGGCGACATCACAGCGGGCAGGCTGCACTTCAAGCCCACCGTCAGCTGGAACCGCTCGTACGACCGCTTCGAGCTCGTCAGGGGCTCAGAGCAGAAGGTGCCCTACAACTACCACCGCTCTGACGTCTTCCTGCTGAGCCTGAACAGCTGGTTCGACTCGCCTCTGGGTCGTACCGCCTTCGGGGCCGAGGTCAGGAACGAGGACATCATCAGCAGCAACCTGGGCGAACCCCTCAGCTCGCCGTCAGGGCGGTACGTCGTAGGTCTGAACCGCACCAACCTGAGCGCCCACCTGGAGCACAACGTGGTGACTCGCTGGCTGACCGTCTCGGCCGGTTTTACGGCTGTCAAGAACACCTGGAACCAAATGCCCTTTACGCTCTATCCGGGCATCGACGCCAGCGTCAGGTTGACCGACTGGCTACGCTTCTATGCTTCCTATAATGAGTCGCTCCGTATGCCTTCATTTACAGAGCTTTACTACAGCGTGGGCGGCCATAAGGCCGACAAGTACCTGAAGCCCGAAGAGCTGCGGGCCGTAGAGGGCGGCGTGAAGCTCTACAGCCGCAAGCTGACGGCCAAGGCGAGCGTCTTCTACCACCACCAGCGGAACACCATAGACTGGGTGCTCGACACCAGGCTTGCCGACGAGGCTACGTGGCAGAGCGTAAACCTGACCAAGATTAACACTACGGGCGTGGAGGTGAGCGTCAACGCACAGCTGCCCACCCTCGTCCTTCCTCCTTCCTCCTCTCTCCTTCCTCCCCCAACCCTCAGCGTCTCCTACTGCTACCTGCACCAGCAGAAGGACGAGCAGCCCTACCTGCAGTCGCGCTACTCGCTGGAATACCTGCGCCACAAGCTGACGGCATCGCTCTACCTGCCCCTGTGGCGGCAACTGGACCTGACGCTGAAGTACCGCTTCCAGGACCGCATGGGCAGCTACACCGACACCGAGGGCCAGGTGCAGCACTACCACCCCTACTCCGTAGCCGACGCGCGACTGGCCTGGACGGCCGAGCGCTACACCCTCTACGTGGAAGGCAACAACCTCTTGAGCAAGCGCTACATCGACTACGGCAACGTGCCCCAGCCGGGCTTTTGCCTCGTTGGCGGCCTCAAGGTTGCGCTGTAGTATGAGGGGGATTATATAAAAAGTTTTAAATTCTCAGCCTGCTACGCTTGACTATCAATAATTATGTGTATCTTTGCACCTGTTTTATACGGAACATTCACATTATTTAAACTATACACAAAAAAAGTATGATGACAATCAACGAATTTAATTTTGCCGGCAAGAAGGCAATCGTGCGCGTTGACTTCAACGTGCCCCTGGATGAGAATGGTAAAATAACTGACGACACCCGCATTCGCGGCGCGCTGCCCACACTGAAGAAGATTCTGGCCGATGGCGGTGCATGCATCATCATGAGCCACATGGGCAAGCCCAAAGGCAAGGTGAACCCGAAGCTCTCATTGGGACAGATTCGTGAGGCTGTAGAGAAGGCACTGGGCGTTCCCGTGGCTTTCTGCCCCGACTGTGCAAAGGCTCAGGAGGCTGCCAAGGAGCTGAAGATGGGCGAGGCCCTGCTCCTGGAGAACCTGCGCTACTACCCCGAAGAGGAAGGCAAGCCCGTGGGTGTCGAGAAGGGTACCCCCGAATACGACGAGGCCAAGAAGGCCATGAAGCAGAGCCAGAAGGAGTTTGCCAAGACACTGGCCAGTTATGCTGACTGCTACGTGATGGACGCCTTCGGCACCGCTCACCGTAAGCACGCCTCTACGGCTGTCATTGCCGACTACTTCGACGAGCAGAACAAGATGCTGGGCCTGCTGATGGAGAAAGAGGTGCAGGCCGTCGATAACGTGCTCTCTAACATCAAGCGTCCGTTCGTGGCCATCATGGGCGGTTCGAAGGTCAGCTCGAAGATTGGCATCATCGAGAACCTGCTGGGCAAGGTCGATAAGCTCATCCTCTGCGGTGGCATGACCTACACCTTTGCCAAGGCTCACGACGGCGAGATTGGTAACTCTATCGTCGAGCTCGACAAGCTGGACGTGGCCCTCGGCGTTGAGGAGCTGGCCAAGAAGAACGGCGTTGAGCTCGTGCTGGGCACCGACTGCACAGCCACGAACGGTCTGGACTTCGGCACGATGACCGTCAAGCCCGGTTCGGAAATCATCAATTGCCCCAGCAACAAGGTGCCCGAAGGTTTCGAGGGCGTCGATGCCGGTCCTGAGAGCCAGCAGGCTTTCCGCGAGGCCATCAAGGGCGCAAAGACCATTCTGTGGAACGGTCCTGCCGGTGTCTTCGAGTGCGACGACTTCACTGCTGGCAGCCGTGCCATTGGCGAGGCTATTGCCGAGGCTACGGCCGAGGGCGCTTTCTCGCTCATTGGCGGTGGCGACTCAGTAGCATGCGTCAACAAGTTCGGTCTGGCCGACAAGGTGAGCTACATCTCTACCGGCGGCGGCGCACTCTTAGAGGCCATCGAGGGCAAGGTGCTCCCCGGTGTGGCAGCCATCAAGGGTGAGTAAGCAACCGTAAGACAACAAACGAGTCAAAGGAGTTTCAAGCCGACAAGCGAGGAAGGCTTGAGACTCCTTTTCGAGGAAAGAAAGGGAAACATGAAAAGATTGTTTTATGCGCTAACCATGGCTGCCGTGCTCAGCTCGTGCAGCGGGGTCGTCAAGAAGCTCTCGGCACTGACAGGGAGCGACCGTCTGACCACCGACAGCCTGGTCTTCAACAAGGAGGCCGAACACGCCAACGTCAATTACTACGTTGACTTCCCCGTCGATGGTAACGAACTGCTGGTTAACGCTATACAGGAATACATTAACGAACAACTGGGCGGCACCTACGATGGCGACGAGGCTGAAGGCCACCAGATGGTAACCTACTACGGCGAGACCGAATGGAACAACCTGAAGGGCGAGTACAAGGAAATGGCTGCCGAGAGCGACGGTGACTGGATGAACGACGTCACCTTCTCGGCAGAAATCTCCATACGCAAGGTCTATGAGTCGGAGACCGTGGTGACCTACATCACCGAGGGCAGCACCTACGAAGGCGGTGCGCACGACATGCCTTACCAGATGGGCGTCAGCTTCCGCAAGAGCGACGGCCGACGCTTTGGCTACGACATGATGCGCGAACTCTACAGCGAAGGCTTCTACCGACTGACCAAGGAGGGACTGGGCCGCTACTTCAGCGAAGGAACCGACGGCGTGACGACCGACGCAGAGCTGAAGGAATGGCTGATGACCGACGACGAGCTCGACGCGCTGTCGCACCCGAAGGCCGACCCCTATCTGGTGGAGGAAGGCGTGGTGTTCACCTACCAGCCCTACGAGATAGCCCCTTATGCGGCCGGCCTGCCTAAATACACCGTCAGCTATGCCGACATCAGGCCCTACCTCACGGTGAACGCCCAGAAGTTGATAGCACAACAAGAGAAACAATAGTTTTATAAACGTAACAAAAAAGAGAGAAAGTATGAAAAAGATTGTAATGATTTTTGCTGCTGCCATGCTGGCCACGTCAGTTAGTGCACAGAAAACGGCAGTAACTGCTAACAAGTTTGAAGACAACTGGTACCTCGGTATCAATGCCGGCGTTGGCTTCACCAACACCTTCGACGGCGACAACGCCTTCAAGTTCAAGGGAATAGCCCCCAACTTGGGCCTGCGCTTGGGTAAGAACCTGACCACAGTCTTTGGTCTGGCCTTAGAGGGCAACGCCTACTTCAAGGCTAACGACAAGTCGTCATGGAACAGCAAGACCTTCATCAACGCTACGAACCTTGACCTGCTCGGCACGTTCAACCTGAGCAACCTCTTTGCCGGCTATCCCGGCGAGCCCCGCAACTTCGAGTTGAGCGCTGTGGGCGGTTTGGGCTGGCTGCACGCCTTCGGTAAGGGCACCAAGGTGAACGCCTTTACCAGCAAGGTGGGTCTCGACTTCGCCTTCAACCTGGGCGAGCAGAAGGCTTGGCAGCTCTACATTGAGCCGGCCATCTACTTCCCCTTGGAGGGTTATGTAGGTTCGCAGAGCGCCAACAACCGCTTCAAGATGGACAAGCGTACGGCTTGGCTGCAGGCTAACGTGGGGCTCATCTACAAGTTCGGCAACAGCAACGGCACTCACAACTACAACGTTGAGGCACTGCGCGACCTGGGTGAAATCAACATGCTGAACGCCCGCATCAACGAGCTGCGCGCCGACAACGAGCTCAAGGACGGACGCCTGAACGAGAACAGCCGCACCATAGCCGGTCTGGAGGCACAGGTGGAAGACCTGCAGGCTAAGCTGAAGGCTTGCGAGGAGCGCCCGATGCCCACACCGACCGTCGTCGTAAAGAAGAACCTCCTGCAGCCCATCGTCATCTTCGGTCAGGGCAAGAGCACCATCGACGCTGCACAGTATGCCAGCGTAGAGATGGTAGCCAAGTACATGCGCAACCACCCCGAGGCCAAGGTCCTCATCAAGGGTTACGCTTCGCCCGAAGGTGACCCCGAGCGCAACATGAAGCTCTCGCTGGCACGCGCCGAGTCGGTACGTACGGCCCTCATCAACCGTTACAAGATTGCTTCTAGCCGTCTGACCACCGAGGGAATGGGTGCTACGAGCGAGCTCTCCGAGGAGAACGACTTTAACCGCGTGGCTATGTTCTTCGACACAACGGTTGAGTAATCACAACGTCAGCAAAACAGCGCTTTTTGCTACATTCGCCACCTTCAGGAGTGCTGAAGGTGGCGTTTTTGCGTCTTTTAAGGCAGAAAAAGTAACAATTCTTCAGAAAAACTTTTCTATTTCGAAAATAATTCGTACCTTTCGGCGCTTTTTGAATAGGAGCAGATAGTTATGAAGCTAAAAACCCGTCTTGAAAAACTACTACTGACCATCGCCGTACTGATGGGTTGCTTGCAGGCCAAAGGCCAGCAGATGCAGGCAGCACTCTCCCACTACTCTACCGACGAGGGACTGGCCAGCAACACCATTGCCGACATTGTGGTCGATGACTACGGCTACGTCTGGGTGGGCTCCTGGAACGGACTGTCGCGCTTCGACGGCTTCAGCTTCTTCAACTACGCTACGGGCAACGCCAGCGGCATACCCCTGCTGCACAACCGTATATTAGATATGTATATAGACCACAGCCAGAACATCTGGCTGCGCATGTACGACGGACGAATCTTTGTGCTGAACCGCCCCACGGACACCATCGTCAACCCGCTGCAGCACATCAGCGGCTACCAGAACTTCAAGACGCGCCACCGGCTCTACGTCAGCCAGGACGGCTGGGTCTATGCCATCATCGAGGGCGTGGGTATCTACAAGATGCGCTTGGAGAACAGCCGGGTGCAGACACAGCTCATCAAGACTGGCGACCTGAAGCCCAACTTCGTCGTGGAAGGCTACAAAGGCTCGCTCTGGGCTGCCACGACCCGAGGACTGCACCAGATATCGCGCTCGAAGAATGAGCTGGAACAGCATGGTTTCGTAGAGGACGAGGTCATTCGCTGCGTACACTCCGACGGATACGGCATCTACATGGGCACACGGTCAGGAAAGATTATCTGCTACAAGCCCGGTCAGGAGCCCGAGGTCATTGCCGAGCTGCAGATTCCCATATCGTCCATCTTTGCCGACAGCCAGGGACTCATCTGGTTCTCGCAGGACGTACAGGGCATTTCGCGCCTGAACCCCAAGACGGGCAACATCAAGAGCTTCCAGCAGCAGGTGCTCGTGCCCCAGTACGACGTGAGGGGCGCCGTCATCAAGGAAGTGAACAACACCGTATGGGTCAGCATGAACCATGGAGGCTTCGGCTACTACAACCGAGAGACGGACCAGATGGAGTTCTTCCACAACGACCCGTCGAACCCCTGGAACCTCTCGAACACCGTATATGCCTTCCAGCCCATGACTGACGGCATCATCTGGGAAAGCACCAGCCGGCGTGGACTGGAGAAGCTCGAAATACTGAAGAATACGATTGTGCGCAAGAAGCTCTTCGACAACGAGACGGGCTTCAGCAACGAGATACGTGCCATCTACTACGACAAAGAACGCAAGAAACTCCTCATAGGCAACAAGGCTAACACGCTGGCCATCTTCAGCGCAGACGGCAGCCGGACCGACCTGCACGGTGACGGCAAGGGTAACCAGCTGGGCCGCATCTACGGCATCAACAAGGACCGGAAGGGCAACTACTGGCTGAGCTGCAAGGGCAACGGCGTCATCAAGTTGACACCCGTCGGCAATGCGTACCAGATGACCTTCTTCCATCATGAAGAGGGTAACCCCAACAGCCTGAACGACGACAATGCCTACAACACCGTCGAGGACCGGCAGGGCAACATCTGGGTAGGAACCTACGGCGGCGGCGTCAACATCCTCATGCCCAACGGAAAAGGCGGTTACCGCGTGCTGAACCCGCAGAACGGCGGCATCAACCACTATCCGAAGGACACGTACATGAAGATCAGGAACATCGCCTTGGATAAGCAGGACAACGTCTGGGTGGGCACCACCGACGGACTGCTCATTATGTCGATGAAGAAAGGAAAGGAACCCACCGTGACCATCGTTGAGAACAGTGAACATGCTGACTACAACATGGAAAGCGACGACATCGTCTGCATGGCTTGTGCGCCCGACAACTCCATGTGGATAGGCACCAATGGCGGCGGACTGAGCCACACCGTGGGCAAGGATGACGACGGCAACTGGATGTTTGAAACCTTTACAACCCGCGACGGACTGCCTTCGGAGGAGATAAAGAGCATTACTTTCAACAAGGACGGACACATCTGGCTGGCTACCGACCACAACCTCTGCTCGTTCAATACTGCTACGCGCATCTTCAGCTCGTTCACCCTGCAGGATGGCGTCGATAACACCATCTGCTCGGAGTGCGGAGCCTTTGCCATGCCCAATAACAACGTGCTCTTCGGCACCGTTGACGGATACTACATCGTCGATCACCAGAAGATAACAGCTGCCCGTGGCTCGCAGCTGAAGCTGCGCATTACAGACTTCCTGATAGACAATGTCACGATGAGTCCGCGCCTGAACGATGAATACACGTACTACGTACCCGACAGCAGCTTCGTGGAGTTGCCCGCCCACGGCAGCACCTTCACCTTCCGCTTCGCCTCGCTGAACCACCAGCTGCAGCATCGCGTACATTATCAATATATGCTGGAGGGCTACGACACCGAATGGCACAATGCCGACAAGTCGCGCACTGCTACCTACACGGGACTGCCGGCAGGGACCTACGAGTTTAAGGTAAAGGCGTTTCTCTTAGAGTCGGACGGTGACCATTACGACATTCGCACCATTAGCGTCAAAGTGCCGCCTTACTGGCTCCTGTCTTCTACGGCAGTCTGGATTTACGTGGTACTGCTGGCCCTTGGCCTGCTGGTCTTCATCTTTGTCTATCAGGAACGCAGGAAGAAGGAAAGGGTAAAGCATGTGCTCCGTGTAGGCCAGCGTGATGTAGCCTTCGACCAGCAGGAGAAATACGAGTTCATGAAGCGCCAGATAGACTGGCTGGAGAAGCACTATACCGACACCAACCTGCGTTATGACGACATGATAGCCCAGTCGGCCTTAGGGCGCGCTGCATACTACAACGAACTGGAGTCACTGACGGGGCTATCGCCCAAGGACTTTGTCACTGACTTCCGGCTGAAGAAGGCCATTGAGCTCGTTCGCCAGACTCGGGACGAGCTGACGCTTTCGGACATTGCCAACAAGGTTGGTTTTAGCGACCCTATCTTTTTCAACCGTGCCTTCAAGCAGAAGACTGGGCTCTCGCCTATTGCCTATTGGGAGCAATTGCAGAAGGCAGAAAGTTAAAAAATGACAAGACGGCGAAGAAAATACGCCGCAAAGACTTGGATGTGCGGTTTTTTCATTACCTTTGCACTCAGTTAAGGTCGTATCGGTTCGATCGGGATACTCATCAAATTAAATCGAAAACCGGGAACCCTTCTCCTGCTAATGGCGGGCCACGCCGAAAGGTAGCATTTATGCCGGTGGATTACAAAGGCGGAGAAAACCCATATCTTAGCAATAGGAGTTTTCATCACATCACCGGTACGACCTCTTTTTTTTAGGATTTAGTTCATTGTTAATATATTATGTTTTCCGGAATCATTGAAGAATTTGCCACCGTCACGGCCATCCGTAAGGACCGTGAGAATATCGACTTCACACTGAGTTGCTCCTTTGTCGGCGAACTGAAGATAGACCAGAGCGTAGCTCATAATGGAGTCTGTCTCACCGTTGTCAGCATCAGCGACGGCTGCTATACCGTAACGGCCATGAAGGAGACGCTGGACCGTTCAAACCTCGGACTGCTCCAGGTGGGCGATAAGGTCAACATTGAACGTTCCATGCTGTTGAACGGCCGCTTGGATGGCCACATCGTTCAGGGACACGTTGACCAGACTGCACGCTGCACGGCTATCGACGATGCAGACGGCAGTAAGTACTTCACTTTCAGTTATGAACTTGACCGCGAAATGGCCCGACGGGGTTACTTTACGGTCGATAAGGGTTCGGTCACCGTCAATGGTGTTTCGCTGACCGTCTGTAACCCTACTGACCACACGTTCCAGGTGGCCATTATCCCCTATACCCTTGAGCATACCAACTTCTGTGACATACACGTAGGAAGCGTTGTCAACCTGGAGTTTGACATTTTGGGCAAGTACATCGCTCGGTTGCAGCAGCTGTAACTCTTCAGGCTGTTAAGAACTGGTCGAGCCGCTGCACACCCTTTGTCGTACACAAGCCGCGAAGGGTGACAAAGATTATGTTTCGGAACAAGTCCTCGATGTCATGGTGGCGGTAAAGCTCTGACTTCATGAGGTAACGCCCCAGCTCGTTGAACAATTGCTCAACGAGCGTGTAGTTGATGTCCTGACGGAAGTAACCCTCGCTGATGCCCCGCTCCATGAACTTCAGAAACTGGCGACGCTGCTCCTCACGGTCAGACTGGAGGCCTTGCAGCACCTGCGGATAATGTGACAGCTCGCTATAGAAAAGCGGGTTGACATGTCTGAACTCCTCAATCTTGTCACGATAAACAACAAGCAGTATATCCATGACGTCACTACAGCCCGAGAGCTTCTCTCGTAGCAGCTCACCATGCTTCTTCCGATAATCCACGATGATGGCTAAGAGCAATGCCTCCTTCGTACCGAATATTTCGTAGAGCGTACGTTTCGATATGGCCAGCTGGCGAGCTACATCGTCCATGGTGACAGCCTTGATACCATGGGTGGTGAAGAGTTGGCATGCCTGCTCCGTAATACGGTCTTGCAGAGAGAGCTTGTAGCCTGTGAGATTCTTTAATTCCGTCATTTCGTCACTAATTTGGGGCAAAATTAAAAAAAATATTCCTAAACAGGCCTTGTACTTGCTATTTTTTTAGTATTTTTGCACCTTGAAACGTAAAAAGAGCATTAAAAACTAAAGAGATAACAACATGGTAAAGATTTCTAAAGAGGCCGCATTGGCCTATCACGAGCAGGGACGCCCTGGTAAGATTGAAGTAAAGCCGACAAAAGCTTATCGCACACAAACCGACCTGAGCCTGGCTTATTCGCCCGGAGTGGCATTCCCCTGTCTTGAGATTCAGGATAATCCCGACGAGGCTTATCGCTATACTGATAAGGGCAACCTCGTTGCAGTCATTTCCAACGGAACAGCCGTGCTTGGCTTGGGCGACATAGGTGCCATCAGCGGCAAGCCCGTTATGGAGGGAAAGGGCCTGCTGTTTAAAATTTATGGTGGCATCGACGTGTTCGACATTGAGGTCAATGAGAAGGACCCCGAGAAGTTCTGCGAGGCCGTAGAGCGCATTGCTCCAACCTTTGGTGGCATCAATCTTGAGGACATCAAGGCTCCTGAGTGTTTCTACATTGAGGAGCGCCTGAAGCGTACACTCGACATACCCGTCATGCACGACGACCAGCACGGCACGGCCATCATTTCGGCTGCCGGACTGAAGAATGCCCTCGAGGTTATTGGCAAGGACATCAAGAAGGTACGCATCGTCGTCAATGGTGCCGGTGCTGCTGCTATTTCGTGCACCAAACTATATATGGCTTTGGGTGCGCAGAAGGAGAACATCGTCATGCTTGACTCGAAGGGTGTCATCAGCCAGGACCGTCAGGACCTCAATGAGCAGAAGCGCTTCTTCGCCACGCAGCGCACCGACATTCACACGCTGGCAGAGGCCGTTGACGGTGCCGATGTCTTTGTAGGTCTTTCAAAAGGCAACGTCCTCACGAAGGACATGGTACGCTCCATGGCTCAGGACCCCATCATCTTTGCCTTGGCCAACCCCGTGCCGGAAATCAGCTACGAAGATGCCATGGATGCACGTCCCGACGTGCTCATGTCAACGGGCAGAACCGACTATCCCAACCAGATTAACAACGTCATAGGCTTCCCTTACATCTTTCGTGGTGCGCTCGACGTGCACGCCACTGCCATCAACGAGGAGATGAAGCTGGCCGCTGTTCACGCCATTGCCGACCTGGCCAAGCTGCCAGTACCCGACGTGGTGAACGACGTCTATAAGGTCAACAACCTGCACTTCGGGCGCGACTACTTTATACCGAAACCTGTTGACCCGCGTCTTATCAGCGAGGTTAGTGCCGCTGTGGCCAAGGCTGCCATCGAGAGTGGCGTAGCCCGCAAGAACATTGAGGACTGGGATGCTTACAAGCGGTCGCTTAGTGTGCTGCTGGGTCAGGAAACCAAGCTCACGCAGAAACTCTATTCAACGGCCGCTGCCCACCCGCAGCGAGTGGTCTTCGCTGAGGCCGTCCACCCCACCATGCTGAAAGCTGCCGTTCAGGCTAAGGCCGAAGGCATTTGTCAGCCCATTCTGTTGGGCAACGACGAGGTGCTTGCCAAACTAGCCAAGAAGCTCGACCTGAGCCTGGAAGGTATTGAGATTGTCAACCTGCGTCACCCCAGCGAGCAGGAACGTCGTGAGCGCTATGCTCGCATCCTGACCGAGAAGCGTCAGCGCGAAGGCTACACCTTCCAGGAAGCTAACGACAAGATGTTCGAGCGTAACTACTTCGGCATGATGATGGTCGAGACGGGCGAGGCCGATGCCTTCCTGACAGGTCTTTATACCAAGTACTCCAATACCGTCAAGGTGGTCAAGGAGGTCATTGGCATACGTCCGCAGTACAAGCATTTCGGTGCCATGCACATTATTAACTCCGCACGTGGCACGCTCTACATAGCTGACACCTTGGTCAACGAGAATCCTGATACCGAGACACTCATCGACGTGGCCAAGATGGCCGCCAAGTCGGTTCGTTTCTTTAACGAAAAGCCCGTTATCTCCATGATCAGCCACTCTAACTTTGGCTCTTCGCAGAGTGATGGTGCCCAGAAGGTGAAACACGCCGTGGAGTATATGCAGCAGCACTACCCCGAACTGCCCATCGACGGCGAAATGCAGCTGGGCTTCGCGCTCGACCGTGAACTGCGTGACGAGCAGTACCCCTTCACCCGGCTGAAAGGTCTCGACGTCAACACGCTGGTGTTCCCCAACCTGACCTCGGCGCGCTCCAGCTACAAGATGCTGCAGATGCTTAATGCTGACGTGGAAATCATTGGCCCCATACAGATGGGCCTGAACAAGCCCATACACTTCATCGACTTCGGAGCCTCCGTGCGCGACGTGGTCAACATCGTGGCTGTGGCCAGTATCGATGCTTACGTTGACAAGGTAAAGAAGAACCTGGCCGACCCCATTGACTAACTCAATACACTCTCTTACAAGATACCATCATGAAAGTAATGAAATTTGGCGGCACGTCCGTCGGCAGCGTCGAGAGCATTCTAAGCCTGAAGAAGATTGTCGAGCAGGAAGCCCTCAGCACGCAGGTCATTGTCGTGGTCAGTGCCTTAGGCGGAGTGACCGACAAACTGCTTGAGACAGCCGACTTGGCCCGCCGTGGTGACGAACAGTGGGAGACTAACTTCAATGCCCTTGAGAACCGCCACCGCGACATGATTAACCGAGTCATCAGCCAGGCTGAGGCGCGTCATACTGTCAGCCAGAACGTCAATCAGTTGCTCGGACAGCTACGTTCCATCTACACAGGCGTTTTTCTCATTCACGACCTAAGCCGCAAAACGCAGGCTGCCATCGTCAGCTATGGCGAGCGCATCAGTTCACATATCGTGGCCGCACTTATTGACGGCGGCGTGCGTATGAATGCCCGCGACTTCATCAAGACCGAACGCAAGAACGGCCAGCAGTCGCTTGACGTGGATACAACTTACCGACTGGTGCGTCAAGCCTTCAGTGACACTGATACAGCTGCCTCCCGTCGTGTCTTCGTGGTTCCAGGCTTCATCAGTAAGGACCGCGACTCCGGCGAAACGACCAATTTGGGCCGTGGCGGTTCAGACTACACGGCCAGCATCATAGCTGCCGCCCTCGATGCTGAGGCTCTGGAGATATGGACTGACGTCGATGGTTTCATGACGGCCGACCCGCGCGTCATCCACTCGGCCTACACCATCAACGAACTTTCCTACATCGAGGCCATGGAGCTTTGTAACTTCGGTGCCAAAGTCATCTATCCGCCGACTATCTACCCCGTCTGCGTGAAGAACATCCCCATAAGAGTCAAGAATACCTTTAACCCGACACACCCAGGTACGCTCATTAAGGACCATATTGACAACGACCAGAAACCCATTAAGGGCATATCGAGCATCAGCGGCACTACGCTTATCACCGTTACCGGTCTTTCGATGGTAGGTGTCATTGGAGTCAACCGGCGCATTTTTACCGCGCTGGCCGACAATGGCATTTCAGTCTTCATGGTCAGTCAGGCCTCTTCGGAAAACTCTACTTCCATCGGTGTGCGCGACGAGGATGCTCCGGCTGCCGTCGAGGTTCTTAACGAGGAGTTCCAGAAGGAGATTCAGACGGGAGCCATGTTCCCCATGCATGCAGAAAGTGGTCTGGCCACCATTGCCATCGTGGGCGAGAACATGAAACATACGCCGGGCATTGCCGGAAAGCTCTTCGGCACGCTCGGCCGTTCCGGTATTTCAGTCATAGCCTGTGCGCAAGGTGCCTCTGAGACCAACATTTCGTTCGTTGTCGATAGCCGTTTCTTGCGCAAGTCGCTCAACGTGCTGCATGACTCGTTCTTCCTTTCCGAATATAAAGTGCTCAACCTCTTTATATGTGGCGTAGGCACTGTGGGCAGTAAGCTCATTGAGCAGATTCGCTCGCAGTACGAGGAACTCAAGGAACGTTCGCGCCTGAAACTCAACGTCGTGGGCATTGCTTCGTCGAAGAACGCCATCTTCAACCGCGAAGGACTCGACCTTGACAACTACCGTGAACTGCTGCGCCAGTCGGAGCCCAGTACTCCCGAGAAGTTGCGTCAAGGTGTGCTGGCCATGAACATCTTTAACTCAGTCTTCGTAGATTGTACTGCCTCCAAGGATATTGCTGCACTCTACCAGACCTTCCTCGAACACAACGTCAGCGTGGTGGCTGCCAACAAGATAGCCGCCTCCAGCGACTACGATAACTACATGCGGCTGAAGCAGACAGCACTCTCGCGTGGCGTCATCTTCCGCTTTGAAACTAACGTGGGTGCCGGACTGCCCATCATTGGCACCATCAACGACCTGCGCAACTCGGGCGACCGCATCTTGAAAATTGAGGCCGTGCTTTCGGGTACACTCAACTTCATCTTCAACGAACTGTCCGCTCAGGTGCCTTTCTCTGAGACCGTGCGCTTGGCTAAGGAGCAGGGCTACAGCGAGCCCGACCCGCGTGTTGACCTCAGCGGCACCGACGTCATACGCAAGCTCGTCATCCTGACCCGCGAGGCCGGCTACAAGGTAGAACAGCAAGACGTAGAGAAGCACCTCTTCGTGCCTGACGCTTATTTCAATGGTTCCATCGATGAGTTCTGGCAGAACCTGCCGAAGCTCGACGCCGACTTTGAAGCCAAGCGCCAGGTGCTCGAAAGTGAGGGGAAACGCTGGCGTTTCGTGGCCACCATGGAAGGCGGCAAGACGCGTGTGGCCCTGCAGGCCGTCGATAGTACGCACCCGTTCTACAACCTGGCGGGTTCCAACAATATCGTGCTGCTTACCACCGAGCGCTACAAGGAGTACCCCATGCAGATACAGGGCTACGGTGCCGGTGCCGGTGTTACCGCTGCCGGTGTCTTTGCCAACATCATGAGTATTGCTAATATATAGTAGCTATAGCAACTATAGCAACTATAGCAACTATAGAATCTATAAAAGAAAAAATAATGAAGCACATTATTATATTAGGCGACGGCATGGCAGACCACGCCATTGCCCGCCTTGAGGGACGCACTCCCCTGCAGGCTACCGACAAACCCATGATGGACCGTCTGGCGCGCGAGGGACGCTGCGGCCGGCTCATCACCGTTCCCGAAGGGTTCCCCCCGGGGTCTGAGGTGGCCAACACCGCCATTCTGGGTTACGACCTCAGTCAGGTCTATGAAGGGCGGGGGCCCCTTGAGGCAGCCAGCATAGGCTATCAGATGGCCGATGACGACCTGGCCTTGCGCTGTAACATCATCAGCATAGCCGATGGGAAAATCATTACCCATAATGGCGGCAACCTGCAGACCGAGGATGCTGCCCAGCTCATAGATTATCTGAATCGTGAACTGGCAACCCCCATCAACCGCGAACAGGGCTGTGAGCGCGTCAAGTTCATCACCGGTATTCAGTATCGTCACTTGCTTATCATCAAGGGAGGCTCGAAGAATATTGTTTGTGCCCCACCCCACGACCATCCTGGCGAGGAGTGGCGCCCCCTGTTAGTGACAACCGAAAGTCCTGTCAGCTGCGACGCTGTAGAATCTTCCTCCCCCCGTCTCACCCCCCAACAGACCGCTGACCTGCTCAACGAGCTTATTCTCCGCTCGCAACCATTGCTTGAGGCGCACCCTTACAATCAGGGGCGTGAACGACAGGCCAACAGCATCTGGCCCTGGAGCGGAGGCTACCGCCCCAGCATGCAGACCCTCATGCAGCAGTTTCCGGAGGTGAAGAGCGGTGCCGTCATTTCTGCCGTTGACCTCATTCAAGGCATTGGCCGTTATGCCGGACTACGTATTATCAAGGTGCCAGGAGCAACAGGACTGGCCGACACCAACTACGAGGGAAAGGCCCAGGCTGCCATCGATGCCCTGCAACACGATGACTTCGTCTTTGTACATGTGGAAGCCACCGACGAAGCTGGTCACGACGGTGACCTGGAGCTGAAGATGCGTGCCATTAACTATTTGGACCAGCGACTCATACGTCCCATCATTGAAGCTATAGAGCAGATGAACGAGCCCGTCTGCGTAGCCGTCTTGCCCGACCACCCTACCCCCGTCGAGCTGCGCATCCACGTCAACGAGCCCGTACCCTTCCTTATCTGGCACCGGGGCATTGAACCCGACGAAGTGCAACAGTATGACGAGCAGTCGTGCGTCAGCGGTGCCTATGGCCTGCTGCGCCTCAATCAGTTTATCAACGAATTTATGAAGATTAAGTAAATGAAGTATTATAGCACCAATGGTCAGGCCCCCTTGGCCGACCTCCGCAAGGCCGTTGTCAAAGGACTGGCCGAAGACCGTGGGCTTTACATGCCCGAAACCATCAAACCCCTGCCCCGTGAGTTCTTTGAGCGCATGGGCTCCATGACCTTTCAGGAAATAGCCTACACCGTGGCCGAAGCCTTCTTTGGCGAGGACGTCGCCAAGGACGACCTGCGACGCATTGTCTATGACACATTGCAGTTTGACTGCCCCATCGTTCAGGTAGAGGACAACATTTATGCCCTCGAGCTTTTCCATGGTCCCACCCTGGCTTTCAAGGATGTTGGTGCACGCTTCATGGCCCGACTGCTTCAGTATTTTATTCATAAGGACGAAGGAGAAAGTACGAAGGAGGTCAACGTCCTCGTTGCCACCAGTGGCGACACCGGTTCGGCCGTGGCCAACGGCTTCCTCGGAGTGGAGGGCATCCATGTCTATGTACTCTACCCCAAAGGCAAAGTAAGTCATATTCAGGAGAGTCAGTTTACCACCTTGGGTCGCAACATTACGGCCATTGAGGTGGATGGTGTCTTCGACGACTGCCAGCGACTGGTGAAGTCAGCCTTCATGGACGACGAGCTCAACCGTCACATGCGTCTTACGTCGGCTAACTCCATCAACGTTGCCCGCTTCCTGCCTCAGGCATTCTACTACTTCAATGCCGTTGCCAGGTTGTCAGCACCCAACACCCAACACCCAGCACCCAACACCCAACACCCGACACCCAACACCCAACACCC
>ODAJ012188240.1_pt1 | contig 42348 bp, 32 predicted proteins | sample 1539241 | NCBI WGS metagenome assembly ODAJ01 (sample SAMN02144231, study PRJEB22623) | gut metagenome | biome: sheep rumen | host: Ovis aries | place: New Zealand
TACCCCACGGAAAACGCCATCGGACTGGGTAATCTCAGCAGTCATCTTGGTGGGCGAGCCCTGTCCCGGGAGAACGTTCTTAAGGGACATGGCCAGCGTGACGGCGTGTCCATCCCCTGCATCAGGGACGGCGTCACGGGTACACCCCGCCCCTGCCCACACGGAAAGTGTGAGCAGGAGAAGGATGGCCGATGAAGGCGCGTATGATGCCTTTTTAGTCAAGATTAAAGATCCAGTACGTAATCAATACCAGAAATCCACTGGAGGTCTACGGAAAGACCCAGTGACATCTGGGATGCGCGGAGATCAGGTACGGAATAGTAAGCGTTCTGGAGAGAGTACTGGCCAATCCTGAACGTTGCGTTGGTAACAAAGTCCTGAATGAATACACGGGCAATCTTCTTGGATTCACCGGCATACTTTCCATCAGGGACAGCCACTCCGTCAACACCATACACAGGAGGGATCTGGTGGTCACTAGGGAATTTGCCGTGGAGCGTATTCCGCTGGTCGGCATTGGGCTTTTCAATCTTTGCTACAAGATAGAATACACCGCCGTTAGGAATCATATTGTCACGTCCGTAGAAGGCATCGCCGTTGTTTACAAACTCCAGTGCCACATAGACATCATTCTGATTGGCTTCTTCCTCAGAAGAATTGTAGTTGTCGTACACCAAAGTATAGTTAGGAGAGTCCGCAGGAGTAGGAATGGTAGCGCTGGCAATGGAATGGTCGTAGATAACGCCGTCAAATGCAGAGAGTTCGCCAGTTTCATTCTTACGGGTAAACTGCCAGTTCATCCTGGGGTTAACGCCGCCCACAAGAACACCGCGGAGCTCAAACTGAGCATCTGCAGTTGCAATTGTCTTATTGCTTTCTGCATGGTTGGTGAGTTCGTAACGATTGTCCTCCAATCCATTGTTTTTTGCATCATCCTTAAATATGACAGTGGTCTTGAGCATTGCAACGCCGTAGTTGATGCTGCTCGCAACCGCTACGCCACGGGTAGAGCCTTCCACCTTTCCGGGGAAAGTCCAACCGGTCCATGCCCCTTCGTTCCAAGGGGTGACGCCATCAGGATAACTGGCAACGGTGACATCGTTACTTGTAGTACGTACGGGACTGTTTACATAGTACCAAAGTTCGGCCGGATACATGTATTTGCGGGGCTCAAACTCTTCCATGGTGGGATTCACCAGCGGGAAGTTGGGATGACGATAATAGAATTCGTCTTGTGCCTTTACAGTACCGCCAACGTTTTGTCCCTTGTAATAGAAGCCCAGTTGAGCAGCACCTTCCGGCACACCAAAATCCTCAAAAGGATAACCGTTCAGATTCTGAGCGCCGCCATAATTCGTATTCCACTGCTCTTCTGTATATATTTTATATGAAGTCACCAGCAGAGACTTAATCTCGTTGACTGCCTTGTAATCGCCAGGATTTCCGCCCGTGCTTCCGGGTGTATAAAAGTAGAGTGACGCCCTGTCAAGGATAACATCTGCAAGACGTTTGGCATTGGCTTCCTCCGGAGTAGTGGGTTCAGCACCACTGGCTGCAGAAATAACCTTGTACATATCGGATACCATCCTCTTGACAGAGGCAGAAGAACCGCCACGATATTCGCCTTTGGGTCTTACAGGCTCACTCGGGGGGACAATGTATGTAAACAGGTAATAACTCTTACCCAGAATCTCCTCCAGACCTTCAAGTGGATGGTCAATAGTAGTGGTGCCCTTATAACGGGATGCATCTCCCAATTTGTCATTCTCATACCGATGGCCGTACTGTGCCCAGGTGACTGCAGGAAGGGTGCCGAACTTTTGAACGAGAGCTGTAGTTGGATCCGTCAACGCATCTACACCTCTAGCCAGAATGTCATTGATAATACCAATCATAAGGCGCCCTGTAGCGTCATATTGGTTGGACTTGGTTACATCCCCAAGGATGCTTTTCGCGGCAATAACCGTCTTTCCGGGTGTACCGCTGATTGTAGTGGCTGTAGCATTGGTAGCCCCAAGTTCAGCATCGTTTACGGCACTTTCAGAGCCGGACTTTGTAGCCTTGCCGTAGAAAGTGACAGCATCTACACCTACTGGAATAGACAACTGCAGAACACGCTTGGAGGCCACTGCCTTATCTCCGGACTGATTGTTGCCAGTGCTGTTGTCAATGCCGCCGCTGGCAAAGAAAGCCCCAAAATCAAATTCCTTTTCCTCAGCACCAGTAGTGCTCAGAACATACGGAGTTCCAGAAGTCATTCCAGTCTTGTAGGTAAACAGCTTTACATCCTGGATACCACGGAAATTCTGGTTCTGCTGAACGGCCGTGGCCGTCATCTTTGTAGAGGGAGCTGCAGCAATGTTAAGCACAAACTGCGTTGTCACCTCCTTCACTCCATTATTAGGAGTGTCCACTGCCTGCTGCTGCTTCTGGCAGGCTGCCATTGCAAGCACCGCTGCGCTTAGAAGGAGAAAACTGAAGATTTTTTTCATACGCTTTGTTATTAGAAATTATTGTTAGTTTCGCTTAAAAATCAACTTCCCAGCCGGGCTGGTCTATCCAGTCAAGGGTGACCAGAGAGCCCACCCAGGGGGCCATGGGCACGCAGGCGCCGTCGTTCTGGATGGCTGCCTTCACCACCTTTAACTGACCAGCCTGGAGCGGAAGTTTCACGCAAAGGATGGTCTCCGTAACCGTTCCGTCATCAAGGTGACAGTACACCCTGTACTGCCAGAGGGAAGTTTCGGACGCATCCGTCACAAAATCTTCCGGAGACTCTATGGTAACCTTGGAAGCGGGCACGTCCTTGGAAGGGAAGGTGACCGTGGTAAAGCAAAGGGGGGAATCGGCCCCGTCCACGGCAAGCCTGTTTGCCTTTACCACCGGCGTATATTCATACCTGTATGTGCTGTCCGCGAGGCTGAAGCCCGTGGCAAAGCCGGTAGCATACACGTCTATGTCCTTGATATGGCTCCCAAGGGTGTCCAGCACCAGCGCGGTGGCGCAGTTGGCCATATACAGTTTCACGTCAAACTGCTGGTCCTCGCCTTCCTTTATGTCCATAGGGAGACGGGCCGTGAAAACGCCCGTGCTGTGGGATTCCACGGTGTCACGTATGGGCTGGAACAGGCGGGAAGTGTGGCAGAGTTCATCTTTCTCAAGCCCTACCTCGTGATTGTCGTCAATGTTTGCGATTGCAATGTGCATATACTTTCTCACGGGGATGAAGAGCGTGTAACTGGACTGGTTGGCGTCCATTATGTGGTGCTCGTTGTGAAGGCGGAGGGAATCCCCGTAGACGTCGTAGAAAAAGAGGTTTACGTCGTGGGCGTAATCCGTGAAGATTCCGGACATATACTGCTTGAGGGCGGCGGAAACGTTGACATCGGCCGCCATACTGAGCTGTGTCTGGAGTTCCGTTGTCATATTGGTGACAAGCCTCAGTTCATAATCCAGCGTATAGTCTGTCTCGCAGTCACTCATATCCTGGTCCACCAGCACGCAGCCGGTGAAAAGGAGGGCCGATACCGCTATGAGGGCATATTTCAGCGTGTTTCTCATAGCGCATCCTCCTCTTTCATCAATTCCTGCCAGGCCTCGAATTCCTTGCGGGCGGGGCCGTAGGTCTCTATACCCTTAATATTCTCCGCCGCAGCCTCGGAGCCTTTACGGGCGGCGGACTGTATCATTTCTATGGCCTCTTTTTCCTTTTCCCCATCCTTGTTGTCAAGGGCGGTGAAGTAAAGGGCTATGCCATAGGCGTTTGCGGCCTCTGCGTCCTGAAGGGCGCGTTTCTTAAGGTCAGGGGATTCATCGAACTTCCTTACCGCCTCCGCATAACGCTTAGACTTCAGGAGAGGAATCACATCCTTGTTGTACTCTTCCGTGACCGGATCCGGGGCGTTTCCGTAGTAGATGCGGATGTATCCGGAGTTTCTCTGATCGGCAAGGAAAATCTCCTTCACGTCCTCATAAAGCCTTGAATCGGCCCTTATGAGAGCCTCACGGCGGTCAGGGTCAGGCTCATTGTAGAGGATGTCAAGGAGCCTCTCACGGCCGTCCGGCTGGGCCTCCAACTGTGCCTTGAACCAGTCCCAGGCCTCTCCCTTCCCTATTGTCTCAAAGAAGCGGCGGCTAACGCCGGTTTCACGGTTGAGGTAATCGGCCACAACCTTTGCGCGCCTGAGGGAAAGGGTGTCGTTGCGCTCCTGGGGGCCTTCGATGGACGCCAGGCCAACTATTGAAATGAGGATCTCGTCAGTTGCTTCATCCTGCTTGATGCGGTTGATGGCGCCGGTAAGACGCTCCAGCACCCTTGCGTTTGACGCATCGGCAGTATTCAGTTCCCAACTGTCCACGGGGAAACGGACGTACTGGATGCTGTCAATTCCCGGCCTTGTAAGGTAATCAAGAGGCCGATACCTGCCGATTGGCATCACCCAGGAATCTTCCTTTGCTACGCGGTCTCCCTCCGTTTCCGGACGCGCTACATCCTGAAGATGCACCGTAAACACCACGGGAGGAGTCATGACCGTAATGGTGTCCGTGCCGGAAATGACGTAGGAGCCTTTGCTGCGGGGTTTGCGTTTGTCTCTGGCCACGGGGTTATAGGCTACGTTAAGGGCAAGTTTGGGGACCACTGCCGGGATCCTTTCCTCCCCTACCTTGGTGCCGCAGTGCTGGCAGTCATACTTGTCATATGCCGCAAGGCCAAGTGCCGCGCCGGCCTCAACCTCAAGTCTCCAGTGCTGCCAGGGCCACCAGGCATAGCCGGCAAAAAGGCCACCGGCCCAATAGGAACCCTGCACGCGATGGTTTTCAGCGTCAGGGTACATATGGAAGGGAGTGGGCACTGCGCTCACGTTAAAATGCGTATAAACGGCATCTGCGCCAAAGAAAAAGCCCTTGTAAACCTCATCCAGATAGTAACGCACTTCCGGAACCACGGCGTAGTTGCGCCAGATGAGAGGGTTCTCCTTATCCCAGTCCCAGGCAAGCCAGCGGGGCCAGGATTTGAGGGCGGCGTTTCCGCCTATGGACCAGTTGTCGCTGAGCGGAAATTCAATGCCGATATTGGGTTCGCTTACGGCATCCCAAAGAACATTGGTCCGGATGGAGAAGTCCTGGGAGAGGGCCGCCTGCGAAAATGATAACGTAAGCAAAAATGCCGTCAGAAGACGTGCCGGAGCCTGTAGAAGATACCTGTCCATAGTTTAAAACAATTTACAAAAATAACCAAAAAACGGTAAAAATGTTCTTCCGCGTACGCGATAAAGACAAATTGAAAAAGCCCCGTCTGAGTTAACAGACTGTCAGACAGGGTCTTACGGCGTGGTTATATTTTTGTAACCTGTTTTCTATTTTGAAACATCCGTTAACGGAAGGCCAAGATGCTTGGCTACGGTGTTAAGAAGTTTATCCATTACAATGGGCTTTGTGATGAAATCGTCGGCCCCCAGTCCATATGCCTTTACAATATCCTCATTTGTGCTGAGGGCTGACAAAACGACAATCTTTACGTTGTTCCAGGCGGGATTTTCCCTTATGGCCTCAATGACCTCGAAGCCATCCATCACCGGCATCATGATGTCCAGAAGGACAATGTCCGGAGTAAGGTAGTAGAACTCCTTCAGTGCCTCAAGGCCGTTTTCGGCCTCACGGACATTGAAGCTGAACTGCTCCAGCATCTTCTGAACCACAAGGCGGTTGAGAGGAGCGTCGTCCACGACAAGGATATTGAACCTGGAAAGGTCCAGGCCACCTTCACTATGCATTGTTCTGTCTGTCATTTGATGCAAGCCAAACCTTAGGCGTTACGCCGGTAATTTTCTTGAACATGTTGTTGAAGGACGACGCGCTATGGAAGCCGCAGGCCTTTGCAACTTCACTCTGTTTTGCATCCCGGTGATTGAGGAGATACTGCTCCGCGTAGTCTATCCTGAGGGTGTTCAGAAGTTCCGGGAAACCAAGATTATAGGTATTGTTCACCAACTTGGAGATGTAAGTCTTGTTGGTGTGAAGGCGTTCGGCCACGTCCTGGAGGCTCAGGCTGGGCTGAAGGAACAGCTGCTCGTTGACCATGAGGTTCTGGAAACGCGTGAGGAGGCTATCGTCCCAGGAACCGGCCACGGAAGAGAAGAGTTTTTCCTTTACGGCGGTTATTTCCCCGGGAGTCATTGCGTCCAGCTGGATGTTCTCACCCACCTTCTCACGGAAACGGATAAGGGCGTCCTGTTCGGCATCGTCCAGGAGTTCCTCCATCATGATCTCAATGATGGGGCCCTTGATGGCCGAATTGTAATTGTAGAGCATAATGTGCTTGGCCTGGACAAGGGTTATCTTCTCCTTTTCTCCAAAAAGGCCGCAGAAGATGAACACGAAGAAGCCGAAAGTTATGAAAATGGACTGGGCTATGGCTATCCAGGGATATGCCTCAAGCACATTTTTGAATATGGCCACCTTTGTGAGAACAAAGATGCCGGGGATGATCATGTTGAAAAGCTGGAGTTCCAGGACCCTTATGCTTTCTCCGCTGCGAAGGAAGCCTATCATGTGAGGGATCCGGATTTTACCCTTGAAGTAATACACCAGGAAGTACACAAGGGCCACAATGAGTTCCAGGGCAACGGCAATCCTGAAGGACACCGAAGCCCATACATAATAATACCATACAAGGCTTCCCTTGTAGCTGGGCGCTACGGTAGGTCCCTTTGCGTAAAGGTCTGTGAGGAAGGCGGCAACGCTTTCCTTACCTATTACACTTGTTAGGGCAAGGGCTGCGAAAACCAGGGAAAACGGCACCAGAACCCACAGGAACTGCAGCGGGCGGAAACGCCTGTGATTGCGGAGGCGGTCGAAGTACATCCAGATGAGCGGAAGCACGCACGGGCCCGTGAAAATCGTTAAGAGATGGCTGTAAACCACAACATCCGGGGACATCCCCGGAGTGGCGTAAATGGCGTCTGCAACGAAAAACAGCATCAGGACAACCGACAGGGCCGTGAGTACCCAGAAAGTGCTTGTCCTTCTGGATACGAAGAAATTCATCATTATCCAGAAGAGACAGGCCGATGCCGGCAGGAACAGCAGTAGTATGGAGAGGTTCATCTAGAAGTTGTCGTTATTTTCGTAAATTTTGGTTTCCCAGCCACCTACCGTGGGGGCAAATGTTATTTCAGAGTATACTTTGCTGAGGTCCAGGCCGATATGGAAGGTGTACTGGCGGCCGTACACGAACACATTGTCCGGGAGAAGTCCGTAGAGCATGTATTTTGCCTGCTGGTGCTCCAAGGGTGCATAGTAGAAACCATTGAGCGTAAAGCCTTCCACGTCAAAGAACACTTCCACATACTGTTTTCCCACTTCAATTTCATCCGGAATAGAGTAGTAGCGGTGGGAGTCCGCCATGCGGTCTTCAAGGGTATCGTAGCCCACAAACTTCTCATTTTCAGATCCTACGCCAACCTTGGCGTCACCTTCAAACACCACAACCTTCCTGTAATAGCCCTGCCTGTGCCATATGCCCTGGCTCAGGGTGACGTCATTGACAAACACACCGGCCGAAGCCACGTTATGGGCGACCAGTTTCCTGAGGTGGATGAGGCCCTGAAGCTGAGGATCCGGGGTTACGTCGCAGATGCAGTAGCCGATATCGTTGGTAATATGCTGAAACTCAAGGGGTATCATATTCATTTGAGCCACAGCCATCTCTACCGTTTTGGACACAAGGGGGCCGGCGCTGGTCTCTTCCACGCTATAAGGAATGGAATAGGCCTCCAGATTGTCCTCATAACTCACATTATGTACATAAGGATAATAGGCGCTGAAAGTGACATTCTTGGTATTGAGTTCGTCCCACATCATGGAATCCATGAACATACCGTAGGAATCTCCGGTGGAATAAACGGACTCGTTGTCGATTACAAGAGCCCCGTGCTCATAGTCGATGCCTATGAGGCCGAAAGGAATGTCCGATGACATGGTTGCCTCTCCGGGATCCGACACATCTGCGCCCTTAGTGTTCATGCGTGCACGCCTGCCGCTAGGGATAGCCTGCCCCTCACGCGTGACGTTGATGTCAAAGCCAACCTTTTTCTGGCTGTTGCCGCCGCCGGGAAGCGACATGGAGTCATCGATCTTCATGCAGGAGGCCATGGAGAACACTGCAGAAATGGCCAATATTATAGGTAGCGGTTTCATAGGGCTAGCTTATTTCAAGTATTACAGTGCAAATATAGGACAATTTTTTAAGAATCCAAAATTATTTTCAAACAATTGAAAACTTTTTGTTTGAATAAAATCCCCGAATCAGGGCGTTCAGGCGACAGCTCGGCTAACAGGGAGTGACGAAAAACATAAAAACACCCCTGCTGAAGGCCCTCTGAAGGGCGTCTTAAGACGGCCGGCTAGTGAACAGAGACAATTGGCGCGGAAATTGGAAAATGGTACGGTCACACCTTATATTATATATATAATAAAGACAATATTCATCAGAAATAACCAGGATATACAAAATTTCAAAAAATCTAACTAATTACAGTTTCTTTTCAAAATAGATTTCAAAAAGATAAAATTTGCCGATTCTTTTAATACCCCCCCCCAGCCCATTTTTCTCAGGACTCAGTATTGCGATTTGATTTCATTCGAAACCCTATTTTTTCATACACCCCCTGAATAGGCTCTACGTAGCGCCAAACGGAACTTTTTACAAATATTTCGGAATTATTTTCAAGAATTTGAAATTCTTTTGAGAAAAATTCGTAAAAACTTTTGGAAATATAAAAATTTAATTCTATCTTTGCATCACTACACCTGAAAACTGCATCTATAATAGTGCACAAACCGCAGCAAAATCAGGTTTACGTAGTAAAAAGGGAAAATCAAAAACAGACACCGGAAAGTGATTAAAGGAATAAAATACAGCATTCCTGCATACTTCGCAGGCTCCATCCTCAGGATGGCGCTTGTGTCTGTCTTGATGCTCCTCTGCGGCCTTTTTTCTTTACGCGCGCAGGATAATGTAACGCGCGTGAAGGTCCTCTTCCCCTTCGACTCCGACGTCGTTGTGGAGAACTACCAGGGTAACGCCGGCGCCCTTTCCGTCCTCAATGAGACTTTCGCCGCACAGGCAGACCGTGAGGGCCTCACCATCACCTCCTATTCTTCCCCGGAAGGAAACCTTGCCTACAACCGTAATCTTTCCCTTCGCCGTGCAAAGTCCATGCAGGCATATTTGGAAGGCAAGTACCCCCAGCTCCAGGGCAAAATCACCCTGCGTCCCGGAGAAGAGGCATGGGAAGATCTCCGCATCCAGGTGGAATCCGACTCCCGCCTCAGTGAAAGCACCCGCAGCGCGGTCCTCTCCATTATCGGCAAGGATATTGAAGCCGACGCCAAGGAGCGTGAACTCACCGCACTGCCGGAGTACAAGCGTCTTTACGCAAATTTTTTCAAGTCCCTCCGCTTTGCCGCCATCGAGCTGAGAATTGAAAATTTTGCAGATTCTGAAAAAGATTTTGCAAATTCTGAAATCTCGGACGCCGGCGTGAGCGGTGGAGAATTTTCCGCAAAAGAGAGCCGCACCATCACCGTGGAAGAAGGTCTCCCGGTTGTCTACTATGCCCTGAATGAGGATTTCATCCGTCCGCAGTACATGGACAACCAAAAATCCATGAAAGAGATCATCCGCCTTCTCAAGTCCGGCAAGGTTGGCAGCATGGTAATTGAAGGCACCGCCTCCCCCGAGGGCCCCGCAAAGGGAAATGAGCGTCTTGCCAAAGACCGCGCAGAAAACCTGAAGAACTACATCGTGGGCATGTTCCCTGAGTATGAGAACAAGATCACCGTAGTGAACAAGGGCGCAGTGGAAGGCGCCGCGGACGATTATCCTTACCTTCGCTCCGCACGCATCGCCAGCATCGATGTCCAGGAAGGCGCAGAAAATGTTCCCGCCCCTGCAGAAACCGCCGTGGTTGCTCCCGCCGACACCACCACCGTCACCCCCGCGGACACTACCGTCACAGAGCCTAAGGACACTGCAGTTGTGATTCCCGCAGACACCACCGCCACGGAGCCCAAGGACACTGCAGCCGTAGTTCCGGTTGTTCCCGTGGTCCCCGTAGCCCCCGAAACAGTGGAGGATGAAGGTTTTGTCAAGAAACCCCTTGCAGCCCTTGCAACCAACCTCCTGTACCTTACCGGCGGTTCAATCGCAACCGGTTTCCACGCAATTCCCCTCACCATCGGCTACGAAATCCCCATCGGCAAGCACTGGAGCATCCATTCCAACTACCTCATCACCTCCCCCTGGCAGGCCTGGGGCGGAAATGGCGAATGCGCAGAGCTCATGCACTGGGATCTTGGCGCCAGGTGGTATCCCGGCACAAAATTCAAAAAACCGTTCAAGCCCTCCGGAGACACAAGGGTTCTTGAAGGCTGGTACGCCTACCTCTCAGCGGGAATGGGCTACTACGACTTCCAGCATAATGGCAACGGTTACCAGGGTGAAGAAGCCCTGGGTTCAGTGGGTATCGGGTACAGTCTTTGTTTTGACGAGCACTGGAGCCTCAACTTCGGCCTTGGAGTGGGCCCCATGTACACCTACTACCGCTACTACGAAGGCCGCCAGAACAATGAGCACCTCATGTACCGTTACAGCGGTAATTTCACATATTTCGGCGTCACGGATGCAAGAGTGACCCTGACATATCTGTTTTACTACAAAAAACGCATCAGAAAGTAGTAAGTAAATGAAAAGGCGTTTAGTCATACTCTTCCTTGCTGTGCTTACAGTCCTCACCGGCTGCAAGCGCCGTGACCTTGAGTATGGCAGCGTCAACCTCAACCTCCGTCTCAACCTCCACCTCAACGTGCGAGTCAACGGAGAATTCGAAGAACTGGAAATGCCTGAAATGATGCGTGTCATGTTCTTCGACACCGAAACCTATGAACTCATCACGGAGAGCTACCTCCCCGCAACCGGCGGCCGCATCTCACTTCCTCCGGGAAAATACAAGTTCATCGCGTACAACTTTGACACTGAGGCCACCCTTCTCCGCAACGACCGCAACTACTACTCCATTGAGGCCTACACCAACGAGGTATCTTCGGCCATGAAGTCCAGCATCCTCAATGCCATCCGTTACGGAAGGTCCGCCACCAAGTCCAGCCCAGAAGAGGACGCTTGGGAGGCCGCCCTCACCAAGGTTCAGGAAAGCGCAATCATCTATGAACCGGACCACCTCTTCGTGAGTCACCAGGACGTAGAGGTATTCAACGTCCAGGAAGACCAGACCATTGAGGCCGAAGCCGAAACCATCATCGAGACCTGGAAGATTTCCGTCCGGATCAAGAACGAACAATACATGGCATCCGCAAGAGCCCTCCTTACCGGCCAGATTGCCTCCAACTTCATCGGCTTCCCCAAGGAAGAAGGCAAGACCGACACCGATGTGGTGCTCATGTTCGACATGAAGGCCGGCACAGATTCCGCCGAAAACGACATTGTGGTTGGCAAGTTCAACACCTTCGGCAAGAACCCCAACATTGAAAGCCGCCTGTGGCTCACCATCATCCTCAAGACCGTTGGTGGAGAAACCGTAGAATGGCACCGTGACATCACGGACGAATTCTTCACGGACATGGCTGTCGAAGACCAGACAATTTACATTGAAGAAGTTATAGAAGTTCCTGAACCTCAGCCAGGTACCGGAGGAGGCTCAGGCTTCCAGCCGGGCGTAGACGACTGGGATGTAGAAAATGTTCCAATCAACATATAAAATTGAAAAATTATAAGTTAAACCATTTTATAAACAATCAAACATTATGAAAACCAATCAATTGATTCTCGCAGCAGCACTGGTAGTGCTCGCAGCCTGCAACAAGACCAACGTTGACACCAACGTTGCAAAACTTGAAGGCGAGGAAATCGGCTTCAACGTAGTTAACCAGAAGGCCACCAAGGCCAACGACGCCATCATCACCGGCACCGCTTATGATCATGGCAACACCTTCCAGGTATGGGGTTGGCAGAGCCAGGCCGGAGACTTCTCTGAGTTCTCCACCGACGACGATTCCAACTTCATGAGCGATCTTACCATCTCCTGGACCGGTGGCCGCGACAGCCGCACCGAGGCATGGCGTAACGCCGACAACTATTATTACTGGCCCTTCACCGGTAAGATCAGCTTCCTGGCCCTGCATCCTTCCACCGTCGCCCCTTCCACCACCGGTTGGAACGCCGACAACAAGAAGCCCCAGGCTACCATCGCCGACTACACCATCACTCCCGGTTCCAACGAAACCGTTGACCTGATGTTTGCAACCAACGAAGGTGCCCGTCGCTCAGACGCTCTTCCCATGGTGTTCAAACACGCACTCTCCCAGATTGAGGTTCAGGTCAAAACCGAGGAAGACTACACCGCCGACGTCGCTTTCGACGTTGAGAGCGTGACCTTCAATAACATCGACCTCTCCGGTGACGTAGCTTATGTGAACGATGCTATCAGCTGGACTGACAATGACACCCAGACCCAGACTTGGACCTACTACGGCACCGTCCTCGAGGACATTACCGACAGCTATCAGCTCTACGGCGCAGCCAAGGTCAACATCCCTCAGCCTGCAACCGTAGCCGATGATCCCGCTACTGACGGCGTTATCGAAGGCACTTATCTCACCGTCGGTTACTCCATGGAGCAGACCGGAAGCGCAAAGATCACTGGCACCGTAAAAATCTCCAAGCCTCAGGTTTGGGAACCCGGCAAGCGCTACATCTACACCCTCAACTTCAAGCTCAACGAGATCCTCTTCGATCCCACAGTTACCGACTGGGTAGATGTAAACGTAGCTACAATCAACATCCTTGACTAACACGTAGAAAACAAAAATAAAACAATACAACCATGAAAAAGTTATTCTTCCTCGCAGTTGCCGCAGTCGTAGCACTCGCCGCCTGCACCAAGAATGAGCCCAGCACCACTTCCATTGAGAAGGGTAGGGTAATCAACTTCTCCACTGTGGCCGGTAAGACCACAAAGACTCCCCTCAGTGGAACTATCTACAAGACAACCGATCCTCATTTCGGTGTTTTCTGCTATGCACTTACAGATGGCAAGACCTGGGCAGCAAACAGCGCTGATGGTCAGCTTTATATGAACAAAGTTGAGATTTCCTACGTTGATGCAGACAAGATCTGGGAACCTGCAAGCACCTATTTCTGGCCCCTTTCCGGTACCCTTACATTCACTGGTTTCTCGCCTATAAGCGAAGCGTCAAAGGTTGCTTATGCACCAGCCACCAAGGCTCTCACCGTAACTAACTATATTGCGGCAGCCACCACCGCTGCTCAGACTGACCTTATGTGGGCAAACACCCAGAAAGATCTCTCCGACAACCAGAGTACCTATACTTCTGAAAGCGCCACAAGTACCCTCACAGGTGTGAATATGGTTTTCCATCACGCTCTCTCACAGGTCCTCTTCAAAGTTAAGAAGGCAGAAGGACTCGATGACTATACCATCACTGTCAACAGCATTGAATTCAACGCTATGTCCACCGGTACCCTTACAGTTACTGATGACACTCCGGTTTGGGGCGCAGCCACTACCAGCGCAGACTACGACAGCGAAGGTACAGACGTTGTTGCTCCTAATTTCAGTGCCGCATTTGCCGATTTTGGTAATGCTAATATGATGGTCCCTCAGTCTCTGACCGCTGCTAATCCTCTGGTAGCAAACGACCAGAAGTTTGACATCACTTACTCACTTGAGAAAAGTGGCGTTAACCTTGGTCAGAAAACTGTTACCGTTGCTCTCAGAACCGCAGACGTTACTGCTTGGGAACAGAACAAGAAGTACACTTACAATATTGTAATCGACCTCAAGAAAATTTACTTCAATCCTACTATGGTTGACTGGGTGGATGCAGATCCTCAGCCTACAGACATCACAGTTCAGTAATCCGATTATTAAAATTTAAATTTTGTTACATACCATGAAAAAAGTTATCATCATCGCCGCCGCAGCCCTTGCAATTGCAGCTTGCGCCAAGAACGAAGTAAGCATTCCTGAAAACCAGGCCATCAGCTTTGCCCCCAACGCACTTACCACCAAGGCCCTGATCCTCCCGGACAGCGACTCCCCCGAGCAGCTGGCCTTCCCCGAGACCGAATCCTTCAATGTTTGGGGTTTCGCAGCTCTTGACGGCAGCACCTACAACTACACCACCCCTATCATGGACGATGTGAACATCTCCAACCAGGGCGGTGACTGGAAGGCTACCACCGGAACTTACCTCTGGCCTGCTACCGGTAAGGTTGACTTCTATGCCTACTATCCCGCAAGCCTCAACGCAACTTTCGTCTCCGACTCGGAGCCTAAGGGAATCGACATCGCCGGCGTCAGCCTCGGCACTGCCATCGGCAGCCAGATCGACCCGCTCGTCGCTTGCATTCTTGCTCAGGATGCAGCTTTGAAACCCAAGGTAAGCCTCGTGTTCAAGCACATCACCAGCCAGATTGCCGTTACCGCCTTCGACGCTACCACCACCGAGTCTCTCAAGGGCAAGATCAGCATCGAGAAGGTTGTCTTCAAGAACATGAAGACCAGCGGTGACTACGAAAGGAGCACCACCATCGGCAAGGGCGCATGGAGCAACATCAACAGCAAGGCCGACTTCGTGTCCTTCCAGGGCAGCGAGGTTCTCCAGCCTACCGAGAGCTTCCTCTCCGGTTCTTCCTTCGTCGCTTCCATCGACAACAGCGCAGCTTTCGTCGTGATCCCTGAGAACATCGTCACCGGCACCGCCGAGGACCAGGTCATCGAGGTCAAGTACAGCATCGCAGCCTACACCATCAACGGCTTCGACTATCCTGCAACTCCCACTCAGACCATCGAGATTCCCATCTACAGCAGGGTTTCTGCTAACAAGTTCCAGAACGGCAAGCGCTATGTCTTCCACCTTGGAATCTCCCTCGACGGAGCAAACAACGAGATCATGTTCTCGCCTAAGGTCGAAGGTTGGGAGAACGAGGATATCCGCGGCATCACCATCGACGCTGTCAACGCAACACTCCTGTAGTTTCGCTGTGAGAATTGATTGTTTATATAATTATCTCCTTCCGGGCAGGACGGCCATGTCCTGCCCCGGAAGAGGGATATTATGTATTCTTGCAATCATTTCCATTTGCTCGTGCACAAAGAACGTAATTCATCACGTAGACACCGAGCCAATGGTGTTTTCGGCCACTGCATCGCACTCTTCAAAGAGCATAATCACAACCACAAATTACCCGCTGGACGAGCCGTTTGTGATTGAGGCCATACACCATCCTTCAAACGGAGCCGAATCCAAAGTCCTCATAGACAGGCAAGTGGCGGAGTACAGTTTTGAAAACGTTTTTTGGAGAACAGAAAAGGACTACTTCTGGCCTACGGATGGCACGGTCACTTTTTATGCAGGATCGCCGGTAGTCCCCGAAATCAGTTTCTCGGAGGAACATGGCGTGACGGCAGACTGGTCCATTCCCGGTGATTCAGACACCCAGACAGACCTTTGCTTTGCCGAAGTCACGGAAAACTGCGAAACCCATTCGGCCCTTATACCAATTGTTTTCTCTCATGCGCTGAGCCAGATTTGCTTCAAGGCAAGAACTCTGAAGCATTACTCATACTCCCGCCAGGAAAACAACCTCATCCAGGCAAACATCATTACCGTCGTTCTGGATTCAGTGAAAATAGGAGGTATCATTTCCAAAGGCGTATTCACCCAAAAACCAAAGGGATGGACGCTGGACGAATCCGAGACTGCCGAATACCTTATTTACAGAAACTTCGAAGGACTGGAGCTTAACTGCGACCGCTACGACAACCCCATCCTTCAGAAACTTTGCAACATACTCCTTATCCCCCAGTCACTCCAGGAAGGAGCTTATCTAAAGGAGTGGCACCATATTAAAGTCCGTTCAAGCATTACGGACACATCTACGGGGCAGATAATCTCCGACCAGACAACCATCTTCCCCTACAGTCAAGAACTTCCACTCAGGCGTTATTGCCCTGTTTGGGAAACCGACATTAAGTACACCTTCCGAATCGCAGTCGGCATGGACCCCACGGAAATAACCACCGCCGTCACCGACTGGACAGAGACTAAGGAAATAATCATAGGCGACGAATGAGAAAAATAGCCTTCATACTGCTCATTGCGGCAATGGCTGCAGGATGCACAAAAAATAGCATAGACCGCCCCGAGGACCGGTCCATCTGTTTTGCGCCCGTTGCCGAAAAAGCAACCAAGGCCATAATCCAGGGGGCCACATATCCCACCACGGAAGCCTTCACCGTAAGCGCTTACCATGAGGGGACATCGGCCTATTTTGAAAATCTCAGCGCCTCCTACAACTCTACACTTACCCTTTGGGAAACCGCCACGGCCGAATACTGGCCCCTTGCAGGTTCCCTCACCTTCAACGCCTACAGCCCCTCTTCGGCCAGCGGCGTCACAATCACCTCTGACGGCGTTACCGCCACGGGCTATACAGTCCAAACCGCTGTACAGATGACAACGGACCTCTGCTATGGCAGTTACACCGTTGCAGACTGCGCATCCCACCCGGAATCCGTACCACTTCAGTTCTCTCATGCACTTACGCAGGTGGTATTCAGGGTGAAGGCGGCATCTTACTATGAAAACACCTCTCTCTCAATGACTTCCCTTTCCATGGACGGAATTTGTTCCGTTGGAGACTTTACCGGAAGCGCCTGGGAGAATCAAAATACTGAATATAATTACGCGCTGGTGGGCACGCCCGTAGCGCTCACGTACGAAGGCACTACACCGGTGGCAACCGACGCGTGCTCCTACCTCTTCGTTCCCCAGACACTGGGTCCCAACGCGGCCATCAACGTTGGTTACAGCGTTGATTTCGGCGGAGGGAGGACTCTCAACAACTCTCCGGTTAAAATCTCCCTTGCCGGTGGCACCATCACTGAGTGGGAGCCCGGGAAGAAATATATCTATACCCTGAACATAGGCATGAACAACCTCATCACCATCACTGCTTCGGCAGTTGGCTGGTCCGACGAGAGCTTCAACATTATTGTGGAGGAAAGCTGATATGAAATTACGCAAAATCACATACTTCCTTCTTCTTGGGACGGTACTCTCCTCCTGCGGGAAACTGCCCGGGGGAAGCAAGTCCTTGGAGGACGGCATAGTTTTCTTTGCCGAAGAAGGCGTAACGTCCAAGGCCCTTCTCTCAAATGCCACCCTTAAAACTAACGGGAACCGCATCCATGTGCTGGATGTCCTCTCCGGCTTTACCGGCACCGCTTCATGGGCCGAAGGAAACCTTGAGACTGGCGGCCTCTATATCAACGACGATATCGTATATAACGGCTCCGTCATCTGGGGCTACAACTCAGGCAACGTCTATCCCTGGACCACCGACGGCGGCCACCAGTTCTTCGGCTGGCTCAGTTATGATTCGGCATTAAACCTTACGGCCGATTCTTACTTCGGTACAACCCTCTCCAACTGTTTCTCAGTCACGGACAGGACCCTCTCCATCCCTGCTAAGGAGATGACCGCAGACTCCGACCAGTTTGACCTCCTGTATGCAAACACCGGCTACTATTTGATGCCGCGGACGTCCACGGACCCCGTTCCCCTTGCCATGCAGCATCTTTTCAGTGCTATAAGCCTGAGACTTTATAACGAATCCCAGGACCAGATTCTTGTAAAAAACGTTACCATTACCGGGCTCAAGAACAAGAAGAGCGCAGTTGTTAACTTTGTGACGGTTTCAGAGACAACTACTCTTGAGGCAAGCCGCGATTTCCTTGACAACGCCCTATATTACGCGCTTCCCGATGCAACAAAAACCCTGTCAAACGGAGAAACATATGACCTCCTGGCACGCGTGAAAGGCAATTCCTCGCTGGCCGAATACCGCCTTATCTGGCCACAGACTTCCGCCGAACTTTCGGCCGCCACAATTACGGTGAGTTATGAGTATCTGGCCGACGAAGAGCATGTCCAGCACACTGCAACCCTCGGCTTTCCCGAAGACATTGACAACGGGCTTGAGTCAGGTGTCCGCTATGCATTCACCCTTCTGTTTACCCAGAAACACATAGAACTAAAATTCGCGGTCAATCCTTGGATCTACGACCTCAATGAATGGTCCTATGACAAGCAGTCAATTTCCGAGGTAACAGAACTGGACTTCAAGGACAACGAAGGCTATGACAAGCCCAACAAGACCTGCACAATCATCGGCGGAACCCCGGTAAAAGGGACATTCCGTATCGTAAACCCCTCAGGTGCCACATGGTTCATAGAGCCTGTGGGAGACGTGGAATATTTCTCCATCAGCCCCCATCAGGGTGCTGTAGACCACGAACATCCGGAATACGAATTCTACGTTACACCCAACTTGGATCCAAGCCTTGACCGCAGCACGGACAAGAAACTGAAATTCAATTTCTATGTGCAGTTCACCGACGGCACCGTCCACGATGCCAACTCGGAAATCAACCGCGACAACTGGACCGTTGTACTACCTAAGATTTAGAGCGTATGAGAAAGATTATCGGCATATTAACTCTGCTCACTGCACTCTCTGCAGCACTTTCCTGCCAGAGGGAGACGCCCTATACAGGAACGCCCGAACTTGAGGATGGCGGCATTTCCCTTACTTTCCTATGCAACGGCCAGGAGACAAAGGTTGCCACCATGCCTGGAGAAGATGAGTTCAATGAGAACACCCTCACAACAATAGACTACTTCCTGTATCCGGAAGGCCAAACCGGCGAAGACGCATATCTCAAGGGGCGCGTAACCATGGATGGCCGAACTTCTTTCAATGTACTTGTAAACACCAGCCAGCTTTCCCAACTTTTCAACGGTGCTGCGGCAGGTGCCAAGTGCGACGTTTTCGCCATTGCAAACTATCCCGGAGCCACAACAGATTTCAATGCTGCCTCCGACACCACTACGCTTCACAACCTGGCCATAAGCAACCACTTCAATTCGGCTGATGTCCAGACAAACTTCGTGATGTCCGGTCACTCGCAGGTTACCGTTATCAACAAAAACAAGACAAAGGCCGCCGAAGGTACCGTGCGATTGAACAGGGCTGCATCCAAAGTTACTTTTGAGTGCCATGTGGTTGACCATGTGGATATCACAAACACCATTTACTCCGACGGTGAGATTGTAGGAACTACAACGACAACGTGGGTTCCGCTTCTGGAACAGATGGGCGCATATCTTGTGAACGGATATGCCGACGGAAATGTGGGCGGCACACGTGGAGACATGGATTCTGGTTCATATTACCGTTACAGCCAGCGTTCTCTTACCGACGCCGACAGTGACGGCTGGTACACATGCGATCCCTTCTATTCCTATCCTCACGAATGGCATAGCGGCGACGAATACGAGCCTTTCATCAAATTGGTGGTGCCGTGGGGATATCTTAACTCCGATGGAGAGCAGGCCGGCCAGAAACAGTTCTACTACAAGGTTCCATGCCCCGGGCTCAAGATGGACTCCAATACCTGGTATCACATCAAATTGGATGTTGCAATCCTTGGCGGCGATGACTTTGAAGCCATTCTGGAGGTAGAAGGAGAATACTACGTGCTTCCATGGAACACCCAGACCATAGTGAGAGCCGATGCCGAAATCAAGGACGCCCGCTACATCAGCTCCCCTTCCAACGTATACAACATGTATAATGTTGAAGACCTTGACGTCCTTATCACATCCTCCCACGACGCCGAAATTAACCTGAAGTCGGTAACCTATTACGACTTCAAGAACGGGCGTAATACGGATTACACCACCACGGCCCGCAATAACAACTGGATTACCTACGACGACGTTTCCCGTACGTTCTCAATCAACCATGCGCTGAACAACGACAGCAGCACCTCCACCTTCGATTCATCGCCGTATATCTTCACCTTCGAGATAAGGCACGCGGACGACCATAACTACACCACCGGAGACATTGTGGTGACGCAGTATCCGGCAATGTACATCAACGAGCTGCAGTCCAATAAGTATGCTTTCCTCAATGGTACCGCTAATAATGCAAGAAATGATGTAACCGGATATGACGATTCCAGTAATTCACTGAGTACTTTAACTAGTCGAAACAGCATTACTGACACGGGTGACAATACGAATTCCCACATGTACCGTATCAGCGTCACATCGGTTACAGGCCTACCATATACGATTGGTGATACCAGATTATGGGGAGACAGCCAAAATGTAACCACGCTTAACTCTCTTTCCAACTATATGGAGACTTCGGCTATCAATGAAGATATGATTGCGCCGGAGTTTATGGTGGCTTCATCTGTAGGAAAAACCCAGCCGCTGGAATTCAAATATGCCGCCACCCGCTGCGCTGCATACCAAGAGAGCGGATTCCCTGCAGGACGCTGGCGTTTGCCTACAAAAGCGGAAATTTTATTCCTTATAAATCTTTCTGAAAAAGGTAAGATTCCAGAACTGTTCACACCAGACGACAACTTGAGTGGAGGTGGTTATTGGTGCTCCTCCGGCGTAGTATATCCGCTTACCAACGGCACTGTACAATATCTTGATTTTGAGGCTGCCCGTTCTTATCATAACAATACTAACTGGCCCCGTTGTATTTACGACACATGGTATTGGGGCAAGGATCCGGACGACGACCATCTGACCACCTGGGGCGGATACCAGACAACACAATAACCTGAACGCGCCATGAAAAGACATTTCCTGCATATTCTGACACTTCTTGCTGTGCTGCTTCCCTTGTCCTGTACAAAGGAGGCGGAGCCTGAAGTGAGCAAAGATAAGCCGGCCGTGGACTACGAAGGCCGGGAAGTCATGGTATACTTCGGTGTAGAAACGCCGGAACCTGCCACAAAGGCCATGGGAGAGAATCCTGATATCGAATCCCTCCACGTGGCTGTATTCGGCAGCTCCGGTTACCTTAAAGAATACAAACTCGCAACGCCCGTAGACGGATATGTGTCGGCAGAAGGCGTGGCCAACAAAAAAGGCTACAAAGTTCCCCTTTCAATCACATCGTCCCGCATACGCGTACACCTTATAGCAAACGGTCCTTCGTCCCTGGAATTTGACTACGAATCCAACGTAATGTCCAAACTCTCCAGCATGGGCGGAGAAGACGCTTACTGGCAGCGTATTCTCCTGGATAACGGCATCTATGCCGACACTGAGGCCGAAGGATACTATGCAATCCCTCCTCAGCTTGTCATTGACCCGGATTTTGACCTTGACACCGATGGCACCACCCACAAGATGGCGCTGATTCCGCTCATCCGAAACTTTGCCAAAATCACTGTTGTGGCCAAGCCCAAGGCCGAATCCAACTTTGTGGTCAACTCCTTCGCCGTGGTGAATGTGCCCGACCGGGGCTCCATCGCCCCTTACAACCCCCTCAACGGCGAGTTCATCATGAACTACGAGGAGTATCCCACCCTGCCGGACATTTCGGCCGTGTATCCGGGCAACATGCCCAGCGCCACCACCATCATCAAAAGCTATCCGTCCGAGACGGATTTCGACAACCTCACAAACGGTGTAGTGGCGGCCTCCGGAGCCGTCTATATGTACGAGCGGCCGGTACCCACCCAGGATGCCACTATTCTGGTGGTCAAGGGCACCTACACGGACCCTGACACCGGAACGGACCACGTGGGCTACTACAAGATAGACATGATGGAGGGCGGAAAATACCTGCCCATCCTCCGCAATTTCCGCTACGAAATCAACATCAATAAAGTGCACCGCAAGGGTAATACCACCGTCGCTGGCGCCATCAACGGTGCAGGTTCGGCCGATATCTCCGCCGACATCAGCACTGCTTCGCAGGTGAATATCTCCGACGGTCAGTCGGCCATTTCCGTGGAGTATACGGAAAAGACACTGGCTATTGGAGGAACATACACTCTTGGTATCACCTTCACCTCCGACGTCATCAACGGCACCGTAGACAACACTAAGGTCACATTTGAGCTCAAAGCCCCTGAGGCTAATGGTGCAGTGATAGCCGATGTATCCGATATAAGCTACGATGCTTCTACCGGGACCCTCTCATACACCACTACGGATGTCGATCCCACCAAGATGAAGTCTCAGGTAATACGTGTAATCGGCAAATCCGAAACATCACGGCTATACCGTGACATCACCATACGCCTGCTTCCACAGCAGCAGATGACCGTAACCTGCATTCCGGAAATTGAGCAGGCCGAAGGAACGCCGCAAACCGTTACCGTATCCATCCCTAAGGACCTTCCACAGTCTATTTTCCCGCTGCAGTTCAAGGTTGAGGTGGCGGCAAAGTCCCTTACGCCCAACGCCGGAGACCTTCCCGTAGAGCCCGGTAATACCATCGTTAGCGGACAGAGCGGACGCTCCTACCAGTTTATCAAGACAGTTTCCTATAATGACTACATCGCGGGATACATGGAAAACAATTCCGTATTCACATGCGAATTCAAGAGCATTATTCCGGAGAGTGACAGTTACATTTACGTGTACAACCCGTACTTTGCGCTTGGGAGCACTTCTTTCACCACCTATGAAAAGAGGTATTTCTCATCCACGCGGTTCAGTACTTCTGCAGCTGTAAATGAGGATGATCCTGTGAACTTCTTCTTTGTGATGGATGCCGAACATGAGCCCTCTGAGAAACTGATTCCGGAAGACGTTCATGTGTATCTCACCGGACTTGTTCCTGATTTGGATGAGTACCCCGACGAACTCCAGAGGGTGAGCGGAAACCATTATGTCTATACAGTGCCGTCTCCCGGCACCGGTACGCAAACGCTGCACCTGCTATCTTCCGGAGTGACGGAGTCGTACGCAGTAGAACTTAAGGCACAGTATTATGAAGACCACGAACTTGTAAACGCAACCAACGAGTTCACCGGACTTTCATTCGGTACGGTCTACTATGGCCGAGGCTGGCCCACCACGTTCAGCTTCACCATCCCGAACGACTTCGAGATGCCGGCCGTGGGCTACATCGACATCGAACTCGGCCTGACCAACCTCGTGCCCGATGACGCCAATATCATCACGTCCGAAGGGAAATACTATTACCGCGCCTACTCCACCGGCACCAAGACGCTGAGCCTCAAGACCGCCGACTCCCAGACGGCCGCCGTGGGCGTACAACTTAGGCACAGATCCTTTGCCCCCGCCGTAGGTACGCAGTCTACTCGCAACAACGTTACGATTGCTGCACAGAAGGTTCAGTTTACGGGGAATTATGCCGGATACTACTCTAGCAACACCGTTAGATGTTACTCCGATAGCGGCTATTCCACACAGGTGGGGTCATTTACCGGGACAAGGACCGGCAACTGGCCCAACTACAGGTATTGGAATGGTCAATTCACATTCACGGCTCCTGTAGATGCTAATCAGACAATTTATATGAGACACAATAACTATAATCTCACGTCTTCAGCCACAGCTCTGGATATGTTTAACGGCACCACCTGTGCCGTCAACGTAACACAATAACAATTCTTTCCGCCGCGCTCCACTCCAAGGGCGCGGCGGAGTTTTTTCGGCCCTGGAGAGTATTTTCCGCCGCCAATCCACCCATAACGCATATAACGCAGGTTTTCCGTACTGGCGGCAAGCAATTCGGCCCAAAACGGCGTTTTGCCCGCCGCCAATCCACAAAATCGGCCACAGAGGGCACAGAACTGGATTGGCGGCAATGGTTTTGACAGTTAGATTTCTCGACTCCGCCCTTCGGGCTTCGCTCGAAATAACAGAGAAACGTCGCTCGAAATGACAAAGAAACGCTCTGGATGACAATATACTAATTAATTTGGATGTTTGAGATGAAAGCATTATAATTGCACATAATTATTTGAGTTGTGGATAATGCCGGAATTGCATTCAATAGATTTCGAAATGATCCAGCGTTTCATCGAGGATTTGAGAAAGGAGGTCGAATCTTGGGCCAAGGATCCCTGGTCCTGGGAAGATATGGTTGCACAGTATCAACGGCTCCATACGACTCCGAATCAGAGATAGAAACCGCTATGGTGTCTGCTATTATTCAGACACCGTCATAGTGGAAGATTTACACCCCGGGAACATCTGGATGACCGATAACTCAAATGTTGTCATTATAGACGCTTATTACAAGTTTAACACACCCGGTCTTGGTTTGGGTGGAAAGTTTATCTTCGGATAATATACGGGAAATAGCTTCTGCCGTGAGATTTCTCGGCTTCGCCCTTCGGGCTTCGCTCGAAATGACGGAGAAACGTCGCTCGAAATGACTACGCTTCGGCCCGGAATGAAAGAAGTTTCGGCCCGATTATAAAGTAATCTTATAGGCCTCGGAGAAGGGGATGATTCCCATATTGGGGTAGTTGTTAAGCCACGCGTCTTCTGAGTGACTCAGGTCTATGACCTCCTGGGTAGACAAAGAATCCAGCTTGGCGTTAATCTCCTTGAGCGTTTCAAGTTCCGCTTCAGAAAAAACGGATGCATCCGCCTTTTCAGTGGTGCTTAACAGTGATGCTTCATGACCACCTACAAAAAAGGACTGGCAAATCAAGCCCGGAACATGATCATAGATGGTGCTGAAATGAACCGGGACCGGACCATAATGAATTGCCTGGTACCTTAGCCCGCTGATGGATTTCCCGTGACGCTTGAAGTGCAGGAAATCGGCATAGAACATCTTCTTGTTTAGTTTTGTGGGGAAAGTCTTCTCAGAAACAAGAAATTTCACCATTTCCTCCACTTTCCTGTGATTGAATTCCCCGAAACCATTGTTGATGGAGCGCTCTTTTCCAAGATAAAAAATGGAATCCTGGGAAGCAAGAGGATCTTCATCTCTACTGGAAACAATTAAGGTATAGACTTTTTGGAATTCTGATTGTTCATATAGGTCCCGGATCTCATTTAGAAGCTTTAATGTCACTTCTTTGCTCCTAAGGGCGGCAATGAGCCTGCCGTTGGAGTCTGATGGAACCTGACCGGACTCATACTTTGCCCACTGGTTTACGCCAAAACCAAGTAATTTGCCTATCTGCGCATAATTAAGGCCATATCTGGTCCTGATAGCTTTAATTTCGTCGGGGAAAGGAATTCCGTGTTTGATTCTATACTGAGAATAGAGGTCGTTGAGAGTTGCATCATCTTGCTCTGATACCGTAAATATTTCTCCAGTATCCAGGCATTTATAGTATCTTGAATGAACAATATAATCCTCTCCGCGGAAAGTCATCTTTTCCGTGTCAAATACTTCTTCCACCGGACCGCCGGTAAAAGGACTCTTTGTCATGATCTCACTCATTTAAATGCATATTTAAGCGGATACTCCGCAAGGTGAAACGATATACATATAGTCTTGGAGGAAGGTTCTCCAATAGCAACCTTAATATAGACCTCCTTACCGTCAATCTCTTTGCCAAATACCCAAAGGTAATTTGAACTTCCCATCATCAACGACTCTAATGTCTCCACATAGTCATGAGCACAAAGGCTCTGGATTATAGAATCCCTCTGCGATGCAGTAATAGCCAATTGAGTAAGTGCCGCGATATTCTTGTCCCTGTTGAGATAGATTATTCCCCACGTTTTCAGTTTTGGCAGAAATCTTGCCAAAAACTGTCTGACATCTGCTTCACTCTTTTCCATCCCATTTTTTTGCAAAGATAACGATTAATTAATGAAAAGCAATGCTTAAAGTGAATGAACATACGATATTCACATTTTAAAGTTGAACACATCTGATATCTATGGAGCCTAATATGAATATGCGGAGCGTGGAGACAATTGACACAGTATCAGGCAATTATGCAAAATAGGGTGCTCGGTTTTGAGCACCCTATTTTGTGTAATACGTTGATAACGAGACGGTTACCCCCCCCCACGCAGCAACATGAGATTTCTCGACTTCGCTCGAAATGACAGGGAAACAGCGCTCGAATTGGCAACGCTTCGGCCTGGTCCCTCTATTCCTCGTCAGTTCAAGGCCAGAACAATTGCCGGATCAATATTGAGGCGAGATGAAATCAACCGGGCCTGTTCGAATGTGGGGTTTACCTTGCCGCTAAGTATTGAACTGAGGCGAGGGGCAGTCATTCCAAGGATGTCGGCCAGTTCCTTTTGGCTCCAGTTGTGTTCCGCTATTCTAGCGTAAATGACTTGAGCAAGTGTGGGCGGCTTTATCGGATAATGTTCCTTCTCATATTCCTCTACTAAGGCCGACAATAAATCAAGCTCTTGCAGCCTGGGGTCTTCGGCAGGCGTGTTTTCATCTGTTTCAAAGAAGATCTGGTCTATGCGGGCCAGCATTGCCTTATACTGCAATTCGTCTTTGATCTGTGCCATGTTATTTCCTCCTATATGGTTGAAACATCAATCTTTCCATACTCGTCGTGAGTCCCTATAAAGCGTATGTAAACGAGTTTTGGAATATATTTTATTGCGGCTACCAACCTGTAAATGACAGGGGCTGGACAGGATTACCACTACAGCATGCAGGCCCAGCCAAATTTGCGGGCAACTTCTTTCAGAAGGTTACGGTCCTTAACCGGGATAGTTACGGCAATGGTTTCACGTTGGTTTCGTCGTTCTGCAAGAGCTGCTGTATCCAGATTATACTGCGACTGGAGATTCATCCACATATCGGCAGGAATACCCAAAGCTTTTTCCAGGGAAAGCGCCATGTTCAAAGAGACGGAACGCTTCCCTGTAATGGTTTCACTTATGACCGAAGCCTTGACGCCTGTCATCTCTGAAAGCTGTTTCTGCGTTAGGCCTCTCGCCTTCAACTCATCCTTGATAAGTTCTCCAGGGTGAGTTGGTATGATAGGAGTCATTACGTTGTTACTCATAATGTTTGGATATTTCTGTTATCAATGCATTCACAATTATTCCTTCGGCATCAGGTGATGTCTTAAATAAAAGGCGATACTGTAATGTAATCCATACTACATCTACACCTTCCAGATCTCCCCTCTTTTTTTCATAGTGCAGGGAGTTGATCTGAAACAAGGTCTCTACCCGGGAGGCAGCTCTCAAATAGTTTACCACCTTGACATAACGCTTTACCACATCTTTCGGCAAGCGTTTATACCGACTGTCGTTTGTCTGGCCTTTAAGGAACAACTCTTCCAGGGCCTTGTCTTCAAACTCTATATTCATAACTCCATGTTTGAAGACTTTGCAAAGGTAACAAGATTTAGCGAATTATTCGCAAATTTGCGAAAAATATCAGTTTCTATTCTTGCTAACCAAACTTCTGAAAAGCAACATAAATCTGATGAAAACATAAAAAGCACAATAGTTTGTTAAACATACTGCACCCTTCACTGTGAAGAATGCCCGGCAACACTTAACATGTCGGGCTGCAATAATATGCAAATAATCCTGAAACAAGCAATGAAAACGTATATTTTTTCTAAAATGTTTTTAAGGATTCCTGTGAAACAACAATTTATTTATACGGGGCGTGGAGACAAGTGACACAGTATCAGGCAATTATGCAAAATAGGGTGCTCGGTTTGAGCACCCTATTTTGTGTAATACGTTGATAACGAGACGGTTACTTCCACGCGGCAACATGAGATTTCTCGACTCCGCCCTTCGGGCTCCGCTCGAAATGACATGGCGCGTCCGCAATAACCACCCACAGTTATTCGCCGCGGACACCAAAACGACCAAACGGTGCCCAAAAGGCTGTTTCGGGCCGTCACGGACACCAAAACGCCTAAACGGTGTCCGCACCGCAGCAAAAAAGAACACCGGAGCACCGCCTCTTGCATTTTATGGGGGTTTTTCATATCTTTGTAGAATCTCGCAAAGGGATTCGCCACATGAAAAGAACTGTTTTTTGCATAATCTCGCTGCTTCTTGCCGCCACGCTTACAGCTTCGGCACAGAAGAATCCGCTTAACATAGACCCCACTTGCTATGCCTTCTACACACGCGTAGAGGACCTTGTGGGCAAGGATGGCTTTGAGTCGGCCAACAAACTCCTGCTGGACGCCGCCGTCAAAACCGGAGACCGCAAGGCCGAAACCCTTCATTACGTGGAAGCCCTCAAGAACTTCGCCATCCGCACCAGCACCCCGGAGAACGACCGCCTTGTAGAGGAAGCGCAGCAGGAACTCAAGGAGATAGCACGCAAATACGGTTACACCCAGTATTTCTACTACTCCTTCCAGATAGTCCAGAGCTACTACCTTGCAAACGGCCAGGAATACCGCACCCGTGACCTCATGGAGGAGATGCAGCAGACCGCTCTTCAGGAAGGCAACGCCTACGGCATGTGGATAGCAGACCGCTACCTTGCGTCCATGTACATAGACCAGAACGACTACGTTAGCGCAAAGCCCCACCTCCAGCAGGCCATAGGGCTTTACCACAGCACCACGGACCCTACCGTGAAGGCTCAGTCCCCCACCAGGCTGTACTGCGACCTCGCGGATACATATCCTATCGGAACAGACTCCGTGCGCCTTAACGTTGCCAAGGCCGTAACCCATGCACGGGAGCACCTTGACACCCTCCGCTGCCGTTATTACCAGGCTCGCCTGGCGGCACTTGACGGAGACAAGAAAGAATACAGGCGCCTCAGGGACATCTGCCTTGAGGACCCCCAGATTCTCCAGATGAAGCGTAATGCCCCGCTGTATTTCTCCCTCATCGATGCCGTGTTTGACGGCTCCATCCTTGAGCGCCAGGATGAGATTGTAAACCTCCAGCGCATCCGTGAGATGAAGGTGATTGCCAACCTCTGCGAGAACCAGGGCTACAAAGAGTTCGCCTTCGGCCTGGAAAAATCCCTTGTTGCGCGCCTTGAAAACGCCATCTCCACCAACAACCAGAGCCATCTCTCAGAACTTGACGTAACCATGGGGAAGGCCGCCCTTAGCGCAGACCTCCAGAGCAAGCAGAAGCTGATAAACCGCACCACCAACATCATTCTCATCGCCGTCATCCTGGCTCTTGCCGCATTCGGCATATTTGCATGGCGCCACGTACGGGAGCTTAAGAAGGCCAATGAGAAAGTGAGGCTGGCCGATGCCGCCAAAACCCGCTTTGTCCAGAACATGAGCCACGAGGTCCGCACTCCCCTGAACGCCATCGTGGGCTTCTCCCAGCTCCTGGCGCTCCCTGACGGCACCCTGGACCCTTCAGAGAAAGACGAATTCTCAAAGCACATCATCAACAACACCCAGATGCTCACCATGCTTCTGGACGACATCCTCAACGCCAGCGCAATGGACAGCGGCAACTACCGCATATCCTATGAGTCCGGAGAGAAGGACTTCATGGCACAGGCCGCAATTTCCAGCGCAGAGCACCGTCTGCAGCCCGGAGTTACCATGACCTATGAGCCCAAGGACCCCGAGCCCTTCACCTTCACAACTGATCCCCGCCGCGTGCAGCAGATCCTCATTAACCTTCTCACAAACGCCTGCAAGCACACATCCGAAGGCTCAATAGTGCTCTCAAGTTCCCTCACGGAGCGCCCCGGATACGTCACTTACGCCGTTACGGATACCGGCCCCGGCATTCCCCCGGAGGAGGCCGAAAGAATATTCGAGCGCTTCACCAAGCTCAACGAATTTGTTCAAGGAACAGGCCTGGGGCTTTCCATTTGCCGCGACATCGCCAGCCGCATGGGCGCCGACGTCTTCCTGGACACATCGTATGAAGGGAAAGGCTCCCGTTTTGTTTTCCAAATTCCCACAGAACCTAAGAATAAATGAAGCTGCGCCGTCTCATAGCACTCCTTCTCTTCCTTGGCACCGCCACGGCCTTCCGCGGCTTTGCCCAGGGAAACCCCTATGGCATTGACGCCCAGTGCTATGACTACTTCATAATGGCCGAAAGCCTTGTCAATGACACCTCCAACGACGCATTTGAGGTGGCAAACGACGCCCTGCTCAAGCGCGCCATTGAATGCGGAGACGAAAAAGCGCGCACCCTTCACTACGTGGGCATCCTCAAAAGAGCCACGCGCCTGAACAGACACAACCCGGACCGCCTTGCCGGGAACAATGCCGTAGAGGCGGCACGGCGCCAGCTCATGACCGCAGCCTCGGAAACCGGCTACAAGCAGTACTTCTACTACGCCTATGAACTGGCCCAGACATACTATGTGAACACCCGCCAGGAAGGCCACGCCCAGAATCTCCTCCAGGAAATGCTGTCCACCGCCCAGGAGAACAACGACGACTACGGCCTGTGGCAGGGAGAGCGCTACATAGCCACCCTTTACCATACCCAGCACGACTTCCGCAATTCCCGCAGGTTCTTCCAGGAGGCAATCCGCATCTATGAGCGCAGCCAGGACCCCCTTATCAGGCGCCAGTCCCTCACAAGGGTATGCTGCGACCTTGCCGAAACCTACCCGGTAGGCTCTGATTCGGCCCGGCTGTACATCCGCAAGGCGGAGGAAACCGCCCATCTTCACCAGGACACACTCCGCTGCTACTACTACAAAAGCCAGCTTGCTGCCCTGGACGAGAAGCCCGACACATACTCCTATTACCGTGACTACTGCCTTGGGGATCCCAATTTTGCGGCCGTAATCAAGGCCACCCCGGAGTACTTCGAGTGCGTGGAAGGCATTATGGCAAACTCTTTTTCGGCCGAAGAATTCGGCTCCAAATTACAGCACCTGAATTATGTTCAGCAGATGGTCTTTCTAAGGGAACTTGCCCTCAGGAAACAGCGCTGGGACATTGCCGCCACGGCCGGCAACGGGGTTATCCAGAGCCTCTACAGCGCCATTTCCCGCATGAACGACATGCGCATAGAGGAGGTTTCGGCAGCACACGGAAACTATGAACTTTCCGCTCAGCTTGCCCGGCAGCAAAAGCGCACGCGCGTGGTTACATCCATTGTGCTTACACTGGTGATTATACTGCTTATTACAATCCTGACATTTGTCCTCTGGCGCTACAATAAGCTGAAGGCCGGACACCTTATATTGAAGAATAAAGTAAACTCAAAGATATGACACCACTTTACGCACAGGAGCACGATTACTCAAAGTACAACGTGCTTGCCGTAGACGACATCCCCCTGAACCTCCTGCTGGTCCAGAAGATGCTCTCCCGCTTCAATTTCAAGCTGCGCACGGCAGCCAACGGCCAGCTGGCCCTGGACGCCGTTGCGGCCCAGAAACCGGACCTCATCCTGCTGGATCTCATGATGCCGGGCATTGACGGTTTTGAGGTGATAAGGAGGCTCCGTGAAAACCCCGCCACGGCGGATATCCAGATTGTGATCCTGAGCGCCCTCAACTCCAACGAGGATGTCATCAAGGGTTTCAACGTGGGAGCCAACGACTTCATCATGAAGCCCATCATCATGGAAAAACTGCTTTCCTGCGTAGTCAACCAGCTTGCCATCGTGGAGGCTAAAGGAGGAAAGTAAACCTTGAAGCGGCTTCTAATATCGGCCCTGGCACTATTACTGTGCCTTGCCGCCCCCGGGCAGATTGTGAACCGCCTGAGGGTGGACAAAGACACCTTTACGCGCTATGCCTGGGGCCGGATGCAGGAGTTCAATCCCGCCAATCTTGTGCTGGCCGATTCCCTTTACCGGGAGGGCGAGGCCCAGGGGAATTTCCGCCTCAAGTGCCTTGGGCTTTCGCTGGAAATGCCGGTGAGGTTCGTGCAGGGGGAATATGCCCGCATGGACAGCACCGCTACAGAGATAAAAGCTCTTCTTGCCGACCGCAAAGACCTCCGGGAATTCTACTTCTCCACCCTCCACGAATACTGCGAATTCCTGGTGCAGAGCGGCCGCATGTCAGAGGCCGTGCTGGAGGCAAGGGCCATGGAGAGGCTGGCCTCACAGGAGAAAAAGCCCGTGGGAAAAATGTACTCCTACCGCATTATCGGCCTTATACAAAGCTACCGCGACAACCACTTCCTGGCCATCCAGAACCTTGAGCGGGCTGTGCGTTTTTGCCATGAAGCAAGGGCCGAACAAGACCTCCCCAACCTCTTCATCCTCCTTGCGCAGGAAAACCTCAAGATGGGGAATTTCCCGGAGGCCGAAAACTACTGCCTTAGGGCCCAGGAATACGAGGAATTCTTCCCCGGAATAACCCTGAAGGTCCAGATGACAAAGGCCTACATTTATAATGAAAAGGGCCAGACAGAAAGCTTCTGGCGCACCTACGAGTCCATTGTCCGGGACCCTCTTTACCTTGGCCAGACCGACGACGACACCCGCACAGCGCTGGACATCACCTATCTTCGGTCCAAAGGGCTCCTTCAGGAGGCTCTTGAGAAGGCCGATGCCCTTGGCACCATCCGCGCCCGTCTGGAGCATAAACACGGCATTTACGCCGACATGGGAGCCTATGACAACGCCTATTCGGCCATATCTTCCCTGATGCAGGAGAAGGACTCCGTGTACATCAAGGTGCAGAACGAAGACCTTGCCATTCTGGATGCCGAAATGAACAACGCGCAGCTCCGGGAAGAGGCCCAGAGGCTCAAGGCCCGCAACCAGATAACCATCCTCCTGGGCTTCCTGGTGATGTTTGCAATAGCCTTTGCATCCATCCTCATCCAGCAGTGGCAACTCAGGGAAAACCTTGAGGAAATGCGCCGAAAGAACTCCCAGGCCATCAAGGCCCGCCGTGCCTTCCAGAAGGCCATGGACGCCAAGGAGGCCGAAAACGAATACAATTTCAAGCTGCTTAAAAACCGCACCACAAACATCCTCACAGATTATGAAGATTTCCTCAATAGTTAAGCTTCATCGCGCAGAGATTTCGGCCCTTGTCCTGTTCCTTGCAGGGGCCACTCTGGGGCTTCTGGGCCTTATCCAGAAGGTGCCGCTGGTGGTTGGCATCTTCGGCATTGTGATCCTTGCATCGGGGCTGTTTTACTTCTGCCTGCGCTACAGCTCGGAGAAAGTGTACAAGCAGTACTACAAAGACAGCTACGAGATTGAGCACGATACCATTGAGGAAGAAATCCTCAAGTCCATGCGCTACCACCGCTACCAGGAGGCCGTCCTGGCCCGCTACGAGAGCGCCTGCCGTGACCTTGGCCTTGTAGACGAGCAGAAAGACTGGCTCCTGGACCTTCTAATGGCCGCCAAGAACAAAGTGGACGAAGAACTCAACGCCGAAGGCGGCGGTCACATTTAGCGCCCCCTGTCATTTCGAGCGAAGCGAGAAATCTCATTTAGAATTTGGACTTTCAGAAAAATTCACTATCTTTGCAATCCCAAAATGAGGGCGGTTAGCTCAGCTGGTTCAGAGCACCTGCCTTACAAGCAGGGGGTCACTGGTTCGAATCCAGTACCGCCCACGAAAAAAGGACTGATTTTCATCAGTCCTTTTTTCGTGTATATCGGCCTTAAAACTATTTCTTTTTAGGCTGAATGTAGCGGACGTAGCCAAACTGGATACCGAGGATGTCAAAGACGTTGGTGGCGCGGTCTACCCTAAAGAAGGACATCTTGCCGCCGCCGGGGACGGACACCACTTCATAAACGGGATCGCCGTCGGCATCTAGAACCGTTGCTCCTGTATCGTCTTTCTTCACAGCCTCATACTGCCTTACGCTGTCCTGCCAGGCGCCGTTCCAGGAGAGGCCTATGATGGGAACGCTGATGGTGATGGCGCTGTTGTCGGGGAACCTTACGGCAAGGCCGCCGGCAAGGTCTATACCCACCTGACCGGTCTGGGAAGTGCGGGTTTTACCAAGTTTCTCGGGGTTCAGAGGAGAGGAGAACGTATTGCCGTACTTTGCATACAGGCGTCCCTCGCCAAATACACCGAAAGTCCTTGAGCCGAAGAAAGAGATGTACTTTCTGGCCGAAAATGCAAGGCCCCAGTTATGATGGATCATATGACGTGAAGATATTGCCACGTTTGCCATGCTTGAAGCATCTCCCAGCACCTTGTAAAGTGCAGGGACCACCTCCCTGAAATCCAGGTTGAGGTTGGTGTCGGCCACATAACCGCTGTAGAGGATGTTGGCGCCAAGGGCCAGGTCATCGGCCACAAACCAGGAGAATCTGGGGGCGACATTCCAGTAGTGCAACTTGCCTGTTCCCATATTGAGGAGGGAAAGGATGGAGAAGCCGTCTCCATCTGCGTAACCGGAGGCGTTGAAGTTGTAGTAACTGCCGCTGACGCCTATGGAGCGGCCGCCTTTCTCAATAAACGTCACGCGTCCTTTCTGAGGGTCTGTGAAACGGTCCAGGACGCCGTCAATGGGGCTCTGGGCAAATGCCTCCAGGCCAAGGAGCATGAAAGCAGCAGCAATAATCTTTTTCATCTTATAAGGTAAGTTTATGGGTTATTCGTCTTTAATCATATGAACGTCGCATTGCGGGAACGGGATGGTAATGCCCGCGCCGTTAAGGGCGTTGTAAATCACTTCTTTCTCCTTGTCAATGAGGCCGGCACGCTCCGGAACCAGCACAAACTGCTTCACGGCAATCTCCACGGCGCTGTCGCCAAATTCTCCAAAGCGGATGTTTATGCCGAACTTTGGATCTATTATATCCCTGCCGTACTTGTCCTTGGTGCGAAGGGGCTGCAGGGCCTCTTCAAGGATGGAGCGCACTTTCTCTATGTCCGTTCCATAAGCAACTCCCACGGTGACCTTGGTGAACTCGTATTCATTGTTTCTGGTGAGGTTCTGGAAACTCTTGCCGAAGAGGTTTGCGTTGAGGAAGGCCACCAGAGTGCCGCTTACGGTCTCTATCTGGGTGGTCTGGTAGTTGATGTCCGTAACCTTGCCACGGATGCCGTCGCACTCTATCCAGTCCCCTACCCTCAGGCGGCCGCCCATGAGCTGGATGCCGTAGATGAAGTTGTTGAGGATGTCCTTCATGGCAAGACCGATACCGGCGCTGAGACCTCCGGCCACAAGCCCCAGGGAGCCCGTAGGAATCTTTAGGAGGAGAACTATCACGGTAATGTAGGTAAACCACACCAGGATGCTTATAATGCTGTTTCCAAGGGAAAGGTTAACCTCGTTGGTCTGGACCGTGGTCTGGCCGGTCTTGTTAAGGTAGGTGACAAACTTGATGTACTGCCACAGCGTCTGGACCGCCTTGTTGATGTATTTGAACACAAAGAACAGGGCCACAAGAAGAACTATGTTGCTTACGGAAAGCCTGAACGACACCTGCGCGGTGGTGGGGTCAATCACCTGGAAGAACGGGGTGTTGTAGAAGGTCTGGAAGAGGTCGTCGAAGTCGAAGATATCCAGTGAATAGCGCACGCAAAGCGGCACTGACACCAGGATGAGGATGGGAATGGCAACGTCCCGGAGGAGGTCGTAGAACCACGTTGCACCAAACATCAAGGACTTCTTGGCGCTGCCCGTCACAAACTTGATGTTGTCCTGATACTTGGCAATGCGCTTTACAAGACGCCTTTCCTTGTATATGCCCATGAGGTGGTTTACGGCCAGAAGTGCCAGCACTGCGGCAACCTGGAAGTACCACCAAGTAACTATCATGAGCGCTATGAAAATGTAACCTAATATGGCCGAAACAGCCGCTGCGCCCATTACCCACAGTGATGCAAGGCTCATGAACCGGTTCTCCTTGTCCACCTTAGGAGTGTTCACCGCGCACGCAATGGCCTGCCAGATGAGCCCAACCGTCATGACCGCGGGGAACAGGATGTTCATGAGGATGTTCGGCATGAAGGTTATTCGGCATATAATCACCACCAGGGTAACCACAACGGTGGGAAGAAGCAGCCAGATTACCTTTCTTACGTTTATCTTGCGGAAACGCACCGCAAGTGCGGCGGCAATGGCCAGAAGAAGCCAGAAGAAGGTCCAGATGGGCGAAGTCATGTGCACGCTGGTATCACGGCGCGTCATGGCGTTCTGGGCCATGCGGCTGTAGAAGGGCCAGCGCTGCGCCATTGTCCAGACCGGTGTTTGGCCGTCGCGGAAAATCTCCCTCTGAAGGAGCATGTAGCGGTCTTTGGCGTAGTCGTAGGACTCCTTGAGCCTAAGGTATGCCTCCTGGTAATGGGTGCTGTCGGCAACCATGTTCTCCTTCATGTCCACGTACATCTTCAGGATGGCCGAAGCATAGTGCATGCAGGTGTCCCTGTCTATCTGCCCCTGGTCTCCAAGGAAGAACGGGGAACGGTTTACATCCACGCTGTCGGCGAGCTTCTCTACATCGGCCTCAAGGGAGGTATCCGTTGCCTTTATATGGTTTTCCAGGGAGTCGTTGCGGAAGCGCAGGGAATCTGCAGGCATTTCCACGGAGGCCGAATCCAGCACGGGGGGAAGGCGCCGCATGGACTCTATGAGGCGGGCGTAACGGTCTATCTCAAGGTCCATGTCGGAGACTATGCGGTCATAGGGCGTGCGGTGCTTGTTGAAGGCCTGGTATTCGTCCGTAACCTGCTGGAGGGCGTAACTGAGGTCGAAGGTGTACTCCTTTTTCTGGAGGTACAGCATCACTGAAAGCTCATTGCACTTTTTGATGAGTGCGAGCATCCGGCCATGCTGGTGTTCGAAGTTGGCGCTCATCCTCTCCTGCATCCGCTGGCGCCTGACATAGTCGCGCTTGAGTTCCACCCTTGCATCTGAAAGAGCCTTGTCAAGGGTGGTGGACTGGCCGTCGGCCACTGCTACAATGGGCAGTGCAAACACCAGGGCGGCAAAAAGGATTGTAGACAGTTTCTTCATTGTTCAGTCGTCGGATTCTCCCATTACAATTACAAGATGGTCCCCTTCCATGAGTTCCATGCTTCCGTGAGGCACCAGGAACTTGCCTTCGCGCTTGACCATCATGACACGTATGCCATGGGGAAGATGCAGTTCCCTGAGGGTTTTCCCGGCCGAAAGGTCCTCCGAGGTAACCACATGGTCACTGAGAAGCCCCATTTCTTCCGGAAGCTCCATGCCGAAACTCTGGACTTCGGGGTCCTTTTCATAGCTGAGGTTTAGTTTGCGCGCCAGCGGGACAATGGTTATGCCCTGGATGACTAGCGACATCAGGGTTACCACAAACACCACGTTGAAGATATCCTGTGCTCCGGGGATCTCATGAACCACGGGATAAAGGGCAAAGAGAATGGGACCGGCGCCCTTGAGGCCCACCCAGGAGACAAACAGCTTTTCCTTGAACTTGAACTGCTTGAACGGAAGGAGGGTAAGGAAAACGCTGGCGGGCCGTGCCACGACAAAGATGAAAAGCCCCGTAAGGATGGCCGGCAAAAGCACCGGGAGCATGTTTGAAGGCCGGGCAAGGAGGCCCAGGATGAGGAACATCGCAAGCTGCATTATCCAGGTAATGCCGTCGAAGAACTTGGCTATCTCCTTCTTGCGGGGGATATCGGCCTTGTTGGATATGATGACGCCGGCAATGTAGATTGAGATAAGGCCCTGCCCGCCGAAGACGGAGGCCATACCGTTGGCAAAAAAGCCTATACTAAGGATAAGGATGCCCATGAGGGCATTGTTGTCAAGCCGGATCTTTGAAATGAGCCACTTGCCGCCATAACCAATGGCGAAGCCCATCCCGACGCCCACCGCTATCTGGACAATCACCACAATCACGCCTGCGATTATGCCGGGGGCGGTCTCCATGGGCTTTGTCATGAGCTGCACCATGAGGATGGTGAGGATGTAAGCCACGGGGTCGTTGCTACCTGATTCAAGCTCCAGAAGGGGCGCAAGGTCTCCTCTGAGCCTCAGGCGTTTGCCATTGAGAACGGAGAAAATGGACAGGGAGTCCGTGGAGCTCATGACCGCGGCCACAAGGATGCATCCCATGGCCGAAAATCCCGCCATCCAGGCCTTTCCGGTGACAAAGTAGATGAAAAGGGCCGTGAACATGACGGTAAGGCATACTCCTAATGTAGAAAGCCATATTCCGGCCTTCATGACGGGCTTTGTTTCCTTGAGAACGGTCTCGAAGCCGCCGGTGAACAGGATCACCGTCATGGCAAAGTGACCTATGTGATCTGCCAGCTCATAGTCGTCGAAGGTGACGCCAAGGCCGTCCCTTCCTACCGCCATACCTAGAATGAGGAACAACAGTAAAGAAGGTGCCCCCAGCTTTACGCCCACCTTGGTGATGAGCACAGCCACAAACACCAGGACGGAAGCCAGGAGCAACAAATTATCGCCGAAGAACATCAGTTGAGCATTTCTTTGACCTTAGGCCAGTATTCTTTGCCAAGAACTATTCCGCAGCCAAGCACTATGCCAAGGAAAGTCCACACGATAAGGGTTTTGGCCCTTGAGTTGGCGGGCTTGGTGGGAACGGTTACAGGTTGCACCACGGTGAGGACGGGAGTGTCCTTCTTAACCTTCATCTTGGCGGCCTCGAGCTGCTTTGCCATTTCCGAGTAAACGCCGCTGGCAACGGAATACTTTGCCATGAGGCGCTCACGCTCCAAACGGGCGCGGGATGTAGTCATGTTCTGGGAACGGTCCGTGAGAACGGCAAGGGAAGCCTGGTAGGATTCGGCCTCTTTCTTTATCTCATTGTAGCGCTCCTGGATGTATTTGAGCTCGTCTTCGGCCTTTTCCGTGCGGAAACGGGTAACCTCACTCTGGAGGAGTTCCTGGGCCTTTATCGCAAGGTCTGCGGTTTGGACGGGCTCCATGCCGTTGACGGTGAGGGTGAGATAGCCTTCCTTCTTGTCCACGGCAAGGGTTACTGCCTGGGCAAGGTACTTCAGCATCTTTTCTTCGTCCTTAGTGACGGTATACGGCCTGGGCTCGGAGCTGCCTGTTCCGGGCTCCCAGCCTGCGGGAAGCTCTACTTCCTTGGGCTTAGACATCTTTGAAAGCAGGAGGAACGGCAGGCCGATGGTGTATTTCTTGACGGTAGCCATTACGCCGGGCTTCATGTAGTCCTTGGTGTAGGTGAGAAGGGATACGGCGGTATCGGCCTTCTCCCAATGCAGCGGGGCGTGCATGAGTTCCACCCTGTAGGGGACGCTCTCAACAATCTGGGGGTACACCAGAGGGGAAAGCTCCGCGGTCTGGGTCATGCCAAGGTCCATGCCGGCGAGGGATGCCAGCGAGGCCAGGGAGGAGCTGCGTGACGACGCCATCTGGGGAACCATGGTGGTGCTCACGGAGTAGGTGCGCTTCATTGTAAGGGCAGCCACAAGGCCTAAGACGATGAAAATGCCCGTGCAGATGAAGATGGTCTTTCGGCCGGCCCAAAGGTTTTTCACAAGGGCCATGATGTCAAGGCCTTCTTCCTCCTCAATGGTATCCGGGTTGTTGTACTGGTTGTTCTGATCCATAACTCAAACTAGTTTGTACTTCTCAGGAGGTTCCTGGACAGGATAATCACGGAGACGATGGACGTTACGCCGGAAAGAGTCTTGGCGGCAACGGACTCGAAGTCCACCTTGCTCTTGGGCTCTTCTATCTTGCGGTTGTGGTTGTCTATCTTGTCCTGGTCCATGCTGAGCGTGATTACGCTACCGGGCTCAACAACTGGAGTGGCGCGGAAAATGAACTGTTTGGTGCCCTTGGACTGGTTGTTGGGAAGGGTAACCGTTACGCTCTTTCTGTTGGCGTACTTGTCAAAGCCGCCGGCGAAGTTCTTGATGTACCAGGCTGCACGGTGAGGGCCCTGGTAGATGATGGTCTTCTGGCCATCCACGAAATCTTCGGGGATGTACTGGTTCATGCGGGTGCCCACGGCACGGATGACAACTGTGTTCTCCTGGCGGGAAACATTGATCACGTCTCCGTCCATGAGGATGGGATCCATGTCAATCTTTTCCTTTCTCTTGTCCATTTTTGAAAGGTCTATGCCGATACGACCGCGGAAACGGCCATTGGTACGGAAGATGCTGGTGAAAGGATCGGCGTCGTCAAGAAGACCGCCGGCCTGGGCGATGATGGTGGAAAGCTGGGTGCGGGAATCCTCAAGCACATAGACGCCGGGATATTTTACGCGGCCGCTCAGTTCCACGGTTCTGCCTGTGGAGAAGTTGGGGGTCATGCGCACCACCACGTGGTCGTAGGGCTGCAGCTGGAAGGAAGGATCCGTCACGTTGTAGTCCTGGTCCACGGAAAGGGTGATGAGGTCGTATTGGGGCTCATCGGTGTCGGAGATATTAACGCGGAACACCTCAACGCGGTTGTAAGCGGCGCCAACCTCAAAGCCACCGGCCATCATGATAAGGTCATGGATGGTGAGTGAAGGGTCGTAGGTGACGCCTGTGGCATTCTTGACGGCACCGGCAATACGGACTTCGCCGATATTGGTGTAGGTGGTGTTGTCGTATACCGTGAGCTGGTCTCCGGGCTGGAGGAACTTGTCTTTGTCGGCGTCAAGGTTGATACGGAGGTACTCCCGTTTGTCCGGGTTGGAGATATCCTTGCGGGTGATGTATGCAACGGGGAATACGCTGGGTTTGAGGCCGCCTGCAAGCTCAATGGCCTGGCCGATGGTCATGCGGTCGTTGAGGCCGAACTGGCGAGTGAACGGGCGGCGTACCTGGCCGTTGACAGCAATTGTCTCAGTGTCACGGAAGTTGGCCTGCTCAAGCACGGTGACAACGTCCCTTGCCTTAAGGGTGAAATCGGGGTTGCCGTCTTCGCCGGGGAAGGGAACGGTGATAACCTCAACGGTTTCATCTGCGTTGGTGCGCTCCACAATCACATAGTCTTTCTTGACGGTGTAGCGGGGTTCGGCCTTTTCAATGAGGGCCTTCAGGCTCTTGTTGGACTCGAAGTCAAAGCGGCCGCCGTAGTAGACGTCACCCTTAATCTCAACGTAGTTTTCAAGCGGACGGGCCGAAGACTTGATCCTCACAACATCTCCGGGACGGAGGGTGACCTTCTTGCTGCCGGAAAGGACCTCGGAGAGCTTGTATTCCTGGTAGCTGAGCTCACCGTTTTCCTGACGCTCTATCTGGACGAATTCAGGGTAGGCGTTGTAAGCGAGGCCGCCTGCAAATTCAATGAGGTCGTTAAGATTCTCACTGTCAATCATTTCATAGCGCATGGGGCGCTTTACGGCTCCCTCAATGGAAACCACCTTCTGGGCAATGGGAACAAACACTACGTCGTTGTTCTGGAGGTCATAGGGAAGGCCCACGGTGGGGTTGGTCATGTACTTGTAAAGGTCCAGGGTGTAGGTTTTGCCTGCACGGGAGAGCTGGATGTTACGTACGGAACCCTGTGCGGTGGGGCCGCCGGCGGCGGCAAGTGCGTTGAACACGTTGTTGAGGGCGCTGATGGTGAAGCCGCCCTGTACGCCAACCTCACCGTAGATGCTCACGGCAAGGGTACGGGCTGTGGTGATGGTAACCGCAATCTGGTCCGGGCGGAAGGAATAGTGCTGGGACAGCTTGGAGCGGATGGCTGCGCGGCCCTGGGCAAGAGTCATGCCTTTGAGGAAGATCTTGGTGGCGCCTGCGGGCTGGATGGAACCGTCTGCGGCTATCCTCTGGTGGATTTCAGTCTGGGAAGATCCGAAGATTGAGATGTGGACTTCGTCGCCTTCTCCAAGGATGTAGGTGTCGGGGGCCTGGGCGCCGTCCGTGGTACGGAACACATCCAGGGATTTTCCCGTGAACATGGAGTGGCCGTAGATGTCGTTGCCGGCCGTTGCGGAGACATTGCTGTCTGCAAGGGTCTTCTCAAGGGCGCTCTCTGCGGCGGCCTCTCCCATAGTGGTCTGGGGGATATCTGCGGATGCCACGGGAACTGCAACGGCAGTGCCGTCACTTGTGGTGGCAGTCACGGTTTCTCCGCCGGTAGCGGCAGCAGGGGCCGCTGCACCGGCCTTCTGGGCCTGGAGTTCGTCCAGGATTGCCATAACGCGGCCCTGGTACTTGGGATACTCTGACGGGGGAATTGCTTCAGGGTTAATGCCGTCCTGCATGAGACGGGCACGGACTTCGGCTTCCGTGAGGCCGCGCTTGTCAAGTTCTGCGCGGGCCATTGAAAGCATGGAGGCCGACTGGGCGATGGCCATGACGGACACCAGGATCATAAGGGAGGAGAGGAAAAATCTCTTCATAGCTATAGTTTTGTAATAATTGTCAATAAGCCTACAAATTTACGAAAATAAATTGAAAGTATAAAGGATGCGGAAATTTGGTATAGAAAATGTATATTTGCAGGCGGATTTTGAAATTATGAAAAAGATATTCTTGAGCATTCTGGCAGCCCTTGCATGCTGCAGCGCATTCTCCCAGCAGGTACGCACAAACTACCGCAGCGGCGGTTTCACCCATATCTCCACTGAGTATGAGGCAATAAAGCTTTCCGACAATCCCTCGGAAGTCAGGGTGGAGCTTGTGGGGCTCCCGGACGGCTC
>ODAJ014744654.1_pt1 | contig 42198 bp, 27 predicted proteins | sample 1539241 | NCBI WGS metagenome assembly ODAJ01 (sample SAMN02144231, study PRJEB22623) | gut metagenome | biome: sheep rumen | host: Ovis aries | place: New Zealand
AGTCAAAGCCATTACCTATTATGAATACCTTTTTACGCATCTTTTAATTGATTATCTCAGCATCAAATTTTCTTCTCTTTAGTGTATTTTAATATTCCGCAGATTAGTGCCATTCGTGTTCATTTAGGTTATCGTCAAGGTTAACGTTAACGTGTGGCTTGCCGCCTATTCGCCCTTTATCGCGCTTCTTACTCCATTACATATAATCCTCGGAAAGAACCGCAGCTTATCCATAGGGAATATCCTTGCATGATTAATCAAATCACCAATTCTTCTGAACATCAAGAACGCCTTCCTCACAACATACTGCCTTCCCAACCATGAACCATGAACCAAAAGTAACCTTGAACCACAAGTGTTTCCGTGCTATCCGTGATTTCTATGTGAACTTTAAGGTTAAGGTTATCGTTAAGGTTGAAAGAGCCTTTCTCGTATTTTCATCCACGTCACGCTCAGCAATATCCCTGGCGCAAACCTCAGCGTGCTCCAAGAGAATATCCGTGCAACCGTCATGGTATCCTTCCACTTCCGCCACTCTCCCCCTTTCAAGATGAACGCAACAATCTTCTCCATCTTCTTCTCAAGACGTATGTCATCTTGAACCTTGAATCTTGAACCATGAACCACATCTGGCAAGCCAAGGTACTTGTTTGCCAGATAGTAGAACGCTTTCCATTCAGCCATCAAACCGGCCTTCCGCAGTCTCTTTTCCAGCAGCGAGGCATTTACTTTATCCCTATATGTCCACAGCAACCTGCACCAATCGCACAACTGTCTCAACGTCACACCACCCTCTTTATAGAAATGCTTGATAAAATGCGTGAACACTAGAAACACATCCTCATCCACCCCCGGCATAAACACCTCCACATCCCGTGATGAACCATTAACCATTAACCCTTCACCATGAACCGTAATTGACCTTACATTCCCTCCATAAAACACCTCCCGCTGCACCTCATCAATCACCTTATCCACTCGTGTTGACAGTCCAGTGCGCAACGTACCATGCAGTTCCACCAAGAATTGATTGATATAAAAACCAATTTCTTTTGAGTATCGTCTTTCCGGTTTACCATTCGATGCCAAAGGAGCCAAGAACGCTTTCGCTTTCTCGTAGTCATCATTATTCAGAAAGAAATCCACATCTCCACTCGGTCGCCACAGCGGCTTCTCATAACACTGTGCTATTCCTTGACCCTTCACAATCAAAGTGTAGATGCCCTCTTTTCGCATTTCCTCAACCGTCTCTGCAATAAAGCCGTTCATAGCTTTATTCCTCTGCTCCATCTGCAACGTTGCACCAACGAACTGCAACACCACCTCCTGCGGCACTTTAAAGTTAAGGTTAGCGTTAACGTTAAGGTTTTCAATCCCTTGCGCAACGAGACCCGTCACCCCCTGCTCCTGTGCCAGTCGAAGCACTTCATTCCAGTCCACCTTCTCCCACGAAACACTTTCTGTGATTTCCGTGTTTTCTGTGTGACCCCACAATCCCGTTCTAACTAAAGCAAAGAGCGTATTAACGTCTAATTCAGGATTCATTAATGCCAATTCGTGTTCAACCTAAAACCTAAAACTTGAAACCAAGTATTTCTGCGCTCTCTGCGCTTTCTGAGAGACATTTGTGTTAGGGTTAACGTCAACGTTAAGGTTGGTACGTCTTAACGTACCTCATCTTCTTCCACGCATTCCCAAACACATTCATCACCACCCAGAATGTGGCAGCCACAGGATTCATCTTCTCTGCAACTCTGAACAGCGGATAATGCGCCCAAATCCGCTGCCACAGAGGTTTGGGAGTAATTGAGTTCGCACGACGACGATACTTGCCAAGTGTTTTTGGCAAAAGATAACAGTCAGTCTTGCGAATCACCTTCAGCCACATCGCCGTATCATTATTCTTTTTGATATCATTAATCTGAATTAGACCTATCTTCTCCGCATCATACATTACCGAAAGACATCCTGGCCAGCAACAGGCAAACATATCAAACTTCCTTACACGCTCCTTTCCGCTCACGTGAACGCAAAGTTCCTTGTCCTGCTCATCTATCTCAACATACTCATGGTATGAGAAGGCATATCCATTTTCCTCCATGAACTTGATTTGTCTTTCCAGTTTTGTTGGCTCCCACAGGTCATCACTATCAAGAAATGCAATCCACCTGCCCTTTGCCTCACGCAAGGCATTATTCCTCGACACAGCAGCCCCTAAATTTGCATCGTTTTGAAAAAGGTGAATCCTTAAATCCTTCTCCTGTAACTCCGACACCAATCTCATTGTGTTATCGGTTGAGCAATCATCCCAAAAGATGATTTCCCAGTTCTGATAGGTCTGAGCCTGCACACTGCGGATGGTCTCTTCCACAAACCGCCCACAATTGTAAGACGGCATTATGACCGATACTAAGTTATTCTTCATTATAAGTAATATTACTTCATTAGGGGGAATATCCACCCGATAAATCCCCATTTCTATGTTTTTTTATCGATTTTGGGGATTTATTAAAATCTTTTTCGTACTTTTGCTGCCATAAATAAGAAGTCAAGTATATGGATAAACATTTTATCGGTAGAGAACTGGAAATACAATTGCTCAGAGAAATCAGTAAATCCGGCAAGTCAGAGTTCGTTGCGATATATGGTCGTCGCCGTGTCGGCAAAACTTATTTGATTCAGCAATTCTTTGACAACCGCTTTTCGTTTTCTGCAACAGGCATCATTGACGGTGCCAAGTCTGAAGAACTATATGCTTTCACCACGTCCTTGCTGACTGCAGGTTATTCAGGTCCGACTCCTCACAACTGGCTAGAGGCTTTTGAGATACTCAAAACAATTCTATCCAAGCAATCCACCAAGAAACGCCAGGTCATCTACATTGATGAGTTGCCTTGCTTTGACACTCCCAAATCAGGTTTTGTACGTGCCTTGGGATACTTTTGGAACACCTGGGCCTCATTACGTTCTAACATCATACTCATTGTATGTGGTTCTGCCACATCTTGGATGATTGACAACATTGTTGATGCTCACGGAGGTCTTCACGACCGAATTACCCATACCATCTATTTGCGTCAATTCAACCTCTCTGAGACAGAACAATATTTAAACACACTAAAGATAAAGTGGCCACGTCACATCATTGCAGAAACCTACATGGCTCTTGGTGGGATACCCTACTACCTAAGTCTCTTGTCATCGAAAGAAAGTCTTGCCCAGAACATAGACCGGCTCTATTTTCGGAAGAATTCCGAACTGAGCCAGGAGTATCATCGCCTTTACGCGTCACTATTCAAGAATCCAGAGTCTTATATGAAAATAGTAGAAGCACTCGGCAAGAACAAGCAGGGATTAACTCGAGGTGAATTGGCTACAGCCCTTAAAGTGCCCTCAAGCGGTACGCTTACTAAGCAACTTGACAACCTCGTCAATTGTGACATCATCCGCCGTTATGTCTCAAAGATTAACGGAAAACCGAAAGTCAACGAGGCATATTACCAACTTGTCGACCTCTTTACACTTTTTCATCTCACCTTCAGTAAGAAACTCACCACAAGCGATTACTGGGAACAACATCTCAACACCCCCGTCATCAACATTTGGCAGGGATTAGCTTTCGAGCATCTTTGTATGATACACATTTCCCAGATTCGCCAAGCACTTGGCCTTAGCCGTATCGCCGTTGAGTATTATTCCTGGAGAAGTAGCGAAGCGCCCCATGCCCAAGTCGACATGATAATAGAACGTGCCGACCATATCATCAATCTTTGTGAAATCAAATATACCCAGTCCGAATATGTCATCACATCCGATGAAGACCGAAAAATCAGGAATCGCATTTCAGCATTTGTCCGCGAGACCAAAACCCGTTATGGAGTCGTTCCAACTTGGATTACGCCCGATGGTTTATCTTCCAACAAATATTCTGCCAATGTGCAATATCAAGTGATAATAGACGATTTGTTTTCAACTCTACGACTCTGACGGATTTTGGACTATTTCGTAATCATCCCAGAAGATGATTTCCCTGTTCTGATAGGTCTGGTCCAACACATTGCGGATAGTCTCTTCCACGAACCGTCCGCAATTGTATGACGGCATTATGACCGATATTAAGTTATTTTCCATTTTATTTCCTTTCTTCTACCATTTCCCTACCAACATCCCTCACTCCTTCACAGCCTCCTTTATTTATCGGCATTACAGGTGTGTGGGGTGTGAGGTTCTTTGTCCTCTGAAAATAGAGGATGTTTGGCTGGTCTCTGGTTGTCCATCCCGGCTATGTTTATAACGTTAAATATCAGTGGATGCTCGAAACCTTTCGCTTACAGAGCAAAAAAGGCACAAACATTATATTATAGAGCTGTGATGGAAATTTCCGAACAGTTGCGATAATTCTATTTCTTATTATTTATATCTTAATAACTTTGCAGGATTACCTGCAACAATTGCATTCTCGGGTACGTCTTTTGTAACAACAGACCCAGCTCCAACTACCGCATTATCACCAATCTTTATGCCACCTAACAGTATCGCATGAGCACCAATTATAACATTATTACCCACAACAGGAACCTTATCTCCACCATTACCTCCCATTGTTACTCCATGTAATATTTTGCAATTATTCCCGATTATAACATCTTGATGAAGTATCATACCTAAAGCGTCATGCGGAAATGAAGTGCACCTTCCAATTTGAACGTGATAGGGTATATCACATGAAAAAACTAACCGCATGAATGCTCTCACGGGAATTGCAAACATACGCATCTTATGTGTATAAAACCAATGTTCTATACGCCAAAAAAAATAAATTCTGTCTTTATTCATTATTAATAGCTTTAGTATATATATCTATTGACTTTACGGCTATATTATCCCAGTCATACTGAGTAGCAGTTTTTATACAATTATCATAATACTTTCGACTGTTTTTGGTAAATTCATCAATAACGTTCACAATTGTATTATATATATCTTTTGCAGACAAATTCACAACCCAACCACATTCGTTATCTTCTATCAATGTCGCCATATTGGTCTCAGGAGTTACAATACAGGGTATACCATAACTTAATGCCTCAAGCACAGCCACAGGCATACCTTCCGATCTAGATGGTAAAATTAAAATATCAGATGACATGAACGCCTTTTTCTTGTCATCACCAGATACGTAGCCACAATATTTTGTCATTTCTCCGAATGCAAATAGTTTTTCACTGTCTTCACTTTCCTTTAACCCGTAAAAGTAAAATGTCACACTGTTTGAATAACCACCTTCATACAACATACTTATAGCTTGGCACAATACATCAAGACCTTTCCCTTTCCAATCCAATCTAGATAGGAAGAGAAACTTAAGTTTACCGTTTAAGCCTTTATAATTATCTCCTTTATTAATCTTTACACCGTTAGGCAATATACTTACGTTCTTATTAGTTTTAAGAAATATTGATCTTGACTTTTCGTTTTCAGATAAATATACAACACGATTCGCCCATCGTACAAACCGATTAAAGAAAAGAAGATTTGCTACTTTCTTCTTAAGCCAATTTTTTTTTGCATTATCAGATGAGGCTCCTCCATGAAATACTATCACATATGGTGTATGTAACCATTTTAGCAAAAAAGATAGTCTGATTTGATACTTATCATAAAAACCATCAAAAACCACGATGTCAGGTTTATACTCCCTTATTTCGTGCACCAAATAACAAAAAGACTCTATATAAAAGACCTTTTCCCCATCTTGAAATGGATGCTCATAAGGAATATAAGTTCTTACATCGTGACCGAGTTTGCGTTGGCTATCTGTCATTTTCGATACAGCTTCGACTATACCTGTAATTTTGCGAGATTTACCGAAATAAGCTAAATGTAGAATTTTCATAAGATAATATCAAAAAATACCAAATACATCATGATATACAGCCATCCTACTAATTGGAGTAAAGAAGATATACTTAATAGATGTTGCACTGAGAGCAATAATATAATAAAGGGTCAATGGCCTAGAAATTCTATTGTCTATTTGTTTTAACACTAATGGTAACAAATAAAAAGTAAACCAGACAAAATACATTTGGATTCTACCAAATAGAGGTGATGCGATACGTAAATTATACACGATACACATTATAAAAAACAAGTTGAATATAATTGGATACTTTTTATGAAATTCATAACGAAGACTCAAATACACTAATATAATATAGTTTACCAATTCAATAAAAACACCAATACTAAAATAACTTGAAATATATCTCTCACTTGAGAGATAATTGTAATACTTTTCCTCATTATTAGACAAAAAATCTGCAATAGGTGCCATAATATCCTCCAATGACATAGTTGTAAAGACAAAAGAAATCAGATAAACAACTATATATGATTTTCGACTGGCTACCTTTTGAACAAAGAAGTATAACGGTAATAATATTAGAATTGATTTATGGAAAAGGAAACCTAATCCTATACAAGCACCAAATAGTGGTAAGTTTCTTCTCTTAATGAAAATATATGAAAGCATGAAAAAGGATACTGCGACACATTGCCGAATGCCATTAACTGTACCAGATATCGACAATAGACAAAGTAACAAAGAAGTCGCCCTCTTATCAACATCATCATTAAACTCTACAGCCAAATATAAAACACCATATGTTAGGGCTGCCATAAAAAAGAACAGATATGAAACATCAAATCCATTATATCTTAAATACAATGCTATCGTTGTATAACCTATTTCTAAGAAATCCTCAAAATTATAGAAATAAGTTGTATAGTTTTCATAATCCGTACCCACATCTTTTCTAAATCCGACAAAACAAGCAGCAACCAGGAACATTAAGAACCTTAATAATCTTGAGTATTTAGCTCTTGAATATAACAAACACACTAGTAAGACATAAAGAATATATGGAAGCATAAAAAAATATTTAACTGGATTCACCTTACTTGTAGATTATGCACATCTTTTCTAGACATATTTGGGCTAACTTGTATAATGAATACCGTGAGTTATAAATACGGATTAATGATTTCGTCACTTTATTTGAGTTAACTAAATCTTCTATTAAGAGCCTGTCAATCAGGCCACACTCGGAACGTAACGAACAAACTATCTCGAAGAAAGATAATTTTTCAATATTGATTACTTCCCTTATCCGATGCATAATTGTGATGATATAATGTATACATGCATCCTTATATTGTTTGGTATTTGATAGACTCAATACAGAAGAAAATAGAATATCCCAATTATTTTTTTTCATTCCTGAGTTAGAAGCACTATTTTCTATAAAATAATAGTTATAAACTATACGTTTAGATAAGACATAACATGTATTAGCCTTTAATGCTAACTTAATGTTCATGATTAAATCTTCGTTAAGTATTATTTCTCGTGAAATATTAAAAGTATCGTCATCAAACAAATCCTTCCTAAACAACTTCCCAACAGGGCCTCTATAACACTTCTCCAACAAAAGTAGTCTAATATATTGTTCTGAGTCATAATGACCATTTGAACATAAAGGGATTAGTCTTTTGTGCGATGGATATATTTTTCTCCATGCACCTACAACTATATCATATTTACATTTAGCTGCAACATTTAGAAGATACGTTAAAGCATTTGGTGGCAACGTATCGTCAGAATCAACAAATGTAATCCAATCGCCAGTTGATTCAAGCACACCATCTCGTCTAGCCGCGGTTACGCCCTCATTAGTTTTATGGATTACACGAATCTTTGAATTATGAAAGGAATAGTCATCACATATTTTTGATGAATTATCAGTTGATCCATCATCAACTAAAACTATTTCTATGTCAGTGTATGTCTGACATAATATGCTATCAATACATCTCCCAAGATAAATCTCAGAATTAAAAACAGGAACTATAACACTAATTTTCGCCATTTATTATGTCAAATAACAATTTGAGTGATTCTTTTCTGTAGGTTGCCCATCTCTCATTTACATCCTTCCAATCAATATTTTCATAAAAATTTTTGTTTTCTAATTCATCTAAGGTTACTAATCTATTTTCTAAACCGAATAATGACAAAAGACTGACAAAACGATCCATGCCTCGGTTTTTATTACCCAGAACCCAAAATGTCTTATTAAATATTATGCTAAATGCTGTACCATGGAATGAATCTGTGATAACAACTCGCGCATCATCAAAATTTTTTAACCATTGCGATGGTGAAGGAAACATATAATCCTGCAAATGTTTTTTTACTCTCCAGTTAGATGGTTTGCGGCTAGGAAGGCTTCGGGAAATTGACAGATTGTATTTTTGAGCAAAATGATGAATTTTATTATTTAACAATTTATTATCATCAAGAATATAACTAAATAGAACAGGATTATTTTTTTGCTTTCTATCGAGTGAATCAATTAAATTTAAATAAAAAAACCTGTCATGTAAAAGAGTCGGATCAAGAACGACTGTTGCATCAACTCCATAATGTTTTTTGCAAAGAATCACACCTGATTGTTCTCTTACACCAACAAAATCAAATTTCTTTAAAAGTTCTCCACATCGAATTGTCTGCTCTTGATTATACTCCCAATTAGCGACTCCAAACGATGCCGCATATGCAATTCTTTTTAAATTAAGATTATCTGCAACATCTAAATAGTAATTGTAAATGTTAGGAGAATACATTGGTCTCCATACCTGATCACTGCCTACAACTAATGCATCGAAACCTTCATCTTTTATGTATTTTTGAAGGATATTATTATCATATATTTTTTTAGATAATATGATATGTTTATTGATAAATTCCGTAGTATTATTCGTAATCTTATTAATCAATTCAGGCGAAGGTGTAAAATACGGATAACCATAAACAAATGATTTTGTTATATCCTTAACAAAAACTAATACTTTTCGAAGTAATGACATTTTTCGGGGTATATATTCTCTATTAATTACAATTACATCGTGTTTGTTACTTCGAAGAATTTCTTGCAAAGCAAATGCTTGTAAAATACCGCCATAATTATGCCGTAAAGGCTGTGTCAGTATACCTATTTTCATTTTCCTAAAAGATTTTTAAGTTTACTGATACCTCCATCACCAAGAACTGATGATATAACTTTCTTAACTGCCACTTTTGATTTTTCTTCTGTAGTCATTTTTGCTAAAGATGAAACCGTCTTTAAAGCACTACTTTCATCTACATCCTCTGTAAACACCTCAAATATAATAGAATCTGAAATTGTTGGTTCAACAAACGAACTAAGATTTTTCAAATACTCATCTTTAGAATTTGCCGACATATAAACATAACCAAGATCTTCAGCATAGTGCTTAATCAAATTTGTTGATTTATTACCATTATGGCCTGCAGCAGCTATAAAATTATTTGTATCATCACCGAAATGAGCTCCTGGATGATTATACATTCTAAACTCTGCGCCCTTTCCATTGTTTATCAAAAGTATCCTAACATTATTGCCAACATGCCTGTTACCTAGTATATTGATATCATAAAAGACAGACAAATCGCCAAATACTCCAAAGAATAGTTTGTTTTTATGAATCAAAGAAGCTCCTATCAAAGACGACAATGTACCATCTATGCCAAACCCGCCAACATTTGAAAATTCACTAACAGATTCTGGAATTTCAAATAAATTCCAGACTCGCAAAGAATTAAGGATACCTAGATGTAGAACAGAATTCATAGGTAATTTGCAGGCTGTCTGCTTTGCAATCCATAAATTTGAGAAAGGAATTGAATCTGGAATATTATCGATAAGAAAACCATATACGAGATCCATTTCTTTCTTATATGTATTCTCTATTCCTGCTGAAATATATTTATTAAAAAATTCCATTTCAGGCATTTCAAAGACATACGTTATTTTTTGAAACAAATCGCGGACTTCCCCATCCTCACTCACTCTCCATACTTCTTTTCCAGAAAAGCAATAATTCTCGTATGCTCCAGATATTTCACCAATATGAATACATAAATCTGGATACAATTCTGTATAATGATGTTCCTGACGGCCAATTAACGAAGATAAAACTCTATATTTACCTTTATAATTGCTACTGTGATCACATATAACTATTGCATTATTTGATTCACAAAACGCATCAACTGTTTTTGTTAGAGTATTACTCCATACAAGATGTGATCCACAGAAAATAGCAATTCTCCCTGAAATGATTTTTGGGAACTCATCACCTATAGTTACCTTTCTAATTGCCCTTACTTTCGGCAATGTTACTACGGAGAAATCTGGACTATATGTTGTTATCAAATTAATGTGAACAGGCCCTCCCCCATTTCTTCTTAGTGCCAACAGTGCTTTATTTGCCTTTATTGTTACGTCCCATTCGTCATCTTTATCTTTAATATTCTGCAGACAAAAACTTGCAACTACCGTATCTGGTGGAGGCGAAGTCCTATCGGTCACTTGAGGAACCATTTGACCTATTCTAGAAGAATATTGGGAAGACGTAATAGCCAATATAGGGAGTTTTCTATAAAAGGCTTCTGTTAGGCCAGGCATGTACTCTCTAGAGGAAGTTGCACCCGTACAACTCAAAACAACAGGCTCGCCTGATTCGGCAGCCATACCACAAGCCATGTATGCAGCAGAACGTTCATCTACACAAGAGTACATCTCAAACCAAGGATCTTGCTGCATGCTTGCTACGAATGTCACATTAGTAGCGCCAGGTGAAGCAATAACTCTTTTTATCCCGCTTTGCTTCAACAAAGCTAATATAATCTGCACATTACGTTCACTTGAATAATGATATTCCATATCTAAATACTTTAAATATATTATTTTTTACCAAGGCATCTGCTAGAACTAAAGGTAGGTATCTATACAAATAATAAACAACCATATCAATAACCCCTCTTTTGGCGAGGCTATATATATTTGCTCTCTCTCCTGTCATTTTATCAGAAATTGCGTCAAGACGCTGGTCTATTTTATCAAATACTGGCTTTTTTAGGAATTCTGCCAAACAAATACTTAGCGATGATTTTACAGGAGCAAAAGTGTATTCGCCTATAACGCCATATAGTTTTGAATTATCAAATATCCTATTGTATAACCGATCATATTTTAGACGGTAACTATTTCTATAATATGAATTTGACACAATTTTAAGTTTGCACGGAAAACCAAGTCTTGATAGTTCTTGGAAATAGAATTCTCGAATTTCATCCCATGTTAATGATTCATTATTTGTAATATGAAAAACCTGACCAAATGCTTTTTTATTTCCTATCAATTTATAAATACAATAAGCAACATCATAACCATAAGTAAACGTTGTTGTACGTTCTAAAACATCTGCGGATAAAACAGCCATCCGGCCAGTATATATTCGATATAACCAAGATTCATGCTCATGATCTCCTAGTTGTAATCTGTTACAACTATATGTGATATATGGTCGTATAATCGTCCAGTTAGTATAATCGGAATTAAATAGTAGATTTTCTTGTCTTGCCTTGGCTAGCGCATAATCATCAGTTGAAAGAAAACTTTTATCATTTGACACATCAAATAAACGTGGGGAATTCTCCGTTATAGGGGTACTGGAGTTTGCATATACTCTTGCAGAACTCAAAAAAATATATTGCGATGTGTTCTTACAAAGCGTTTGATATCTTCTTTTAAATGACGGAGTGTTATAATTCATAAAATCAACTATAGCATCATATTTTTCTTTTAAAACATCAAACAAAAAGATATCATCCAAAGCATTTCCTTGTATAAAATGAATATGATAACTAGATACATGGTTCTTTCTTGAAGTCACATGTACATCAACTCCATTTGAAGATAATATTTCTAATAAGTGGCTCCCCATTGCCCCAGTACCACCCAAAACCAGAACTTTCATTTATCCGTGTATAAATAGTTTATTTTTAATAGTTCTCAACAAATATGATCTTTCCGTTTGATTAATCCCCCAAAAATAGATTGCAAATAATGAACTAAAACTACTTATAGTAAAGACAGTTACTAGCCGAAGTATGCCTTCTTCCTGCTGATAATAAATAAAACACGGTAATATAATTGCAAATGCTGAAACTACTAGGACCTTAAAAAGCACCTCCCTAAAATACATTGAAATTTTCATATTAATCAGATCTTTTATTAGGTACAATTTAATGAAAATAAGGCAAAAATTAATAAATAAATTAATTACATAGGCCGCAATCGGCCCTAAACCAAATGTAAAAGCGGCCCACGAACATGGGAACCCTAAAATAGCAAAAGATCCTACAATGATTTGATATCTCCTTATTGTGCCTGTAGCCAACATTCCTGTAACAATAGTGGTCATTAAAGCATTGCACAATGACGAGACCAAAGTAAATCTAAGAAATACCACAGCATAATCAGGTACGATTTTAAGCCATATTTTAAGGACCTGATGTGCCTCCAGACAAATAGGGAAGGCAAAAAAGAACAAGAGAAAATATGAATACTTAGAGCCATAACATATAAGCTGATGCATATATGATTTATCTCCTTTTGCATAAGATTTCGTGATTTGAGGATTAAGTGCTGTTGTAAAGTTGTTAACAAACTGCATTAATGCATTCTCAGCTTGAGTTGCGACCCCCCTTGCGGCATTAACTCTTACACCAAAGAATATATTTGTTATGAGGTTTACACCTTGCGTTATCATAAGATACGCTCCTGATCCAAACAAATTCCACCCAGCAAAACTAGTCATATCCCTTAATAGATATTTATCTACAAATATGCGGTACGAACATTCTTCAAAATGTGTTTTACTATATACTAAATATACAGCACCAATTATAACAGATACACCCAATAACATTATTGCATAATACCATAGTTTATCAAATGGTGCATATGGAATGGACAACACTACAAATAATTTCAGAAAGGCATCAAATATAGTTATACTTGCAAACACACTCATTTTTTCATGGGCTATTATAGAAGCAATATATGGAATTGTTATAAGGTTTACAACAAAAGTACCAATTGAGCACTGCATACACCAATTAGCCACCTCTATTCGATTGTAAGGTATGTTCATTTTATAATTCAAAAACCAGACACCAAATGATTCTGCTAATACAATAATAACCAATGCCATTATTATCTGTACATTCATTCCTGTACAGAAAATATTTTTCAACCTTTGTTTATTACCTTTTCCAAGTTCAAATGTGATGAAACGACTAATGGCCCCAGACAAGGAGGAAGACAGTATTGAAAACAATGCTACAAATCCTCCAACCACATTGTAAATGCCGTAATCTGATACTCCTAATGCATTAAGTACTACTCTACTCGTATACAACGAAATTGCCATCAGGAACAACATACGAATGTACAATATTAGGGTATTCTTTGCTATCCGTTTATTATTTGCTGTTGTATCGGTCATTAATCTTTGTTTTTATTTCTTCGGTACTTTCACCACCTACATCTTCAGTTTCTTCTCGCGGTGGTAGTCTATCTGGAGGCTGCGCCAGTCGCCAGTCCACTTGTCAACCTTATGTGGCGCTGGGTTCGCAGTGACAGGGGACAGGTTCGTGTCACTTTGTTGCCATCACGCTCATAACCTTCAGCAATGTTGTCCATAATAGAGCCGGCGGCTGCATGGATTTGCTGCACAAACCTCGCATCCCCATGGAATTCACCTTCTTTGGTAATCGCATATACGTCCTTGCAGAGTTTACGAGCCATCTGAAAGATTGACAGGTCTTCGAAGCGCTTGACTTTAGGCATAAAGTTGGTTTCAGGTTTCAAGTTTCAAGGCAGCGGGGCTGCTGGTTTCAGGGCTGCGGGGCTGCGGGTTTCAGGTTTCAAGATTCAAGATTCAAATTGCAGGACTAATTGAACCATGTCGCTATATGAGAGACCTGAGTGAAAACAGTTCTTATGTATGGATTGCCAAGGTTGCAGCGGTCTGGAGTGACCCATTGATCGTTCTGCTAGGGGTAAGACCAGTTGACTTTATTATTAATTTCTATGCTTATATGTTTCCTTTAAAAAATCTCTTATCTTAGCATAGTCTGTTGTGTTATTATCCCTAACATAGCCTACAATTATATCTATCAACTCCTCGCGACTTGTGCGTCGTTCTTTGAGTTCATTCTCTATATGCCACCAAAAGTTCTTTCCATCCTTATCATTCTCTTGGGCTCCCTGAGCCTCATATCCACGAATAATATCGTCTATACTTTTTACCTGAAAAACATAGTCGGTCAAATATCTGTATAACCCGTGGTCGACATTAACATACAACTTATTATGCAGATACTTTTCAAGGCTTTCAATAGGCAGAAAGGATATGGCAGGTGTCAGGGGACAGGTTCGTGTCACTTCATCTTGATGGCCTCCGGACGAGTTCCGAACACTAACATTACGGTTTTCATACTATGGATTTATAAATATACTAAGCAGAACCTCAAAAGCAGACCTTTTGAGGGAAAGTGATTTAATAAGAATCACACTAATTTATAGTGCGTTGTAGAAAATGATAATATAGGAAATGCTTCTAGAGAAGCAATTAGATGAATACGACCAGTTTAAAGAAAAATTGAACTATCAGGACGCTCAAAATTTTCCTTAGTAGATAATAATTCTCATTTTAAAGCAATTCAATCTCAGTTGATGCAGAATTAATAGAATAACAGCAACTACTGTCTGCCGAATTCTTCTCTCAAAAGCCGCGCAATTTCAATTGTTTCTGCCGCATTACGGCCTGTAGTCTTGACACGCATACTATAACCAGCATCCTCCCACCATAACACAACATCAACAAGACCATTGTCCGTGATGTTATCAATATAATTCCTAGACTTTGGGTTAAAAGGGAGGGATGTGAGGATAGATTCCACATACTGATGCTGACACAGCAACTTTGCATGCTCATTTAGTTCCTTTTTTCCATGGTCATCCCTAAGTTGAATCGATTTCTCACTCGGTTGTTTGACAGATGGAACCAAAACTGTATTAATCTGTTGAAGCCATTGGATAAAAGAATCTTTGAGATGTTCATGCTGCTTTAAAGGACTAAAAACTATAGGAGATGATATACAGGCCCACTTTACTTTCTTTTGTTGCCCATTAGACAGAATCGACAAATCATAAAAAACATTCTGCCAAATAATACTGGACTCAAAGCCTACACAAAAAGTTCCCTGACAATAAGCAGCATTGAAACCATCGGCCTGTTGAACATTACCATTCCCAAATTCTAATTTAACTGTTGTATCAATATAGTTTTGCAATGAGGTATCATCATCCATATCTACCTGAGGACGAATAAAAATGCCTAAGAGAGCTATCACAGCAGGTTCTCTGGTATGAGCATTTATGTAGTCCTGCAATGTCAGAGTTGTTGTCAATGGAATCGTAGTCAAATCACCATCGTGTCTGATTTTCTTAATATTTGTATAACTTCGTACTTCTCGCAACATCTGCAAAAAATCACGTACTCTCATATCAACAGATGTCAACGACGAGCAGAGAGGTTGTATTGAGAGTTCATTAAAACAAGCGAAATTTCTCATACCAATTGTAACATCTGAGCAGTCCACTCGTCCAAGAAATCATCAGGATAATCACTTAAATTCCCATTAGAATCGCAGGTTATTGAAGTAACAACTGGAGTTACAAGCTTTTCATTAAAAGCAAAGTGCTGAATAATACTATCTATAGGTCGTAAAACACCTTTTTTCATAGATATACGCATACCATTTACCACATGATCGCTGTGAGTTTCGATGATGAGTTGCAAATCCTTTTCTAGCGCTTGCTTTATTAAGAACTCCATGATTCGCGACTGAGCAGCGGGATGTAAATGAGCCTCAGGATTCTCTATTATGACTATGCTGCCTTTCTCAGCCAAAAGGGTTCCAACAATAACGGGTAAGACATAACTATACCCAAAACCGACATTAACAGGATGGAAAAGTTCTTCACCATCACGGGAATTCAACAGAAGCTCAATACGAGTTGCCTTAGGGTCAACAATTCGAAGAGCTGCACCTGTCAATATATTTGACAGACACTGCCCAACATATATTAAAAATTCAGAACTTTGATGAGACAAGGCATTTAGCAAGTTTTCGCCCTTAGTTCCAATTTTATTAGGAGGCAACGAATCATTGCGGAGCATATCATTTAATGGTCCCAATCGTCCTGCAGAAACATAAGTGATTCCTTTCAAAAGTTGTAAAACAGCAATGTCTGATGTTGAAAAGGCTACCTTTTGAGGTTCACCAAACTCTTCAATTGAATGGGTCGTTTGAATATCGAATCGATTGTCACCATTGAATATCAAAGTAGAGAGACGTCCCAATTGAGGTTTTCCCAAATATGAAGAGAAACCTAATTCGACGGTTTCTTTTTCTGTATTAATACAGAATTTTATTTCATCTGCCTTCTCACCTCTTGTCTTAATATCATCAAAGGAGTCTAACTGCACTTGGTCACCAACAATAATAAGTTGTTCCAAATCGTTGCGTTCCTTCATTGACTGACCTACAAGTAACAAAGCCTGAGACAAAGAAGATTTCCCGCGACCATTATGCCCATAAAGAATCGTTATCCGAGATAAGCGAATTGTTCTTTTTTCGGCAAAACATTTAAAATTTTGAAGTGAGATGGTTTCTATCATTTCGTCTCCCGCTTTTCCTTAATCCAACTCCAGAAACTTTTGGGCATCCACCCTTGATTCTGAAGACCATCCATTTTAATTACTATAAAACTATCATTCTCGTCAATATGCGGACGAAGTTCCTGATAAATACTCTCTGAGTCTTTCTGAGAGTAGTCTGACAACGACAAAACCCAAAAGGATTCCATTGGATGCTGCCAATTACCTTCACCCGATATACCTTTTATGGCATCGTACAGGTCGTTATAGTTACGCCCTGGCTGCCTTAAATCATATATTACCGCGAAAAACTTCACGTCCCTATCAATTTATTTGTCAAATAATCGCTATATAGTGGTACAAAGATACGAAAAAGTTATGTAACTACGATTATTTATACCTTTAATTTTTTCTTTTTTATATATTTTATCTCCAGATTGCTTGTTTTTAAAAAGAATTAACGTTCAATCACTCCTGACGGACAGACTAAAGGATATCTGAAGAATCGGGTGAAGGTTAGATTCTTCGAATAGGGGAAGGTTGGGGTGCCACTACGTGACAGTTATCGTTTTGACGATTGCTGTGCGAGTAATCGAGTTCTACTCGCTTGGCTCGTCCAAGTAACCGGCTTGCCGCTCGCTGTGCGAGTAATCGAGTTCTACTCGCTTGGCTCGTCCAAGAAATCCTACAAATTTATTTAAAATCTTTCAAAATTAGTCAACGAATAGTTGCCGTGCATTGGGTCTTGCCTGACCTGCACGAAGTTCCGCAAAGGCCTTTGTCATACTGTCCTGCACCAACTTCTGCTGAGCACGTGTTTTTTCATCCTCTGCCACCAATTTCTTTATAAGAGCCTTTCGAACAGATTTTTTTTGCTGCTGTATAAGTGTCCAAAGAGCATCTACAACATTTATCTCTGCTGTTGAGGTTACTTCAGGGCGCAGTCGCGGATGGAGACGCGGACCTTGATGTTGCCTAACTTGCCGAGCATGAAGACGAGGTAGTCGTTGTCGTCGGACTTATAGTAGCCGCCTTCGAGGCCCTTGAGGTCACCACGGACGACCTTGATCTGCTCGTCGAACTGGAGTTGGTCGGGAGAGAAGGTGACATCGTCGGCGGAGGGGATGTTGTCGATGACGTGTTGCAACTTGAGGAGGTCGCGGTGCATGACCTTGGCCAGGGCCAGACGACCATAGACCCGGGCGCGTGCTCTGTCGGGCAGGAACATGCTGACGTGAGGCCATTCGGGCACGACGGTGTAGGCCTGATTCTCGGTGATGCCGGTGACGAAGATGAAGCGCGGAATGACGTACTTGGTGACCATGCGCTTGGTGCGGTTGGCATAGACGTGCATCTCCTGTTTGCAGGGGACGTAGCAGGTGCAATGTTGCTCCTGGAAGCACTTGGTGATGTATTCGCAACAGGTGTCGGTGTACTTCTGATGGTCGAGAATGGCGACGTACCATTCGCCGGTTCCTTCGGGGTCGAGAGGGGTGTTGCAGAGGTGGGTGCCAGGTACGGCAGAGCCACTCGATTTGTGCAACGCTTCTGGCACAACCGATGTCTTGCGGGACTGAATGGTGCTTTCCTTTGCCATTGTCTCTGTGCTGTCCGAGACAGCCGTAATCCGTTCGTCTCCAGGCATTTCTGTCCAGAGGGTCTTGGCTTTAGCGACGCTTGATTGGGGAAACTCGGGCCGGGGATGGCCTGAGGACACAAAAAAAGCGTGAACTCTCACTCTGCCCGTCCGTAATTTAGGTTGTAGGAATACCCGTGCTAAAAACAGACAGAATTTATGCTCACGCCGTGGAATATAATACACCCGAAAAGTGTGCATGAGGCTACCCGAGCCTCGGCACACTATCGGGAAGTATATACCACCCGCAGCATCCACTCTGCAATGTTTATGAAAGCACATTTGAGGTTCCTACATTCAAATTACCATAAACACAGCGTTGTAAGACGCTAATCCAATATGTTGTTTCCCACACTTCACTGCCCTCTCGGGCAAGTACGGCGTGAGTGCTGTCGACACAGCAGAAGTCAGGTTTCGTCGTCACACAGATTACGCTCTGATTATGAGCGACACTGACTTTCGATGGCAAAGTTACGAAATAAAAATGAATTGGTTGTTATGAATCTCGGAAATTTTAACTTCTTCGCCATTTATGTACGAAAAGGGGCAGAACATTTTGTCCTGCCCCATGGATGATTGATAAGACCCTGCTTCAGTCGCTGGTGCGAAAGTCCTGAGGTTATTTGGTCTTTCGGGTGTAGTCGGCAAGTTTCACCTGATACGTGGCCAGTGCATCGGAGAGTTGACTGCGGGCCTGTCGATTGAGGGTCTCGGCATCCAGGAGGTCGGAGAGTGTCTCTGTGCCAGCACGATACTGGTCGGTGGACATGCGCAGGTTTTCCTCGGCAGAGCGCACACTGGCGCGGGCTATGTCTATCTGCTTGTAGGCCTCCGTCAGGTTGCTCCAGGCCGATTCCACATCGACTGCCAACTGTTCGCGCACGTCGGCGGCGTCGTTTCTGGCCTGCTGCAGTTTCATCTGTGTGCGACGGATGGCATGCCGGCCTCCCCACCACGACATGATGGGTACCGACAGTGTGCCGAAGACCAGGCCGTTGGTCATGTTCGTGTCCATGTATTTCTTCACGTTGTCCGACAATCCGCCAAGTCCGGCGTTGTAGCCCATGAGGCCGACTGCCACCGTGGGCATGTACTTGCCACGTTCCAGCTTCACCTGCCACTGTCCGGCCTCCACCTGTTTCATCATGAGGGCCATCTCTTCGCGCCGGGCCACGGCCTCATCGGTAGAAACGAGTACGGCGGCAGGGTCCTGGGCCTCAAGCGAAGCCACGTCGATGTCTATCGGCTTGCCCACCAGGCCAATCTGCTGTGCCAGCAGGAGGAGCAGCACGTGTTCGGCATTCTCCAGTTTCAGTCGGTTGGAGGCCAGTTCTTGCTGGCGCAGTTGCACCTTCAACAGGTCGTTGCGCGTGGTGACACCTGCCTTGACATAGTTTTCCACCAATCCGTACACTGCGCCCAGTTGTTTCTCGGCTGCAGCGATGGTCTGGAGGTTATATTTCACCGATGCCACCTGCCAGTAGCACTCCGTAACCTTCTGCAAGACATCTTTCTCCTTCATCCTGAGTTGCAGCAGGGCGGCCTCCTGCCCTATCTTTGCCAGGCGGTTACCAGCCATGATGCGGCCGCCGGCATAGAGCGGCTGCGTCAGGGCAATGGCGGCTGAGTAGGCTCTGTTGAATTCGCTGTACGCAAACGGTGCTCCGACGTACGAAGCCAATGAGGGACTGATGGCAGCCACCTCCTGAGGTATGGTACCGTCGCCATTCACCATCTCATCGAAGGCACGGAAGGCCAAGAGGTTGGCCTGCAGGTCGGGAAAGTATTTGGTGAAGGCCTCTTTCCGTTGCTCCGTCGCCATCTCAATCTCAAGGGCAGCATTCTGCAGCGTGCGGTTATGCTGGCGTGCCAAATCCAGGCACTGAGGGAGTGTCAGCACGTTTTGGGCAGACGCTGGGAGAATGAGAAATTGAGAAAATGAGAAAATGAGAAAATGAGAAAATGAGAGGATGAGAAATATTTTACGCTTCATGACATTCATTTTTCTGAGTTTGAAACTTCGTTTCGAGATTGCTCTTGCTTATTCGCAATCTTCCAATATACCACGGGCAGGACGGTGACAACGAGGATGAGTGTTCCGATGCCACCGGCAAAGATGGTGATGCCTACGGGCATCCAGAACAAGGACCCGGCCAGTATCATCGGTATGACACCTACGGCCGTGGTGGCGGTGGTGAGGAAGATGGGTACCATACGGCGGCGTCCGGCATCGAAGGCTGCATCGTGGGCCGTCCATCCCTCACGCATGCGGTCGTCGGCATGTTCGAAGATGAGTATCTCGTTGCGCATGATGATGCCCATGAGCGTGATGAATCCGAAGAGGGAGGTCAGGCCCAAAGTCTTGTTTGCGATGAGCAGACCTATCATGGCTCCGGGAATGGAGAGTGATATGGCAGCCATGCAGAGGATGGTGATGCCGAAGCGCTTGAAGTTGAAGAGGATGAAGAAGAAGATGATGACCAGCGCGATGCCTATGCCACCGGCTATCTGGGGCAGCATCTCGTTGTTCTTCTCCACCTCACCGCCTATCTCGCTGCGCACGCCCTGCGGCAGCTGCAGGTTCTCCATGACCTCGGCTATACGCGACTGCACTGGGGCAGCCAGCACCTGGCGCTTACCTTCGGCCGTTACGCTAATGCAGCGTTCGCCGTTGCGATGCACAATCTTGGCCTCCGTCCATGTGGGTACCACCTCGGCCACCTGTCGCAGGGGGACGCTCTGTCCCGACTGGGTGGTGAGGTAGGTATTGGGCACATCGCCCAGAGACATGTGGCTGGTGGCCTTGTCCTTGATGACAATGGGCACCTCGTAGTTGCCCTCCCAGATGCTGCCGACCTGCATCTCGCCCGTCTGCAGCGTCATCTGCAGTTGGGCCATGGTGCGATTGATGCCGAGTTGGGCGGAAGCTACCGGGTCGAGCTGTATGTCGAGGATGGGATGCGGCTGGTCGTAGTCGGTATGTACCCACTCCAGTTCGGGGAAGGTACGCAGTTCGGCCATCAGCCGGTCGGCGGCCAGGCGAATGCTGTCCATGTCGTTGCCATAGAAGCGGTATTCGTAGGTCGGCACGTTCAGGAAGTCCATCTGCTTGAACCGCACATAGGCCTCGGGCCAGTGGTTGCTCCACTTGGGGGCATACTCGTTGAGGACGTCGAAGGTGGTCTGTATGTCGGGGGTGTTGACGATGAGCTGTGCGAAGTTGCGTCCACCCATCTGCGGGGCATAGGAAATCTGGAAACGCGGACTGCTGCAACCGTAGAACGTGGTGACGCTGGTCACGCGTTCGTCGCGACTGAGCAGGCGTGTCAGACTGTCGGCGATTTCGCTTGTACGGTCCAACCCTTCGCCTTCGGGCAGGAATACCTCTACGGCAAACTGGTTACGGTCGGCATAGGGGAACTGGCGCATCTTCAGGTTGGGGAAGATGAAACTGGTGGCAACCACCAGCACCAGGGCGCCGGCCATCGTGAGCCAGGGATTCTTGAACGTCCACTTCAGGCACTTCTCGTAGAACACCTGCACGCGGTCGGTCAGACTCATCTTGCCTTCCTCCTTCGGCTCTATGCGCCGGATGAGTGCGGCATTCAGCACGGGGATGACTGCCACGGCCACCAAGAGAGAGACCATCAGATTGATGGTGATGGTGACGGGGAAGAGACCGATGACATCGTGGGCCTCGCCCTTCATGGTCATGACCAGCGGGAAAAAGATGGCACAGATGCAGACGGTGGCCAGCATCATCGGGGCAAAGTATTGCTGTACGGCACGCACGGCCGATTCGCGCCGACCCAGGCCACGTCCCAGGTATTCGAGATAGCCGTCGATGACAACGATGGAGTTGTCCACTATCATACCCAGGACCACGATGAGACAGGCCAGCGTGATGATATTCAGGGGGATGCCCACGGCATACATGATGCCCACTGAGGTGAACGTGCTCAGCGGTATGGTGATGGCTGCCACGATGGCCGACCGCAAGGGGAACAGCACCATCATGACCAGAATGATGACAACCATAGACTCGATGAGGTCGCGCAGGAAGTCGTGTACACTGTCGCCCACCACCTGAGGCAGGTCGGTGATGCGGCGGATGTCGACGTCCTGGGGCAGATAGTCCTGGCGGAACTGTGCAATGACTTCGTCCACCTGTTCGCCGTAGTCCACGATGTTGTGCCCGCTGTTCATCTCCAGCGAGAGCAGGACGCAGCGGTTGCCGTTGTTCTCGATATACTGCTTGGAGGTGTCGTATTCGCGCTGCACGGTGGCAATATCGCGCACACGCACTACCTTATTATCGGACGAGAAGACGATTTGGTTCATCAGTTCCTCCTCGCTGCTCTCCGTAGGCTGTACGTGCAACTGTATGTTCTGTTCGCCTCCCGTGACGCTTCCGGCCATGGTGGTCAGTCCCTGGCCCGAGATGGCCTGCATCAGGGCAGCCTGACCGATGCCGTAGGCAGCCAGTCGTTCGCGGTCGATGCTGAGGGTGATTTGTTCCTTCACCTCGCCATACTGGCGCACGTTGGACACCGAAGCCACGCGACGCAGCCGGTCGGCCAGTTCGTCGCTATAGCCCTGCAATTCGCGATAGCTGCGTTGCTGGCTCTCCAGGGTGATGAGCAGTGCACAGGCATCGCCGAAATCGTCGTTCACGATGAGTGCCACCACGCCGCTTGGCAACTGACTCTTGAAGTTGTTCAGTCCGTGCTTCAGCTTACTCCATATCTCGTCCTTCTGGTCGGCATCGTCCTGCAGTTGCACCATGACGATGCACATGCCATTCTGACTTGTCGTGGTGGTCTGCGAACGTTTCACCTCCTTGAAGGTGAACAGGTAGCGCTCCAAGGGACGGGCCACCTGCGCCTCTATCTCTTCGCTCGTTGCCCCGGGCATGACGGCTATGACCACGCCCTGACGGACCGTGAACGGGGGGAACTCGTCCTTTGGCATGAAGCGCAGACCATACAGTCCGAAAGCGAGCAACAACAGGGTAATGACTATCGTGATGCGATAGTTATTCACGGGCCATGCCGCCCAATGGTGTTGCCAAGCCCCTCTCCTGGCCTCCCCCGAGGGGGAGGAAGTGGTATTAGTATTATCTGTATTCATATAATGTAATCTTAATGGCTGTATATGCTCCCTCCCCTCGGGGAGGGCCGGGGAAGGGGTCAAAAGGTTACGGGCGTGCCTTCTCCTACTTTCTGATATCCTTCCACAATCACCTGGTCGCCCTCCTGCAGACCGCTATCGACGATGATGCGGTTGCCCGTGACCTGTCCTACGCTGACCGTGGTGCGATGGGCCTTGCCCTGCTGTACGGTCCAGACAAAGAGCGACTTGTCGGTGGATTGCTGCACAGCCTTGACGGGCAAACTTATGCGCCCGCCCGTGCTCATTTTCTCACTTTCCACATTCTTCATTTCTACCCTTGCCACCATGCCGGGCAACAACTTACGGCCGGGATTGGGAACAAGGATGCGGATGTCATAGGTATGCGTCAGGGGGTCGGCTGACACGCCCTTCTCGATGCGGCCGCCACGGAAGGTTTCACCCTGGAGGGCATCCACGGTTATCGTGGTGGCTGTGCCGGAGTTGATGGTTGCTATCTCGCGTTCGGGGATGCTGACACGCACCTTCACGTTGTCGATGCTGAGGATGGTGAGCACCGGTTCCGTAGGCAGAACGGTTTCGCCCACACCCATGATTTTCGTACCCACGACACCACTGACCGGGGCATAGATGCGACAGTCTTCCAGGTTCTTCTTGGCCATGTCGTAGGCCGACTGCGCCTGGGCTACCTTGCTCTCCACCTCCACCCACTTCATGTCGGGCAGCGACTGGTTGTCGTGGAGCAGTTTCATGCGCTCGTAGGCATCCTTGGCCTGGTCGAGGGCTGCCTTTGTGGTGGCCAGTGTGTTACGTGCCTGGGTCTCGTCGATGACGGCCAAGAGTTGGCCTTTCTTCACGGGTTGGCCCTCGCTGACTGTCATACTCTTGAGCATGGCCATGCCCGTAAAACTGACACTGGTGGAACTCTCTTCCTCCACGACGCCGACGTAGGGCATCTGTGCCAGATTCTCGCTTGCAGCGACCTTCTCCACCACCACGCCGATAGTGCTTTCTTCGCGTTCTACGTTTTTCTTGCCACAGGCCACAAGAGCCAATACAGCAACCAGTATGAGTATCTTCTTCATGGGTTTACATCTTAAGTAAATATGCCTTAAAGTCTGAAAAATCCTTCGACATCGGGATGCTCTGCTTCTGTCCTTTCATGAAGGCGGCCAGTCGATCGGGAACCGGAACGGGCTGTCCCGTGATGTCCTCCACCGTATCCTTGAACTTGGCCGGGTGTGCCGTCTCCAGGAAGAAACCGACCTCGCCGGGGCGCAGGCCCTCCTTCAGGGCCCGATAGCCACAGGCGCCGTGGGGGTCGAGCTGATAGCCCGTCTCCTTCAGGCACTGGCGAATGGTTTCGGCAATCTGTTCGTCGGTATAGGTGGCGCCGGATATGTCCTGGCAGATGGCCTCGTGGCTCTTGCCGTAGAGGTCGTAGATGCGGGCGAAGTTGCTGGGGTCGCCAACGTCCATGGCATTGGCCAGGGTCTGCACGCTGGGGCGCGGACGATACTCTCCGGTCTGCAGAAAGTCGTAGAAGACATCGTTGCGGTTGTTGGCGGCAATGAAGCGCGATATGGGCAGCCCCATGCGCTTACCGAAGAGTGCCGAACAGATGTTGCCGAAGTTGCCGCTGGGAACGCAGCAGACAATGGGAGACTGAGACACCTTCTGCAACTGTGCCACGGCCCAGAAATAGTAGAACGACTGGGGCAGGAAGCGGGCCACGTTGATGCTGTTGGCTGAGGTCAGACGCATGTGGCGGTTGAGGTCGGCATCCATGAAGGCCGACTTCACGAGGGCCTGACAATCGTCGAACACGCCATCCACCTCCACGGCGGTGATATTCTGTCCCAGCGTGGTGAACTGGCACTCCTGTATGGGCGAAACCTTGCCCTTGGGGTAGAGCACATAGACATGAATGCCCGGCACGCCCAGGAAACCATTGGCCACAGCCGAACCGGTATCGCCAGAGGTGGCAACGAGGACGTTTATCAGAGAGCTCTGATTATTCTGAGTGAAATAGCCCAGCAGGCGTGCCATGAAGCGTGCGCCCACATCCTTGAAGGCCAATGTGGGGCCGTGGAAGAGTTCCAGACTGTAGATGTTCTCCTCCACCTTCACGATGGGGCAGTCGAACGACAGGGTGTCGCATACGATGTCGTTCAGGGCATCGAGATCGACGTCCTCGCCAAAGAAGCACGAGGCCACATTGTAGGCTACATCGTGGAAGGACATGGACGTGAGATTCTCGAAGAACTCCTTGGGAAGCGGATGGATACGTTCGGGCATATAGAGGCCCTTGTCCTCGGCCAGACCTTTCACGACGGCCTTCTCCAGTGTGGCAAGCGGTGCCTGCCCGTTGGTGCTATAGTATTTCATGACTTAATTGCAAATTAAGAATTAAGAATTAAGAAATAAGAATTAAGAATTGAGAGGATTCTGAATTAAGAATTGAGGGGAACGCTCATAAATTCCTTTATAAACTCATCGCCCTGGAGCAATCCGAAGGCACCCTGCTGACAGGCCACTTCATCGAAGGTCTGCACGCTGTCGGGTTCCATGCCGGGCGTAAAGATGCAGAAGGGGATGGGCTCGTTGGTGTGCGTGCGATGTGCCACCGGCGTGGGATGGTCGGGCAACAGGGCGATGGAGGCCCCTTCCGAATCCCCCGTGGAGACCCCCTCCGGCTCCCCCGTGAGGGGGAGGGTGAGGGCATCGAGGATGGGCTTGACGAGGCGTTTGTCGAGGTTGTCGATACACTTCAACTTCAGTTCCAGGTCGCCATCGTGACCGGCCTCGTCGCATGCCTCAACGTGGAGGTAGACAAAGTCGTCGGTCTTCAGAGCATCGATGGCTGCCTGTGCCTTGCCCTCGTAGTTGGTGTCCCAAAGTCCCGTGGCACCGGGCACGTCGATGACACGCAGTCCGGCATACTTGCCGATGCCGCGAATGAGGTCGACAGCCGTAATGACGGCACCGCTTCTGACAGCGGGGAAACGTTCCATCAGGGTCTTCATCTTGGGCCGGTATCCCCCACCCCACGGCCAGATGCTGTTGGCAGGGTCCATGCCGCGGGCCATACGTTCCTTGTTGAGGGGGTGGTCCTTGAGCAGTTGCTGGCTCTTCAGCATCAGGTCACAAAGCAATGCGGCCGTAGACGCAGCTTCGTCCATCCCGTCTTGGGCCTTGGGCATATTCTCGCGCCACGGTTGCAGGGGGATGTCGTGCGGCGGAGTGCAATGGATGTGCTTGTTGCCGCCCTTCACAACCAACAGGTTGCGATACTGGACGCCGGTGTAGAAGTGGATGCGGTCGGAATCGAGATGCTGTTTCAGGTAATTGATCAGGATGTCGCTCTCCTCCGTCTCCAGGCGTCCGCAAGAGTGATTCTTCAGCAGGTCGCCCTCGAGGCACACAAAGTTGCAACGCAGTGCCAGGTCGTCGTCAGCCAGGGGCACGCCTATGCTGGCAGCCTCCAAGGGGCCCCGTCCCTCGTAGACGAGGTGCTGGTCGTAGCCCAGGATGCTACTGTTGGCCACTTCGCTGCCCGGATGGAATCCGTCGGGGACAGTCTTGAGCATGCCACAACGGCCATTGCGGGCCAGGAAGTCGAAGTGTGGCGTATCGGCATATTGCAGGAGGGTCTTTCCTCCCAGCTTCTCGACAGGCCAGTCGGCCATGCCGTCAGCAAGTATAATCAGATGTTTCATCAAGCCAAACTCATTATGTCAGCAAACACACCGGCGGCCGTCACGCTAGCACCGGCTCCGTAGCCCTGAATGAGCATGGGATATTCGTTGTAGCGCTCGGTGGTGAGCAGGACGATGTTGTTGCTGCCCTCCAGGACATAGAATGGATGGTCGGGGTCGAACTCCTCCAGCGAGACGCTGCCCTTGCCATCGGCAAACTTGGCCACGAAGCGCCATACGCGACTTTTCTTCTCCAGTTCCTGGCGACGACGCTCCCACTCGGCATCCAACGAGGGCAACTGCTCCCAGAACTCATCGAGACTGCCCTGGAAGAGGCTGTCGGGAATGAAGAGATGTTTCTCCACATCCTCCTGCTCTATCTGGTAGCCGGCCTCACGCGTGAGGATGACCAACTTGCGGATGACGTCCTTGCCACTGAGGTCGATGCGCGGGTCGGGCTCGCTGTAGCCTTCGGCCTTGGCCATGCGGACGGTCTCGCTGAAGGGGACGTCCTTACTGATGGTATTGAAGATGAAGTTCAGCGTGCCGCTGAGAACGGCCTCGATGCGCAGTATCTTGTCGCCGGAGTTCACCAGGTCGTTGATGGTGCGTATGATGGGCAGTCCGGCTCCGACGTTGGTCTCGAAAAGGAACTTCACGCCGCGCTTCTGTGCTATCTGCTTCAGTTCGCGATAGTTGGCATAGTCGCTGCTGGCGGCTATCTTGTTGGCGGCCACGACGTTGATGTTATGGTCGAGGAAGTCCTTGTAGAGGCCTGCCACGTCGGGCGATGCCGTACAGTCGACGAATACGGAGTTGAAGATGTTCATGCCGATGACCTCGTCGCGCAAGCGCTGTATGTTGCTGGCAGGCGACTGGTGCAACTGGTTGTGCCAGTCCTCCAGTTTCAGACCGTCGCGACAGAACATGGCATTGTGACCCGAGGCGATGCCCACGACATTGAGTTTGACGCGCAGTTCGCGCATCAGCTTCTCCTGCTGCTGGCGGATCTGTTCCAACAGACTGCCGCCCACGGTGCCCACACCGCAGATGAAGAGGTTCACCTCCTGGTATTCGCTCAGGAAGAACGAGTCGTGGATGGAGTTGAGGGCCTTGCGCAGGTACTTCTCGTTGATGACGAACGAGATGTTGGTCTCGCTGGCGCCCTGGGCACAGGCAATGACAGAGATGCCGCTGCGGCCCAGTGTGCCGAACAGTTTGCCGGCGATGCCCGGCGTGTGCTTCATGTTCTCGCCCACGATGGCCACCGTGGCCAGTCCGCTCTCGGCCTGCATGGGGAACATCTTGCCGTCCTCGATTTCGCGTTCAAACTCCTCGTTGAGCACGCGGCAGGCCGATTCCACCTCGACGTCGCGCACACCGATGCTGGTGCTGTTCTCCGACGATGCCTGACTGACCATGAAGACGGAGATGCCCTTTTCGGCCAGGCACGAGAAGATGCGGCGGTTGACACCGATGACACCCACCATGGACAAGCCGGAGACGGTGATCAGGCTGGTGCCCTTGATGCTCGAGATGCCCTTGATGCTGCGCACGTCGTCCTTCACCTCCTGCCTGATGACGGTTCCCATGCCGTCGGGGTTGAAGGTGTTCTTGATGAAGATGGGAATATTCTTGACACAGACGGGATAGATGGTGGGCGGATAGACCACCTTGGCACCGAAGTTGCACAGTTCCATCGCCTCCACGTAGGTCAGTTCGGGTATGGTGTAGGCCGTCTGTATGACCTTGGGGTCGGCCGTCATGAAGCCGTCCACATCGGTCCATATCTCCAGGGCTTCGGCATCCAGGGCCGCGGCTATGATGCTGGCCGTGTAGTCGCTGCCGCCACGTCCCAGATTGGTCACCTCACCCGTATCTTGGTCGGTGGAGATGAATCCGCCGACGATGAACCTCAGTTTGCCGTCACCGATTTTCAGTTTCTCGCGCACCAACTCGTTCGTCAGGTCGGTCGATAGGATATTCTTCCCGTTCTGGCGGTGGGTCTTGATGAACTCGCGGCTGTCGAACCACTCGGCGCCCTCAATGAGGCACGACACGATGCGGCTGGACATGCGTTCGCCGTAGCTGACGATGGCGGCCTGCGTCTTCTGGCTGAGGTCGCGAATCAGGTAGACACCCTGATAGATGCTGCGGAGTTCCTCCAACTGCCCCTTCACCACGGCCAGGAGTGTGTCGCGGTCCTTCCCGGCGGGAATGACGGTGTTTATCATCTCCTCGTGGCGCTCGGCAATCTCCCAGAACGACTTCTGGTAGAGGGGGTCGCCCTCGACAGCCATCTGCGACGTGCGGATAAGTTTATCGGTAATGCCTCCCAGAGCAGAGACAACAACTATGACAGGCTCTGTCTGAGCCTCTACTATTCTCTTTACGCTTAAAATACTTTCCACGGAACCTACGGATGTTCCGCCGAATTTCAATACCTTCATTAATTGCAATTTATGTATTTGGTTGCAAAGTTACAATAAATTAATTAAAAATTAAACATTAGAAATTAAAAAATGAAAAAATTATTAATAAGAATTGGTATCACGCGCGCCTACGCATGTGCGCAGGCGTAGTATCGTCGGGGCTCAGACAATACGTCGATGGAGCTCAGACGACGTATTGTCTGAGCTCAATCGACGTATTGTTGGAGCTCCATCGACGTATCGACGAAACTCAGGGGAAAATTCAGAGTGAGAAATAGCGGCGCACCCAGCCGAACCATTCGCGGGAAGAATGGTAGCCGTTACGCTCCTGCATGTCGCTGGCTGCTGCCAGCCAGTAGCGGATGTGACCACGTACGGGATGCACCAGGCAGAGGTAGTTGAGGTCGTCCTCGCGCACCTCCACCAGATTCTGCCGGTCGACGCGCACGGCCATGCCCAAGCGCTCCACCAGGTCCTTCTGGGCCTTGTCGGGGATGTTCGAACCCCAGGAGGCCACCACTCCGCGGCGGTCGGTGTAGCCCTCGTTGTCGGACTCCAGTTTCTGCACGCCCGTGCAGAAGACATCGCGGTCGGAGCATCCCTCCAGCCACACGTCCACCTGCACCTCGCGCTTGCCACGCAGGGCCGTGAAGCGCTGGCGGAACTGCAGGGTCTTGCCCTGATACTGCCAGTCGCGGGCGTATATCTCCACGATGGCCGTGTCGGGGCCCTCGTTGAGGACGCGCTGTCCGCGGGCAGAGACTTTCTCCACGTAGGTGGGCTTGCCGTCGACATAGCCGCGGAACGAACCGGCTCCGATGCTCTGCCCTACGAAGAGGATGTCCTCGCCGAAACCCTTTGCCATGAAGTCGCGATTGGAGTAGAAGTTGATGCTGTCCAGCTCCATCTGGGGCTTCTTCTTGCCATAGAGGTCCACGCTCTGGCGATAGTCGACATAGACGCGGAATCCTATCCACTCGTTCTCCCACATGGCTCCGTGGCCATAGACGGCATCGTAGCTGGCCAACTGGGGCACATCGCCCTTGAACTCAATGGAGTTGACCCGGGGATAGCGATACTTGCGGTCCCACAGCTTCATGTGGGCATGGACCTGAGCGGCAACCTTGCCCGACTGGAAACGGAAACCCAAGAACTGAACGTTGCCCATGCACCACAGCATGGCCAGCATGACAGCTATCTTCTTCGTCATACGCTTGATTCTTAATCTTTTTCGGTTACTTCACGGCCTCGCCCTTACCGTCCTCGGTCAGGTAGAAGAGGGGGCTCTCGTTGGTCTGCTCCTGGTCGTAGTAGTGCAAGCCGGAGTCGTTGGTGCGGGGGTACCAGTTGTCCAGGAGGCGGAGCATCTCGGCAGCAGCCCAGATGGCAGGACCATAGCCGTGGGCAGCAGCGGCAGAGACGGGACGATAGTAGTAGAAGGCGGGGTCGAAGGCCATGCCGGTGCCTACGCAGGTGCCTGCCACACGTCCGTCCTCGGTAATTTTGGTGGCCAGGGCATTCCAACCCAACTGGGCAACGGGGCCGTAGGTGATGCCCTCAAGCCATCCCTGATTGACGGCGCGGGCGATGCAGTAGGTGTAGATGGCTGTGGCCGAGGTTTCGAGATAGGAGTCGGAACGGTCGAGTAACTGGTGCCAGAAGCCCTCGCTGGACTGGTAGGAGGCCAGACCGCGGACGTGCTTCTTCAGCTGTTCGAGGATGAAGGGACGGTCGGGATGGTCCTCGGGAAGCATGTCGAGGAGTTCGACGGTGGTCAGGATGGCCCATCCGTTGGCGCGTGCCCAGTGGTAGGTGGGCTGCTCGGCCAGTCCCTCGACGTAGCCGTGGCGATAGATTCCCTTCTCGGGCACCCACATGCGCTCTACGAAATGCTTGTACATGGTGGCTGCCTCGTCGAAGAACTGGCGGTCGCCGGTGTACACACCGCGGTAGGCGATGGTGGGAATGCCCATGTACATGTCGTCGAGCCAGATGGTGTTGCGCTGCGGACGATGACGCGCAAAGGTGCGGTCCGGCAGGCGATACTGTCCGTTCTCCACGAAGTCGAAATAGTTCTCGATAACCGATGACAATTCTTCTTTCTTAATTCCTAATTCTTCATTATTAACCGCCTTCATCATGGCAGTGCACATGGTGCCGCAGTCGTCCAGGGCACGCGGATGCAGGATTTGCTCCATCTGGGCATCCGAGCACTCCTGCTGTTCGCGGAACTTGGGGGCCACCTCGGCGATGAACTGGAAACGGGTCTTCACGTAGTCGCTATACTTCTGGTCGCCCGTCACCTCGGCTGCTGCCAGGAGGGCCTGGTAGGTGATGCCCCATTCGTAGCTGCCGATGCGGAAGGCACCGCGCTCCAGCGTGCCGTCGTCCTTCAGGGCATGGGGGGTCTGCTGGTCGACATATTGGAAGATGCGGTCCAGGGCGGCACGCACGTCTTCCTTCTTCACTTCGCCGTAGGGCACCTTGTAGTCGGGCTTCAACAGGTGAAGCGGAGTGGTGGAGTCATTTACTTCTTCCTCTTGGGATTTCTGCTGGGTACATTGCATACTGAGCAAGGCCAAAGCCAGCAAGGCCATGTGTTTCATGTTCATGATTCTATAGTCTTTTCAATAAATAACAGTGTATTCTCTCGCAAAGTTAATGAAAAGCACGCGCCGAACAAAATGAATGGCCCCGTTTTTTATGTCAATTCGAAAAAAAACCTTATCTTTGTCCTCGACAAACTTGAAAATCATGAAAATATTCTTACTTGCACTCCTTTCATGTCTGTCACCTGCTGCCTGGGCACAGGTGCCTCTGCATTGGGTCGGCCAGACGCCCTCACAGGCTCAGCCTGTCACACTGGGCATACCCTTCGAAAAGGGCGAAATGCCGGCCGGAAAATCGGGCAGCATCGTGGCCGACGGACAAACGTTGCCCAGCGACTTCTGGCCCTTGGCCTACTGGACCGACGGCAGCGTGAAGTGGGGAGCCGTGGCCGCCATCGTACCCCAGGGGGCCAAGACGCTGGAGTTTAAGAATCTGAGTAATCAGAATAATCAGAATAATCCGAGTTATCAGAAAATTCAGAGTTCTCAGAATAATCAGAAAACCCTCCTGGTCAGCACAGGCGCCCTGGAGGCCTATATCCCCCTGAAAGGCGAATCGCTGATAGAGAAACTGGTGATGGACGGCACCACCGTTGCCGAACACGGCCATCTGGTGTGCACCACGCAGAGCGAGCCCTACCAGGAGGGCATTGGCAACCTGCACTTCACCGACTACCGCAGCCTCGTAGACACGGCCTACGTCGAGCGGCAGGGACAGGTGCGAACCGTCGTGCGCATAGACGGTCACCACAGCGACGGAAAGCGCCAATGGTTGCCGTTCACCGTCCGGCTGTATTTCTACCAGGGGAGCAGCGAGGTCAGGATGGTGCACTCGTTCACCTTCGATGGTGACCAGCACCACGACTTCATCCGGGCCCTGGGCATACGCTTCGAGGTGCCCATGCGCGAACAGCTCTACAACCGCCATGTGGCCTTCGCCACGGGCCAGGGCGTATGGGCCGAAAGCGTACAGCCTCTCTCCGGTCGGCGCATCCTGGACAACAACCCGCAACTGGAGGTGGACCAGGTGGCCGGACGACGCATAGCAGAACCTTCCACCTTCGACGAGAAGGGACAGAACCTCCTGCACCACTGGGCTGCATGGGGTTCGTACCGACTGAGTCAGCCCAACGACCAGGGTTTCTCCATCACGAAACGGGCACACCCGAACAATCCCTGGATAGGCACTCTGACGGGCCACCGGGCTCCGGGCTACGCCTTCGTAGGCGACGTGAGCGGTGGTCTGGGCATAGCCGTGAAGGACTTCTGGCAGAGTTACCCTGCCTCGCTGCAGGTGGACAGCGCCGCCACAAACTGCGCCCTGCTGACGGCCTACCTCTGGAGCCCTGATGCTCCGGCCATGGACCTCCGCCACTACGACAACGTGGCCCACGACCTGATAGCCTCGTACGAGGACGTGCAGGAGGGTATGTCCACACCCTACGGCATCGCCCGCACCACGACGCTGACCCTGGTGCCTACGAAGGTGAAGGAGGGACTTTCCCCACTGAAGAAGACCATCGCGGAGACGGCACAGCGCCTGAGCAACGACGCCCGTCTGCTGCCCACACCGAAATATCTGCACGACCGACGCGCCTTCGGTATTTGGTCGCTGCCCGACCGCTCTACGCCCAAGCGCACACAGGTGGAGAACCTGCTCGACCAGTACCTCGACTATTACCTGCGTGCACAAGACCAGCATCACTGGTACGGATTCTGGAACTACGGCGACTTCATGCACCAGTACGACCCGGCCCGCCACTCGTGGAAATACGACGTGGGCGGATTTGCCTGGGACAACACGGAACTGGGCAGTGTGTCCTGGCTCTGGTACAGCTTCCTGCGCACCGGCCGCGCCGACATCTGGCAAATGGCCGAGGCCATGACGCGCCACACCTCGGAGGTCGATGTCTACCATCTGGGCGAGATGGCCGGACTGGGCACGCGGCACAACGTCTCGCACTGGGGGTGCGGAGCCAAGGAGGCACGCATCAGTCAGGCTGCCTGGAACCGATTCATGTACTACCTGACGGCCGACGAACGGCTGGGCGACCTGATGACGGCCGTACGCGATGCCGACCAGAAACTCTACACCATCGACCCCATGCGACTGGCCCTGCCTCGCGAGAAATATCCCTGCACCGCACCGGCCCGACTGCGCGTGGGTCCCGACTGGCTGGCCTATGCCGGCAACTGGATGACGGAATACGAGCGCACGCGCGATATTAAATATAGGAAAAAGATTGAGGCCGGCATGAAGAGCATCACCCGACTGCCCAACGGCATATTCACGGGCCCGGGCGTACTGGGCTACGACCCTGCAACGGGCATCCTGTCGTGGGAAGGCGACAAGAAGATGACACACACCGAACACCTGACCACCATCATGGGCGGTTTCGAGGTGCAGCACGAACTGGACGAGATGTTGCCCAACAAGGCTTGGCAACGCACGTGGCTCGACTACTGCCGACGCTACCACGAGATGACGAAGAACACCTTCCGCGTGAGCCGACTGAAGGCCTACGCCGCATGGAAACTGCAGGACAAGCAGTTGGCCGAGGAGGCCTGGCGCGAGATGTGGACCTATAGCGGAAAACTGCAGCACTACCCATTCGAGATGAGTCACATCGAGGGCCATGAGGTGCCCCAGCCGCTGGACGAAAGTCCGCAGACCACCACCAACGACTGCGCCCTGTGGAGCCTCGAGGCCATCTTCATGCAAGAGGTCATTCCACAATAGTACCCTTTAACTTTTTCGCTCGGCTTTGCCGCTTGCGCAGCATCGCGGAGCAAGAACCTTTTAACCTTTTAACCTTTTAACCTTTTAACCTTTTAACCTTCTAATGAAACAGAAACTACTGAACCTTGTCCTCGCCCTCTCGCTGTTCGCCATACAGGAGGGGCACGCCGTAGTGGTCACAGGCGAGTACTATATTGTCAACGACTTCTTCGGGAAGTTGCTGACCAGCAAGTCCGGCAATCCCCGGCTGGCAGCCTACGACAGTGGCAGCGATGCCGACTTCATCTTCGTGGCCGAGGCATCCGGAACGAGCGGCTACGTGAAACTCCGACACAAGTCCACCGGGAAGTATCTGACCGCAAGCACCAGCGACGCCTACAGCGTATTGCTCTCCGCAAGCGGCAGTGGCGACCAGTATCTGTGGGCGCTGGATCAGCGATTCAGCACGACCATCGTCAGCAAGAAGAACACCGGCAAACATCTGGGCAGCGACTTCTACAACGGCAGCACCTACTACTGGGACGCCGACGAAGTGCCTGTCTACTACGACAAGGGCGACGGTGCCTTAGGTTGGTACACGGTGATTCGCTCCAATGGCGAGGGATTCGAAGCCTCGCGCCAAGTGGCCAAGACCACCAGCGCATTCACCAACGAATACGGCGTAAGAGAACAGGACGACTACTGTGTGAGCGAACCTGTGGACGTCAGCGGACTGGACTACCACATCATCAGCAACACGCCTTTCGAGGGCACCGGTTGCGTGAACCTGTCGGGCGAAGGGGCCTGGCTCGTATTCGAAAGCGTACGTCCCAGCAAGGTCATCAGCACCTACCTGTCGAAGGTGACCATCAACGGCGCAGCCGCCAAGAACGGCACCAACTGCCGTGTGGAGATTTACCTGCGCGGCGCGGTCGTCATCCCCACCCCATCCGTTCCCTTCGTTGCCAAGACCGACGACGGCACGTTCTCCGTCTCGCTCGGCAACACGAAGGACCTGGGCGAGAACAGCAACAAGGCCCGCTCCTTCACACTCCGACGCGGATACATGGCCACACTGGCCACGGGCACCAATGGCAGCGACTACAGTCGCGTCTACGTGGCCGACCACAAGGACCTGACCGTCACACTGCCCAAGGCACTCGACCAGCGCCTCACCTCCGTCTACATCCGCAACTGGCACTACACCAGCAAGGCCGGCTACTGCTCCACGAAGAGCGACCTCCTCAGCGCCACCACGGTTTGCGGCGCATCGTGGGCCTGGAACTGGGATGCCAGCCGAAGCAGTTCCAGCGACGTGGAGTACATCCCCATCAAGGCCCACCTCTACTGGCCCGACGATGGCAAGTTCTACACCTCCGGCTCCACGGCCATGATGCTCTTCAACGAGCCCGAGCACTCCGAACAGCATAGCAGTGACAAATGCTCCTGCGGCGGCACCATCGACGAATGGAAGGCCTACCAGCAGACCCCAAAGTTCAACGCCACAGGCCTGCGCATCGGTTCGCCATCGGCCACCGACCTCGGATGGATCAAGAACTACCTGGGCCACTGCGACAACATGAAGCAACGCTGCGACTTCTCCTGCACACATGGCTACTGGACCACCGAATGGGCCAATAACCTGAACACCCTGAAGGGCTACGGACGCCCCATCTGGATTACGGAATGGGAGTACGGCGCATCGTGGACCAGCGGCAGCAACCCCAAGAACGCCAACGACGCGCGCGCCAAGGTGTTCGACATACTGGAGCGCCTGGAGTACAACCAGTACGTCGAGCGCTACTCCTACTACGAATTCGACACCGGCGGCAGCAACGGCTGGATGCGCGTAATGTTCTGGGACAACACCTCCTCCAAGGGCAACGCCTACGTGGGACAGGTATACTCCCGTGTGAAGCCCCACCTGGGCTACGTAGCCTCCATACAGCCCACGCCCAACTGGTGGGCACCCTCGTTCAGCACCCCCGAAGTCACCGGCAGCGGCCACCTCGCCGACGGCAGGTACACCCTCCAGGTGAACAACCCCAACGGAGACGCTACGGCCTCGCTGCAGGTGCAGCGCCTGACGGGCAGCACATGGACCACCGTATACACCCTCGCCGACCGTGCCCAGTTTGAGCCAACCGACCTCACCGTCACCGTTCCTGCCGGACTCATCAACGAAGGCGACCAGGTGAGAGTCAGCGTCACCTCCATCTACGAAACCGGCACGAAGGAGAGCGCCGCCTACCAGACACCCACCTACCCCGACATCGACCACCTGCAGAACCTCGACTTCAACCAGGGCGCCTACATGGCTGTCAGCATCCACACCTATGCCAAGGACATCACAGGCTCCAACAAGTCGGGCCTCTGTGAGGTCAGCGGATGGCAAATCCCCGCAAACGGCGACGCACGCTCCGGAGGTCAGTACGCATGGGGCAAGACGCCCTTCCTGGGCGGCACCGGCTACATCGCACCCACCAGCAACTCCGAAGGCAAGGTGTCAGACGGCGGTCTGGGCATCGTGGCCGTATGGACAGCCACCGCCCAGTACGTCCAGCCCGCATGCCTCGCCCCCGGCAGCTACACCCTCTCCATCCCCGTCTACAACAGTAAGGGAGGCACCGCCGCCATCACGAAGAACCTCTTCGGCTTCGTCACAGACGACGGCACCGAACACCTCAGTGCCACCAAGACATTCGCCGCAGGCCAGTGGACCACACTGACCGTCAAATTCACACTCTCTGAGAAGACCTACGGCCAACTGTCGCTGGGCTACACGGCCGACAACAAGGGTTCGGGCGACATGCCACACCTCTTTGCCGACTACTTCCACATCGACTATCAGCCCATCCTGGGAGATGTGAACATCGACGGCACAGTCTCCATTGCCGACGTCACCGCCCTGGTCAACATCATCCTGGGCAAGGACACCGAACAGGCCACCGCCCACCAACGGCAGGCAGCCGATGTCAACGCCGACGGCACAGTCTCCATCGCCGACGTCACGGCCCTCGTCAACCTCATCCTGGGCAGGCAATAACACCTGGCTTTCTTGACATAAATCAAGAAACTGCACGTTTTTGGCCAGTTTGTGCATCTAATAATTGCACATACTGGCCTTTTTTGTGTATCTTTGCACCGGATTTCAAAATCAGAGATAAGAAAAAAGGTAATAAGACTTTAATAAGAAGATTATGAAAAAGGCACTCATTGCACTCGCAATTTTCAGTTTCCAACTGTCTACTTACAATTCGGCAAAGGCAGGCGGCCTCGTCACAAACTCCAATCAGAACGTGGCCTTTCTGCGCCAGATGAGCCAAGATGCCATCATCGACATCACAGGCCTCTACTTCAACCCCGCAGGCACGGCATTCCTGTCCGACGGCTGGCACATGTCGGCCTCGATACAGAGCGCCAAGCAGAGTCGCGACATCGTCACCGACTTCCCTCTCTTCCAGATGAATCAGGAGAAGCCCTACACCCCACATAAGTTCGACGGCGATGCCCTGGCACCCGTCATTCCCTCTCTCCACGTATCGTACAACCACGACCGCTGGAGCGTCAATGCCAACTTCTCGCTGGGCGGCGGCGGTGGCAAGTGTGAGTTCGACCAGGGTCTCGGCTCCTTCGAGGCAGCATACGCCGGTGCACTCCTGCAGAACGTACCCGGTCAGCTGCCCGCCCTGCTCGTACCCGGACTCATCAACGCAGGCGTCCCCTCACCCTATGCCGAACAGATTGCCGCCACCGGCCAATACACCGGCTACAAGCTGAACAGCTACATGAAGGGCCGTCAGTACTACTTCGGTCTCTCGCTGGGCGCTACGTACAAGTTCATGGACAACCTGGCCGGTTTCGTAGGTCTGCGCGGCGTCTATGCCACCTGCAACTACAACGGCTTCGTGAAGCCCAGCGTAGCCTACAACATCCCCGCCATGGCCCCCGTGTTCCCCGGCACCAGCGGCACCGCCGACCTTGCCAACTACGGCATCGACCTCAACTGCGACCAGACGGGCTTCGGCGTGACCCCCATCCTGGGTATCGACTACCGGATTAACAAGCACTGGAACATAGCTGCACGCTACGAGGCCGAAACCAAACTCCGCCTGAAGAACAAGACCGAGGCTGACGTGCCCGCCATGGTAGCCGCACAGGCCGGAGCCACACTGGCCCAGTTTGCCGACGGCGAGAAGGTGGCCGCCAACATCCCCGGCATCCTCAGCGCTGGCGTCATGTACAGCCCCATCGACCAGGTACGTCTGATGGCCGGCTGGCACTACTACTTCGACAAGGCCGCCAAGCAGTTCAACGACAAGCAAAAACACATCGATAAGAACACGCAGGAGTTCTCTGCCGGCGTGGAGTGGGACATCAATAAGTGGGTCACCCTGAGCGGCTCGTGGCAGAACACACGCTACGGACTGGGCGACCAGTACATGAGCGACCTGACCTTCAACAACTCCAACAACATGATTGGCGTAGGCGTACGCGTGCATCCCACCAAGCGCTTCAGCATCGACGCTGGCTACATGCACACCTTCTATCGCGACCGCACCGTCACCACCGCCACTCCCGCTGGAACCAAGACCGACACCTACAGCCGCACGAACCGTGTCTTCGGACTGGGCGTGAACGTGGACTTCTGAAAACAAAGACCTTAGGGGCCTTAGAGAAGAAATGAGGGTGTGTCAAAATAAAAATTCAGTCGCCCTTTGGGCGAGTAATCGAGTTCTACTCGCTTGGCTCGTCCAAGAAATCATACAAATCTGACCAAATCTCACAAATCAAGGGGTTGATATACAGACTGAAAGATTTTTGATAGATTTGAAAGATTTCTGCGCGAAGCGCACTTCCATAATTTTTGACACACCTCCATTTATTTGCATTCTTGCAATTTCCCGACTTCTTCGATACGCCTGTCCGACTGCAGCAGCAGTGATTGCGTCATCCTAATTGTTTACTAAGGGTGGCCGAAAGTTTGGGCCATTTCGGGAAAAAGTTGTAATTTTGCCCCAAGAAGGTTTCCAATGAGTTAGATAGTAGGCAGGTGGGGTTTGCTGTTGTAACTGAAATTACATGTATGAATGTTAAAGATAGAAATAAAAAAAGTTAATTCCTTGCAGTGTAGAGGTATTATCCTTATTTTTGCAGCAAATATTGTTATACTTTTACAAAAATCTGTAGCCATGAAAAGAATCTTAACAATCGTCATTGTTCTTCTGGCCTGCCTGGCGGGCAATGCACAGATTGACGGGCTGGTGAGCGTGGAGACTACACCCATCTTGGTGGATGAGAATGAGAAACAGATAGGCAAGCTGTTGATGCGGGCAGACGAAAAGATGGAAACTTCGACCAAATTCAGCAAGGTGGACGATAATACGTCGCTGATGGAATATACGTTCACGGCAAAGGAGGATGTGACGAATCCCAGAATCTTAGTGGCATTCGCGCATGCAGAGAAACCCCTGTGGTGGATGATACCCGCTACGAAATACAATAGTACGGACAGGAATGTGTCCCTCCAGAAGCGTGGCGACATACCGTCGCAACAGTTTGGCGTTTATTCCTGGCAACGGACGAGCATACAGGGTTTGACTTATACGGAGGGCAAGACCTATGCCGTGGCAACGTGGTCGGACGGAGATTGTGCGGCGACCCTACTTTCCACAAAAGAAAATGCCTTGCATTGTCTGATGTGGCCCGAGATAGACAATCCTGTAGGCAATGGCTATGAGCTGAAGAAGGATGAGAAGGAGCTGCCAACGGCTTCTCGGTCATGGGAAGTTGGGGACTATAACTTTGCCCCCAAGAATGACGTCACGATGAAAAAGGGCGAAAAGAAGGTCATACGCATGTATATCTATACCTCGTCCGTCAAACCCAACCATGCAGCCATGAGCGATTTCCTGCGTTCGGCATGGAGTCTGGCAAAGGTTCCCTCGCTGCCGGAGGTGAATGACAAAAAGTTGTGGAAGGAAGGTGTCGGAAAAATAAAGGACCAATCATGGTCTGGTGTGGAGAGTCTCGCTGTTGCCAACGTATTGCTGGCTGATTACGCGCAGAAGGGCGGCAAAGCTTTGCTTTCTAAGGGCATGGAGTTGTTGAACAGGGCGCTTGACTTGGAATGGAAATCACTGACAGGTCGGCAACAGGCCGAGTTGGCAGTCGGGCTATTGCGTGCCGATGCTTTGGCTATCAAATCTGGAAAGCCACAGCCAAAATTCAGGGAGAGAGCGCTTGAAATCTGCCAGTACATTCTGGCCGAGCAATACCCCGATGGAATATGGGACAAGACAGGTCATTACTATCTGCCGGCCTTGCTGTCGGCTTATGAGACGACGAAGGACAACGCCTACCTGCAAGCTGCCCAGAAGGGATACGCACCCTACATGGCGGCTTTGAGAGAGAGTGATGGCGGCTGGTGGTGGGGAGACGTAGACAGGGATTCGGCTGTGCCTTTGCTTCAAGCTGCCCTGCGGCTATACAAACATACAGGCACAGACACCTTCCTGCAGGATGCTGTCTTGGCATCAAGTTTTCTGAGTACATGGCTTTGGCACAGCGATGTGGACTGGCCCGTAAAAGACGGACAGCCTGGTAAGCAGTATCACACATTTGGACTCAGTCGTCCATCCTCAGATTGCCCACAATTTGACATTGAGGCTTGCCGATGGGTGCCCGAATGGATGGAACTGGCGAAACTGACAGGCGACCGGCAATGGCAGGAGAAAGCAAGGATTATCTGGAAGTCGTCTGCACTGATTGCCTCGCAAACCAGTGAGGTGAGGCCGATGGCCGTACAATTGAATGTTTTGCAACGTATAAAGGAGGGTGTGTCAAATTCCTACCTTTTTTAAAATCCCTTGTCATCGACACTGTCGATTGTACGGTAAAAGACGAGTTACTCTCCGACAGCAGCAGTGATTGCGTCGACCTAATTGTTTACTAAGGGTGGCCGAAAGTTTGGCCATTTCGGGAAAATGTTGTAATTTTGCCCCAAGAAGTAAACTGAAATGACGGAAAAGGAAATATACCCGCTGCTCGCAGGGATTGAATATCCCAGCGACCTGAGGCGGCTGCCCATGGAGCAGTTGCCACAGGTGTGCGACGAACTGCGGCAATTCATCATACACGAACTGGCCGACAATCCGGGCCACTTCGCATCCAGCCTGGGCGTGGTGGAACTGACCGTGGCCCTGCACTATGTTTTCAACACTCCGGACGACCGTATCGTCTGGGACGTGGGCCATCAGGCCTACGCCCACAAGATTCTGACCGGCAGGCGCGAACGCTTCCACACCAACCG
>ODAJ012126702.1_pt1 | contig 42170 bp, 29 predicted proteins | sample 1539241 | NCBI WGS metagenome assembly ODAJ01 (sample SAMN02144231, study PRJEB22623) | gut metagenome | biome: sheep rumen | host: Ovis aries | place: New Zealand
CCTGTTCCTTCCCCCTCGCTCTGTCCCTCTTCTATGGCGAGTATGCGGTCGCGACATTCTTCCATGAGCCACTTTGGGGTGCTGGTGGCACCGCAGATGCCTATCGTCTGAACGCCCTCAATCCATTGTGGGGCTATCTCTCGGGCACTCTCGATGTGGTAGCTGTTGGGGTTCACGCTGCGACATTCGTTGAAGAGCACCTTTCCGTTTGAACTCTTGCGGCCCGACACGAAGAGCACGAGGTCGTGTCGGGATGCAAACTCGGCAATGTGGGGCATACGGTTTGCCACCTGTCGGCAGATGGTGTCGAAGCTTCGGAAGGTGGCTTTGGGCGAGATGTGTTCCTGGATGTAGGCAATGATGCGGTGGAAATCGTCCAAAGACATGGTTGTCTGAGAGTAAAGATAGATGTCGCGGTTGAAGTCCAGTCGCTTCACTTCCTCGAAATGCTCAATCACTATGGCGTGGTTGTCGGTCTGTCCGACGAGTCCCAGCACCTCGGCATGGCCGTTCTTGCCGAATATAACAATCTGTGCGTCGGGGCAATCGTCGTACTGCCGTTTTATTCTCCGCTGCAACTGAAGAACCACCGGGCACGTGGCATCAATGATGTTGATGTTGTTCTGGCGGGCAGTCTCGTAGGTTGAAGGTGGTTCTCCGTGCGCTCTCAGGAGCACCTTGGCATCGTGGAGCTCGGCCATCTGGTCGTGATTGATGGTCACGAGTCCGCGTTGGGTGAGGCGTTCCACCTCCATTGAGTTGTGGACAATGTCGCCCAGACAGTAGAGCACGGCTCCGGAAGACTCCCTCTGTTCCTCTTCGGGTGGGAGAACGGACTGCCCCTCGTGGGTGGGGGTGTATTGATGCAACTCTTCTTCGGCTTTCTTTATGGCTGTGGTTACGCCGAAGCAGAAGCCGCTGCCCTCGTCAATCTCTACCTGAAACATAGTGGTCTTACTTTACGTTGATGTTTATCACCACCTTGGAGTTGTCTGGGTCGTTGGTGATCATTAGGATACGGGGCTGCGTGCGGGCCTTCTTCAGCTGGTTCTTATAGGCGGTGAGCTTCATCTTGGCGGTCTTTCCGGGTTCAATGCGGGTGTCGTCGAGCTTCACTTCGATGCCCGGAGTGAACATCTGCAGCGAGTTGATGCGCAGCGTACTCTGTCCCGCGTTGTGGATTATTATCTCTCCCTTCTTCTTTTTCTTGCTTCCGAACTCGCCCAAGTCGAACGAGCGCGGTGTGAGTTGCAGGTGTGGAGCGCGGCCCAGCTCGCTTTCGGTGAGGTTCTGGCGTGCCGGAAGCAGCACCGTTGTGACGGGAATGACGTTCGATTCCGACACTTTGTCGCCGGGGAACTCGCCCAGATAGATGTTGGTTTGGGTGAGACCGAGGTTGTGTACGCCGTAGCTGTCGAGCGTGATGGTGGCTATTCCCGAGCGGCCCGGGGCTATCTTCTTAGGCGAAACGGTGGCTGACAGATAGGACGGGAGGTGCATCAGCACTGGCTCCAGGGTCTTCTTGCTGTTGTTCAGGATGTGTATCTCCTGCACAGGACGGTCGCCTCGGTTCACGTTGTCGAACTCAATGTTGTCCTTGTCCACCTGAAGCTGGCCGAGCAGATGCTTGTATGACCCGTCGAAATCGCTCATGTCGCTCACCACTACGCCGCGCAGCTTGACGATGAAAGGCTCTTTCTGCCCGTCGACAAACACTCCCACGAGTTTCTCGAAGTGGCCCAGCTGCTTGGCGTCGTAGGTTGCCGAGACGATGAACTCCTTGCCGCGGCCTATGGTCTGGCGCGGAAACTTGGCCACGGTGCAGCCGCAGTTGGTGCGCACTTCATTGATTGTGATTTCGCTGCGGCTGCTGTTGCGCAGCTGGAAGTCGGCAGTGACGGGCTGGCGATACGTCACCCGGCCCAGGTCTACTATGGGATGTTTGGTCGTTATCTGCTGTGCTGTCGCGCTCAAGGTGAGCACGCTGAGTGCTGTTAGCGACAGCACGCGTCGTAGGTTGATGGTTTTCATGCGATGATTGATGTGAGCTCTGTCTTCTATAATATATATAAGGTGTGGTCGGGGGGCTTTATTTCACGTTGAACTCTACCGCCTTGGCCCGTCCTGTGTACTCAGGAGCGTAGGCACACTGGGCTGTGCAGGTGCCGCTGAGGTAGGTTCCGGCGCGGTCTACGTAGTATTCGGCCTCCACTTTGTGGCGTCCCTTGCTCAGACGGTCGAAGTAGTAGGTGGTGGTATAGTCCTTCGGCGCAATGTAGCAGCCCCAGTGGTATCCGCTGAGCTGTGCTGCCGGCTCAAGGCAGGCAGCCCGTTTGTCGATAACCTGCACGAAATCGTAGTCGCGGTCGGCTTCGATGGTGAGGCGCACACGTATCTTCTGGCCTACGCTGAGAGCCATCTGTCCGCTCTCATAGGCTTTGCCGTCGGGCGTGAAGTACTCGCGCTTGACACGTAAGCCCGATGATGCCTGCTCAATGTCCGACATTGGCTGCATGAACTGTGCGTAAACGGCTCCCCAGCTGGTGTGGGGAGTGCTCTTCTCGGCAGTGAACACCGATGCCGTGGGGTTCTCGATGGCTGTCTTTACGTAGCCCAGTCCGGCTGTGGCGGTAGGCAGGTCGATGGCTTTTCCGTCGAGTTTCAGCACCGTCGGTGCTCCGTCGGCATCCAGAACGTCAATCTTAGAGTTGTCGGCAAAGGCATATATGGCGTTGATAGAGTTGAGCGGAGTGTCCCAAGCCTGCGTGCGCTTCGACTGCAGGAGCCACCGCTGCATCTCCTCCACTGTCTGATGGTCGCCGGGCACAAGCATCTTGAAGGCTTCTATGGCAGCCACTTCGGTGGGAATACGGTAGTCGAACCAGCTGTAACCAGCCTTGGGAGTGTCGAAGTAGCGGCCCATCTCCTCGGTGTAGACCGTGTATTCCTGTATGCTTTGCAGGTATTCGTTGGCTTTCTTGGTGTGTCCGTTGGCGGCAAGGATTATTGCCGAGACAGCCTTTCCGTAGATACTGAACTCCTTTGTCTGCTTCGAGAGCAGGCCGACGAGGTAGTCTCGGTTTGCCTTGGCAGTGGGCGAGAGCTTCGGATTGCCTATTGCAAGCGAATAGAGATACTGCACTGCCAGTTCGCTGGGGCGCGGATTCTTGGCTCCTTTCTTCTGTGCTTCCTTCAGATACTTCACCTCTTTGTCGATGAACAGGTGCATGAAGCCGAAGCCTTTGGTCATCATCTCCTCGGTGTCGGCCTGTTGTCCGGCCATGTTGTTGAGCCTTACGAGCGTTGTCAGTATCGAACCGGTCATCCAGGGGCTGCCTTCCATGCCCTTGCACCATGCCCACGAGCCGTCGGCAAGCTGCAACTGCTGGAGCTTCTTCACCGCAGCAGCGCACTTCTGGTTGAGCGTGTTGGTGTCGAAGAAGCGTATCAGGCTCTGCTTCTGGTCGCTTTCTTTCTCTGCATCGAGCATCCACGGGGTCTCGTTGAGCATCAGCTCCTTCAGCTGAGCGTTCTTCTGCAGGTTGCTGAGCAGCGTTGACTCGCCGCCCGTTTCGTGTTGCCACTGCTCTATGACGCGCTTTATCCGTGGCGACGAACTGATGATGTTGCGTCCGATGGTGTTGGCATACAGTGCCGCAGCCAGACTCATGGCATTGTCGGCATCGGCATCGCCCACGAAGGGAAGTGCCTGAATCATGAACCATGCCGGATTGTTGGTGTATTCCACTGTGAGCTTTCGCTTCGACGATGTTTCCGGGAAGAGCTTGGCCACGTCGATGGTCTTCACTCCGGCCTCGTGCTGCGTGAAGGGAACGGTGTTCAGCACCATTTCCTCGTCGGGCAGGATGGGCAGGTAGTGCTGTTCGCCGTCGCTGAAGCCGTCGCCGCTGGCCTTCATGCGCACGATGACGAGCTGCGGCAGCTCGGTGGCATCGACCGGGAAGCTCACCTGCGAGGTGCTCTGGGCTTCGATGGTGAAGGGCAGGGTGGCGGTGTGGAGCACTTTCTCGGTCGTAGGCTCCAGGATTTCTATCTGTGCGGTGCCGCCGACAGCCTTATCTGAAGTGTTCATCAGCCGGGCGGCAATCTGTGCCTTGTCGTGATGGCGGACGAAGCGCGGCATATTGGGCTGCACCATGACCGTCTTCGATGCCACGGCCTCGCCGTCGAGCCAGCCGTAGCGGACTTCCTTGTCGTGGGCCAGACCCATGAAGCGCCACGTGGTGATGCTTTCGGGCAGCGTGAAGTTGATGACAACGCGCCCTTTGGCATCGGTGCTGAGCTGTGGAAGGAAGAAAGCGGTCTCGTTGAGGTTCTCGCGCACCTGGGCTGCGCCGCTCTCGGAGCCCTCTTCTTCCTCACCGGCAACGGGAATGGCTTTCTTTTCGAGCGTGACAGCACTCTCGTTGAGTTCCTCAACCACATAATAGTTGGCAGCCTGATAGTCCACCTCTCCTGCATGTTTAGCACTGCCTCTGACCATGACAGCCCTCTTGCTGCCGGGCGCACTGCCCAGTGCAGCCCGCAGCGGCATCAGTTCCTGACGTGGCGCACGGCACAGTTGATAGTAGTAGTTGTCTGCTATGGTGCTGTATTCGGTGTCGTAGATGTCCTCTCCCTTGACCGGCACACAGTAACGTAGGGTGAGAGAGCCGATGGAAGTGCTTCCCCACGATGCGCTCGGCACGACTCTGTAGAGCGAAGGGCTGAAAAACCATTGGTGCCGGCTTATCTGGTCGAGCGATTTGTCATACAGTGTGGCCATGAGCTGGGCATTGACGGGCTTTCCGTCGGGGGTGGTGACGAGGGCTGTCCACTGTTCCTGTTGTCCCGGAGTGAGCCTGTCGCGGAATGTCTGCCACGTCAGCTTGAGCTTCTTGTTGGGCAGCGGGCGCATGATGGTTGCCGAGTGGGTGTAGAGTCGCTGGTTCTTCACCCATGCAAAGGTGACGGTGATGCCGTCGCCATATTCCTCGCGATAGGTGTATTGCTTGGTGGTGAGGGCATTGCTCTGGCGTATGGTGCCGTGTTCGAGCTCTTTGTCTTCGGCGAAAATGGTGTAGAGGATGTACTGGTCTTCGTCGGAAGAGCCTATCTGGATGCGCACCGGCTTGCCGTCGGTGGGGAACGTGCTGCCCTCACAGTAGAACCAGTCGTGGGTTTCGCTTGCCGGATGCTTGTCGCTGAACGAGAATATCTCCACATTCTGCCTCAGAGTGTCGCCTTCGCAATAAGCTACGAGCTTGTGTATGCCCGATTTGAAGGACTGTGCAAGCTTGATTTCGGTGTTCGCTTTCACGGTCTGCGTCTTGCCTCCGTCGAAGCTGTAGCTCACCATTCCGTCTATTTCGCTGCCCGAAGCGTTGTGGAGCGTGAAGCGGAACGAGGTCAGCTTCTCGTCGAGTTGCTTCGAGGGAAGGTCGCACGAGAGCACTTTGTCCCTGGTGCCGAGGGGCACTGAGGTCTTTCCGCTCTGGCTTTCGCCGCCTTGGTCGGTGACGGTGGCATTGGCGGTGAAGGTGTAGAAGGCCGAGCTGCGGCCATTGCCGGGAACCACCAAGGGCACCCGCATCTTGAACTCGCCGTTCTGTCCGGTCACTGCCTCGCCGTTGCCCACGGTAGCCTTGGTGTCGTCGCTGTTCCGCCACCACCATAAGGCGCGGCTGCGGACTACCTCGTACTTCACCGTTGCGCCCTGAACGGGTACGCCGGCATAGCTCTTGGCGCGTCCGGTGAGCTCAATGGTGTCGCCGGGGTGGTAGATGGCCTTGTAGTCGTCGAACTCTACGAAGAACGTGGGGCGCTTGTATTCCTCTACGCGCACCGATGCTGAGCCGCGCTGCCTGCCCACGGCCACGATGGTGAAGCGCCCGGTGAGTCCTGACGTGGGCAGAAGGAAGTCGGTGGTGGCTGTGCCGAACTCGTCGGTGGTGGCCTTCTGTTCGCTCACAATCTTGTTGTTGGCATCGCGCAGTGCAAACTTGATGCTCTCCCCGGCCACCACGCGGTGGCTGGTCTTGCCGGTCTGCTCGTAGACGATGGCTGCCACCCTCACGGTCTGGCCCGGACGGTAGATGCTGCGGTCGGTGAGCACGCTGACTTTCTCGGCATTGTTGATGTTGTCATAGTAGCTGTATGAAGCCCATACCGACTGTGCTGGCAGCGCGTTGTCGTCGTCGGTGAAGAGGTATGCCCTCGATGGCTGGCGGTCGGTCCACTTGTATTTGGCCTCGCCCTTGCTGTCGGTGGTCAGGCTGGTCTCAATATCGGGCTTGTTGTAGCCTTGGTAGGTGTAGATTCGCAGCTTTGCGCCTGCCACGGGGTGCCCGGTGGCTCCGTCGACGGCCACGTAGCGCATCTCCTTGCCGGGCAGCTGCTCGGCAAGGAGGAACAGACGGCTCACGTAGAGAATGTCGCGCTGGGGCCTGAAGCCCTCCTTGTCGCCCGTGGCCTCTATCAGATAGACTCCCGGTCGCAGCCCCGGCAGCTCCAGCGTGTCCTTGTATTCCTCGCGGTCGGTGCGCGGAGCGTATTGCTTGCTCACGGTGATGGGCTTCTCGTTGCCCACAATCAGTTTGGCAACCTTGCTGTAACCATCGTCCGAACCTACATTGAGCGCAGTCGTTCCGTCGGCGTTCAGCCGCCGCAAGGTGATAGTCAGGGTGCCGGTGTTGCGCAGAGTGTTCACCTCAACCTTGGTGGGCGTGTCGGGAAGCACCACTTCGCGCTTGGTCCACAGGTTGAAGCAGGGAGCCGTGAGCCGCTTCTGCGAGGTGCGCACTACGTTCATGTTGCGCCATTCGGGCCATTTGGCTATGATTTCCTCACCGTATTGATACTTGGTTTCGGTCGCCTTGTTGTTCATCGAGCTCATTGCCTGATAGCGCGCTATGGCTATGTCGGCCACTTCGGGCACGTCGGCGTAGGCTGCCATCAGCGAGTCGCAGCGTTGGAGCAGCCTGTTGCCAAACAGGTTGTTGTCGTCCTTAGCCATCTCAAGGTCGAGCACGCAGGCAGCACGGCGGTTGCCGTGGGCCAGATAGTAGTCGCGTATCTGCTTTTTGCAGCCCAGCTCGTTGCCGATGACGTGCAGCAGGTCGTGGCCGAACACCTCGCTGTCCTTTCCGGTCTCGACAAACGGCTGATAGTCGCTGTCGTGGTGCGCGGCCAGCGCGTCCATGTTGGCCAAGGCTTGGGCCAGGTAGTTCTTCGATGTCTGCTCGTGGTCGTCGCCAAGCGAGTTGTTATGTTCGTAGATGCGGCCCAGCACCACGCTCAGCACGGCTTTCAGGGCGGCATCCTTGCTGCCGAGACGGTCGTGGAGGGCGGTCAGACGGCGTATCTCAGGCTCTAAAGAGTCGGGCGAAATATCCACCGCAAGCGAGCTGTAGCGCAGCTCGGCAGCCAGCAGCTGGCCGTAGTCTTTACGGTCAAGGGCCTTGTCGGCAATGCGGCGGAGCACTTTCTGCTCGGTCTTGGGCAGGTCCTTGTCCGAAGCTTCGTCGGCTTCCTTCCACATCTTGTTGTAGTTCTGGCTCATAAGCCACATAGGAACTAAACTCATAAGCAGCACAATGGCGTATCGTTTCATAGTCGCTCAGTTTATGAATAATACTGCAAAAATAAGGAAAAAAGCATCATCAGCCAACCTTTTTATATTTTTTAAAGGAAAGCCCAACTCTCTCGCTCACGCTCCTTTGGCTGCTGCCGCAAACCAATATGGCCCATATTGGTCGGTAATATGGGCCATATTGGTGAGTAATATGGGCCATATTACTTTCCCATAAGACTTATAAGCCCTATAAGTCCCATAAGACCTATAAGTCCTAAAGATACTCTCCCCCACCTTGGGGGAGCCGTAAGGCTCTACTATAAGGCTTATAAGTCCTATAAGTCCCATAAGACCTATAAGTCCTAAAGATACTCTCCCCCACCTTGGGGGGATTGAGAGGGGCTTCTTCCCCCCTTGGGGGGACCGAGGGGGGCTTTCCCCCCCCCCTTGGGGGGACCGAGGGGGCTTCTTTTTGGGGGATTGAGGGGGCCTCCTTATCCCCCGCAGCAGGCAAAATATCATTTTTCTGCAACTTCTTTTGCCAAAGAATTGCGGGTAACAGTTTATTTTTAGTAAATTTGCAGACGTAGAAACGATTATTACTAACAATCTGTTACGATGATAAACATTGGCGACAAGGCTCCAGAACTGCTGGGGCGCGACGAACAAGGACGCGAGCTGCGGCTCAGCGACTACCGAGGACGAAAGCTCGTGCTCTATTTCTATCCGAAGGATATGACCTCGGGATGCACCGCACAGGCCTGCAACCTGCGCGACAACTACGACGAGCTGCGCTCGAAAGGCTACGAGGTGCTCGGCGTGAGCGTGCAGGATGAGAAGTCGCACAACAAGTTCATCGAGAAAAACCAGCTTCCCTTCCATCTCATTGCCGATACAGACCACGCTCTCGGCGATGCTTTCGGCACCTGGGGAGAGAAGTCTATGTACGGGCGGAAGTACTTTGGAACCCTCCGAACCACATTCGTCATCGACGAGGAAGGCCGCGTGGAGCGCATCATACTGCCAAAGCAGGTGAAGACTAAGGACCATGCAAGGCAGATACTCGCTCAAGACGAATAAGCAACAGTCCCCAAGCGTGGGCTTGCCCACGGACAGATAACAAACAACAACAAACTAAAACAAAACAATTATGAAGAAAATCTTTACTCTTATCGCTGCCCTTGCAATTTTTGCAGGTAATGTTTCGGCAAAGGACATTACTATTTACATGAGTTTAACGGGTGGTACAGAAGGAACGCCGTACTTTTATTATTGGACTCCCGGTGGCGGAGCTGGTTGGCCAGGTGAGGCTATGACAGGACCTACTTCTATTACGAACCCCAAGACAGGGGCATCAATGACATTCTATTCCTATACTCTATCCGGCTTGTCGGAAACTGCCACTGTGAATTGCGTAATCAATATGAATAGCGCACCGCAGACAGCGGATATCACAGGCGTTTCGTCAGACAGATATTTTACGTGGGATGGTACTAATAAAGGAGGCTTGACAGATATTACAACCGACTTTACTGAAATCCCTGATGCAACTATCAATACACTGACACTCTCTGGTGCCCACAACGGATGGGGTGAGGGAGATCCTTTTGAGGTTGTGACAGACCAGAAAGAATACAAGATCGTTCTTGACCTGACTGATTTTGCAAGTGATGTTTCATGTAAAGTTATTTCTAATGGCACATGGTTAGGATACAACAACTTTGATGAGGTAATAGCTACTCAGACGGTTGACGGATCTGAAATAACACTTGCTGAAGACAAGGGAGACAACCATGATATCAACATTCTTAACGAAACTTCTGGTTTTGCAACGTATGTTATTACAGCAACTTGGGCAGGTGGCAAGGCTGCAGATAAAGGGTGGAAACTCAAAATAGAAGGTAAAGACCCGCGTACACAACCTGCAGAAGCTTCTTACTATATTGCAGGATCTGCTGAAATACTTGATGGAAATGCGTGGGCCGTTGTTAATGAGAACAAGATGATAAAGCAAGATGATGGCTCTTATAAGCTTGAAAAGAAGGGCAAAGAGCTTCTTGCTGGAACAGATTATAAGTTTAAGCTTGTAAAGGACGGCTCTGAATGGATTCCAAATGGAACCGATAATGATGCTGTATTGACGGTTGAAACTGATGGCGTATATGATATAGTTTACACTATGACTGAACCTGTAGAGGGCGGATATAGTGCAGTAGCTACTGCCTCTACCGGCATCACCGAGGTTAAGGCCGCTCAGACTGTTCCCACTGTGTTCTACAACCTGAAGGGACAGCGCGTCAATGCCGACACCAAGGGCATCCTGATTGCCAACGGCAAGAAGTTTATCCGATAAAACACACCTTTCAGCCGCGGCTCTCGCACTGTGGGCCGCGGCTGAAACAACGACAAGAGGCTGCATCTTGGGGAGCAGCCTCTTGTCGTTTCTTTGTTTCTGATTGTTGAAATCTGGCTGTGTGGCACGTGTTAAAGAATGTCATTATTGGTGATAGTTGCAAAGAAACTCCTATATTTGCATTATATAGTAATGTATAAAAGAAGCAAATAATCACAGAACGAACATTGGACAGATATGAGCAAGTACGAGATACCTTTCCTTACGGCCTGCATACGTGCCTTTGGCAACACTTTTTCTATGACAAGGCAGGATGCGTTCAGATACTTGAAAGAGTTTAAAGGACTCGATTTTCTCATTGAATTCTACGACGTGGAGCACTTACAGTCGGTTGAAGACACAGTAGACGATTTGCTTTTGATTTGCAAAAAGAACGGAGGAGCACTTGCATGACACTCTACCGCTTTGGTACGGAAAAAGCATTGAGCATCATCAAGAAGATAAGAACAGAGTTGGTATGAACAATCCTTCGCATAGTCAGATAGCTGCATACCTTACCGATCATGCGATAAGCGAACTGGTAGGCTATGTTATGGAAGATACAGGCTGTCCGTTGCAGCAGGCTATGGACACCGTTTATAATTCAGAGCTGATGAAACAGTTGGAAAATGAAGAAACCGAGCTCTATGTTCAGAGCCCGGCATATCTGTATGAACTGATGAAACAGCTGAAGGCATAGCTGTTAGCAGACATTTTCAAGTGCTGTTAGAGTCTGATGGACTACAAGCCGCTTGTCACTTCTTCCACTCTTTCCATGAGCCACTGCTTCTGCTGGGCAATGGTCAGGTTGCTGTTGTCGAGCTCCAGGGCATCGTCGGCTTTGCGCAGGGGATTCACTTCGCGGTGGGTGTCAATGTAGTCGCGCTGCTGCACGTTGTCGAGAATGGTCTGGAAGTCCACCTTGTCGCCCCGTGCAGTGAGTTCCTTGTAGCGTCGCTGTGCCCTCACTTCAGCCGATGCAGTGACGAAAATCTTGAGTTCGGCATTGGGAAACACCACCGTCCCTATGTCGCGTCCGTCCATGACGACTCCTCCTTTGGCTCCCATGGCTTGCTGCTGAGCCACCATAGCCTTCCTGACAAAGGCCAGGGCGGCAACCGTGCTCACTCGCGACGACACGTCCATCGAGCGTATCTGCTGTTCCACGAGCTGCCCGTTGAGGTAGGTGTCGGGCCTGCCGGTAGCCTCGTTCTGTGCGAACGTTATCTTTATCTGCGGCATGAGAGCCTGCAGCTGTGTGCTGTCGATGGTGCCGTCGGCATCGTTGAACAGTCCTTTCTGCATGGCAAACAGCGTTACGGCGCGGTACATGGCACCCGTGTCGACGTATATGTAGCCCAGGTCGCGTGCCAAGTCCTTGGCCATAGTGCTCTTGCCACACGACGAATAGCCGTCGATGGCGATGGTAAGCTTCTTCTTTTCCATATATATTATTAAGGTGTTAGTTTCCTTCTTGAGCTCCTTCACCCATTGCTTTCACAGCGTGAAGGCTACGTTCACGTTCAGCGAATGAGCCGAAACGTGCTGTTTGGCATACGACAAGTTGAGCTTGAAGCGTTCCAGATTTATGCCGGCACCCAGCGTCAGGCCAGCAGCATGGCTCGACTCGCCGTCGTTTGTCACGATGTTCATCTCCTTGTTGGAACGGAAATTGTAGCCTGCGCCAATCCATATCTGGCTTGAGAGCAACACGTCGGCTCCCAGACAGAGATGCTGAATGAACGGATAGCTGTAGTGGGTGAGGTCTACGAACGTTGCCGACAGGCGCACCGGCAGTCCCTTGAAGGTCTTGCTCACGCCGAGCTGCAGGTCGAACGGCATGGGGTCGTAGTCTTCCTCGAAGGCTTTAAGCTGTCCGCCGAGGTTGCGAGCCACAGCCGAGACCGACCATTCTCTGTCGGGATGGTAGTAGTTGAGGCCCAGGTCTACGCCGAAACCCATCGAATTGTTCTTTCCAATGTATGCCATCACAGCCTTGGCCGTTATTCCTCCCACGAGGTTTCGGGCCAGCTGGTAGGCAAACGTTGCGCTCACAGCCACCTCGGTAGGCGAGAACTCACCCGTCTGAACGTTGTTCTCGTCCACTTCGCGCATCTTTCCGTAGTTTATGAACTGCGCTCCGGCAGCCAGAGTAGCCTTCTCCTTGAACACCTTAGTGAAGTTGGCACTACCCATGTTGATGCCTCCCGAGAGGTGGCTGTAGGCCAGTCCGATGGTCTTGTCGCTCACCGAGGCAGCCAGTGCGGGGTTCGAGAAGATGAGCGCGGCATCGTCTTCGATGACGGTAATGTTCTCGCCGCCGAGTGCCTTGGCGTGGGCACTCACCGGAATACGCAGAAAGTTGTATGCTGTCTGGCTGTCCTGGGCATGGCATTGCGCCACGGCAACAAACAGAAACGTTGCCATTGCGACAGCCAAGCTATGTGTTTTGCTGATGATTTTCAAACTGGAATGAGTTTTCACACGACAAAAGTACTTATTTCCGCGGAATAAAACCTATCATGCAGGCAAAAAAGTAAATCTAAAAAAACAAGTGGCTGTGGCTCTAAAAGCTGAAAAAGTTTTGCCGTTTACTTACTTAGTCGTACCTTTGAACCGTCAATTGCAGAAGTATGAAAGCTTATAGCATCGCTGCAAACGAATGTAGAACCGTCAAGTAAGCAGTGTGAGCCTGGGCCAAAGAGCCACGGGCAGTTGCTTGACAGAGCCGTTTGAGATACATGACAACAGATAGTAGCAAGTCTTCAATCATCGTTCCATCATCCTATCGCCGCAGCGTGGGCTTCTTTCTGGGGCTGGCCGTGGCGGTGGCACTGCTTGTCATGGCGCTCGAATACAACAGTGCGCCTGCCGATTACGACATCGACCTGAGCCTTCTGGAGCATCTTGACAAGGACGAAGAGATGATTCCCGTCATGGAACATCAGGACCTGCGGCCCACGGTGGTGGAGAAGGAACCCGAAAGCGAGCCTTCGGTGAGCGAGAAGCTCAAGGAGGTGGACGCGGCTAAGCTGCCCGAAGAGATGGACAAGGCCGACCTCGACACCAAGGAGGGCAAGACCGAGAACACCGCCACCCGTCCGCCGGAGGTGCCCGAAGCCTTGCCGCAAGACCTTACCAAGGTGCCGCCAGTGGTGCTAAACATCAACAGCGACCCCGCCAATATGCGCATAGTGCGCGATACGCCCAAGCCTGTCGACGGATGGATAGCCTTCATGAAGTGGATAACAGCCACACTGCGCTATCCCCCGGCTGCCAAGGCTGCCGGAAAGCAGGGCACGGTGATGGTGACTTTCATCGTTGAGCCCGACGGAAGCATAACCAACATCAAGGCCGAGAAGTCGCCCGACAGCCGTCTTGAGGCCGAAGCGCTGCGCGTGATAGGCATCATGCCGAAGTGGAAGGCCGGAGTGGAGAAGGGCAAGCCTGTCCGCGCAAAGATGGCCATGCCCATAGTGTTCAAGATATAGGCTGCTGCCACCCACCCGTTAATCCCATATCGCCCAATGCCCCATAATAACCATCAAATAATAAACTCCCAATAAGATGAAGACTTCAGCCGAAATACTCGGAATAGTGAACGACTACATAGAGCACTTGCCCTATGACCGTAAGCCCTACAGCCTGTATGAGCCCGTCAGATACGTGCTTTCCTTGGGCGGAAAACGCATCCGCCCGGTGCTGATGATGCTCTCCTACGAGCTTTTTGCCGACGATAGCAAGTCGATAATCGATGCTGCCGTGGCCCTGGAAACGTATCACAACTACACCCTTCTGCACGATGACCTGATGGACAACGCACCGATGCGTCGCGGAAAAGCTACCGTACACACTCGCTGGAACGCCAACACTGCCATCCTCTCGGGCGACACGATGCTCGTGATGGCCTACGAACGCATGGCCAAATGCAAGCCCGAGATGCTCAAACCCGTTATCGACCTCTTCACCGAAACGGCCCTGCAGATTGGCGAAGGGCAGCAGTACGACATGGAGTTCGAGACCCGCGACGACGTCGTTGAGGCCGAATATATCGAGATGATACGCCTGAAGACCAGTGTGCTGCTGGCTTGCGCCACCAAGATGGGTGCGCTGCTGGCCGGTGCCACGCCGCAGCAGGCCGGACAGCTCTACCGCTTCGGCGAGCTTCTGGGCCTGGCCTTCCAGCTGCAAGACGACTATCTCGACGTGTATGGCGACCCCAAGGTGTTCGGAAAGGCCATCGGAGGCGACATACTGTGCAACAAGAAGACCTATATGCTCATAAACGCCATCAATACGGCTGACGAAGCGCAGCGCAAGGAGCTGGCCCACTGGCTCTCGCTCACCGAGAACAGCATCGACGAGGCCACGCGCAAGGACAAGGTTGCTGCCGTGACGCGACTCTACAACGAGATGGCTATCGACAAGATGGCTGAAAACAAAATCAACCAATACTTCGACGAGTGCCGCAAGGTGCTCGCCCAGCTCGACGTAGACCCCCAGCGAAAGGCTGAACTCATAGCTTATACTAACCAGATGATGAAGCGAAACCGATAAGACCATGCCCTACCGCCGACTGCCAAAGACCGATGCCGCACGGCTGAAGGCCATGAAGACTCTGCTCGACAACAACGACATCTACACCGTGCGCAACCGTTTCCTCGACTGGAAGCTGCTCGGCAGGGTGAAACCGCTCTACGAGCGCCTCTCAGCCGCTACCGAACAGTATCGCATCAATATGTCGGCACAGACGCGGAATGCCGGAAAGATAACCAAGGTTCAGCGCAAGGCGGCTATGTATGTGAGCCATTTCCTGCAGGTGTTGTTCCTCGCCGTGGAGCGCGGAGAGGTGAAACAGAAGTACCTGGAGCTGTATGGCCTTGAGCCGGAAGCCACTATCCTGCCCAACCTGAAGACCGTGGAGGGGCTGCTCAAGTGGGGACGCATGGTGATAGACGGTGAGAAAGCGCGCATCAAAGCCGGCGGACGACCCATCTACAACCCCACGATAGGTATGGTATCGGCCAATTTCGAGATTTTCGTCGACGCATACCAGGCTCAGCAACGGCTGCAGGAACGCACCACCCGGGCATTAGAGGCAATAGCCAAGCTGCGCCCTGAGTGCGACGATGTGCTGCTCGAGCTGTGGAACGCCATAGAAAGCCACTTTGCCGACCTCCCGGCAGAGAGGCGGTTTGATGCCTGCCGCAAGTTCGGAGTGATTTATTACTATCGCCGTCACGAGCCGCATGAGTATTGAATGGTTAAAATTTAACAGATTAAAAGATTAAAACGTTAGACTATTGAAAGGTTAAGACGTTGAAAGATTAAAAGGTTAAAGCGTTGAAAAGCTAAAGTTTTAAATGATTATCCCATGCTGATTGACACCCATGCTCACCTCGACGGTGAGGAGTTCCGCGACGACTTAGACGATGTGATGGCGCGCGCTGCCGCCGCCGGAGTAGAGAAAGTGCTGCTGCCAGCCATCGACCTGGCATCTGCCGAGTCGGTGGTGGCTGTCTGCAGGCGTTTCCCCGGCAGGGCATATCCCATGATTGGCCTGCATCCCGAGGAGGTGAAGGCCGACTGGCAGGCCGTTCTCGCCAAGATGCACGAGCTGTTGCTCGCGCATCGCGCTACCGATGAGCATCCGTGGATAGCCATCGGCGAGGTGGGACTCGACTACTACTGGAGTCGCGAGTTTGCCGACGAGCAGCTGCTGGCCTTCGAGGAACAGGTGAGGTGGTCGGTGGAGACGTGCCTGCCGCTGATGATCCACTGCCGCAAGGCGCAGAACGAGATGGTGACACTGCTCAAACGCTATCGCAGCGAGCTGCCGGGCGGAGTGTTCCACTGCTTCACGGGCAACGCGCTCGAAGCCGAACAGCTGTTGCAGTTCGACAACTTCATGCTCGGAATAGGCGGAGTGAGCACCTTCAAGAAGTCGCACCTGCCCGAGGTGCTGCCCCAGGCGGTTCCCCTGAGCCGCATAGTGCTCGAGACCGATGCCCCGTACATGGCTCCGGTGCCCCATCGCGGCAAGCGCAACGAGAGCGCCTTCGTGGTGGAAGTGGCTGACAAGCTTGCCCAAAGCTATGGCACGACACCCGACGAGGTGGCACGCATCACTACCGACAACGCCAAGAGAATGTTCGGTTTGCCCTGAAGCCCCTCTCAGTCCCCCCTTGGGGAGCCCCCCTCGGTCCCCCCAAGGGGGGGAAGAAAAGCCCCCCTCCGTCCCCCCAAGGGGGGGAAGAAGCCCCTCTCAATCCCCCCAAGGTGGGGGAGAGTATCTTTAGGACTTATAGGTCTTATGAGACTTATAAGCCTTATATGCCTTATAGTAGAGCCTTTCGGCTCCCCTAAGGTGGGGGAGAGTATCTTTAGGACTTATAGGTCTTATGGGACTTATAAGCCTTATATGCCTTATAGTAGAGCCTTTCGGCTCCCCTAAGGGGGGAAGAGGTATTTGTTCATTATTCATTGTTCATTATTCATTAACCAATATGGCCCATATTGGTCGGTAATATGGCCCATATTGGTCGGTAATATGGCCCATATTACTTTCCCACCTCACAATCCCCATGGCTGGAGTAGGGGCTTGTTGGGAGTTGGAAGCAGTGCGCGCCCAGACAGCTACACATTATTACATATGTATGCAGTGAAGCTAAAGAAAGTGCGTAGCGGCTGCTGTGCTCGCGATTAGGCTGCTCGCAATGACTGTCTGCCTACGAAAAAACCACCAGAGTTATGCCCTTATTTGTTATTATAGCCCTACCTTTGCAGTCGTTATGACACGAAGCATCAAGTACGAGGGGCTCAGCGACAAGCAGGTCGCCGAGAGCCGAAGGCTATATGGCACCAATGTGCTCACTCCGGTTGAGAAGGAACCGTTGTGGAAGCGTTTTCTTGAGAAGTTTGCAGACCCACTTATCGTTATATTAATGGTAGCGGGACTGATGTCTGTGGGCATTTCCTTCTACGAGTTTTTCGGTTTAGGGGCCGACCTAAGCGTGTTTTTTGAACCCGTCGGCATATTCATGGCAGTGTTTCTTGCCACTACGCTGGCCTTCATCTTTGAGTATAAGGCCGACCGCGAGTTCAGTTTGCTCAGTCAGGCAGACGACGAGCAGCTCGTGAAGGTGGTCAGAAACGGGCACGTATGCCAGGTGGCGAAGCGCGATGTGGTCGTCGGCGACACTGTCATGGTGCAGACTGGCGACGAGATTCCAGCCGACGGCACCCTGCTCGATGCCACCACGCTGAGCGTCGACGAGTCTACGCTCACCGGCGAACCTGTCTGCAACAAGACTGCCGACCCTGCTCAGTTCGACGCGCAAGCCACGTTCCCAAGCAACGAGCTGCTGCGCGGCACTAAAGTGATGGACGGGCATGGAGTGTTCCGGGTGTCACGGGTGGGCGACAATACCGAGAATGGAAAGGTGTTTGCCGCTTCGCAGATCGACGACTCTGTGAAAACGCCCCTTGGCGAGCAGCTCGAACGGCTCGGACAACTCATTTCGCGTATGTCGTATGGTGTGGCTGGTCTCGTGGTGGCTGGCCGCATAGTCAGCTATCTGTGGCTCACGCCCGACTACGATGCCGTGGGGCTGGCGGCGCATCTGCTTCAGACGGTGATGATAGCCGTCAGCCTGATTGTCGTTGCCGTGCCTGAGGGCTTGCCGATGGCCGTCACCCTGAGCCTTGCATACAGCATGAGGCGTATGCTGAAGACGCAGAACCTGGTGCGGAAGATGCACGCCTGCGAGACGATGGGAGCCGTGACGGTGATCTGCACCGACAAAACCGGCACGCTGACTCAGAACAAGATGCAGGTTGCAGAGCTGTATTCGTTTCATGGGCAGGGAGCTGGGGGCGAACAGCAAGAGGCTTCGCAGGCTCTGATTAGCAACATGGCTCTCTGCTCCACTGCTGAGCTCGACGGACAGGAGGTGATTGGCAATCCCACTGAGGGTGCGCTGCTGCTGTGGCTGCGGGCGCAGGGCATCGACTTCGGCAAGCTGCGCAGCGAGGCTGAAGTGGTCGACGAAGAGCCTTTCTCCACCGAACGCAAGTATATGAGGGTGACGGTGAGGACCGGAGAACATACTGTGAGCTACATAAAAGGTGCGCCGGAGATAGTCATGCAGATGTGTGACATGACGGAAGAGGAGGCTGCCGACTATCGCCGCAAGCTGCTCGAATACCAGCAGGGAGCCATGCGCACTCTGGCTTTTGCCTGCTGCGAACACCTGCCAGTGTCTTCTCTCACTCCCTCTCACCCCTCAGCCCACGCCACTTTCTTAGGCATTGCAGCCATCAGCGACCCCGTGAGGAGCGATGTGCCGCTGGCTGTCGACGAATGTCAGCGTGCGGGCATCGACATAAAGATTGTTACCGGCGACACTACGGCTACGGCCATTGCCATAGCGCGGCAGATAGGAATACGCTGCGACGGCGAGAACCAGACCATCACGGGGCGCGAGCTTGCCGAACTGAGCGACGACGAACTGCTCAGCCGCTGCCGAGAGCTGAAGGTGGTGAGCCGGGCACGGCCTATGGACAAGAAACGGCTGGTTGAGGCGTTGCAGAACATGGGCGAGGTTGTGGCTGTCACGGGCGACGGAACCAACGACGCACCGGCTCTGAAGCTGGCCCACGTGGGGCTGTCGATGGGCAACGGCACTGCCGTGGCTAAGGAAGCCAGCGACATAACCATCATCGACAACTCGTTTTCGAGCATTGGCAGGGCTGTGATGTGGGGCCGCTCGCTGTATAGGAACATTCAAAGGTTCATACTCTTCCAGCTCACGGTGAACGTGGTGGCCTGTCTGACGGTGCTCGTGGGAGCCTTTGCTGATGTCAGGTCGCCGCTCACGGTGACGCAGATGCTGTGGGTTAACCTTATCATGGATACCTTTGCAGCCATGGCGCTGGCATCGTTGCCGCCTAACAGTAGCGTGATGGCCGAACGTCCGCGCAACCGCAAGGCGTTCATCATCAGCCATCCTATGCGTTGGTTCATAGGTGGAGTGGGATTGGCAATGACTGCCGTGCTGCTTGTCGTGTATTTCTATTTCCACATAACCGACGGTTTCTCGCCCTACGACCAGAGTGCTTTCTTCACGATATTTGTGATGATGCAGTTCTGGAATATGCTTAATGCAAAGGCTTTCCTCACCGGGCGCAGCGCGTTCAGTCAGCTATGGCAGAGCAGGGAGTTCCTGTTTGTGGCATCGATGATATTCGTAGGCCAGGTGCTGATAGTGCAGTTTGGCGGCAGAATGTTCAACACAGTGCCCCTGTCGCTGTTCCATTGGGTTGTGATTACAGCCTGCACGTCGCTCGTATTCCTCTTTGGCGAGGTGTGGAGGATGTTTGAAGGAAGGTCTAAGAAGTAAGGAGGACGGTTAATGGGGTAAGGAATAAGGGACAATAAGTAAGAAAACAGGGGGCAAGAGGATGGTTCTCCAATGCGGATAACTAATCTCTTGCCCCTTATTGCGTGTTCCTTGTTCCAGAGAATAAAGGCAATCAGCTTACTTCAAGGCATCGTAAGTGTCGTTGCCGACAGGCTCGAGCCACTCGTTAGATGCTCCCGGCTGAACGTCCTTGTGGTAGGTGAGGTGCTGGAACCATGAGTCGCGTGCCGCGCCGTGCCAATGTTTCACCTCGGCAGGCACCGCAATTATTGTTCCCGGAGTCATTGGCACTGCCTCCTTGCCCCATTCCTGATACCATCCGCGACCGCTCACGCATATCAGCACCTGTGTCTGTCCGTGGTGTATGTGCCAGTTGTTGCGGCAGCGAGGCTCGAATGTCACGTTTGCCATGCCTCCGTTCATCGGTGCCAGATAGCTGTTGCCTGTGAAGTATTGTGCGTATGCGGTGTTTGGTTCACCCTTGGGCCATATCGAAAAGTCCACGGTCTGGATGTTTTCCGACGGTTGCTTGAAGAAGGTAGCAATGGCATGGCGGCAGTTCTGCGCCTCTGTCATGCCCACGTTGCGCTCCAGCACTTCGGGAATGGCACGCAGCTGCTCGTCGCTCACGCCCATGTTTCTTGCTCCGTTGACGTGGGCAAGCAGCTGTGGGGCGCATCCGGGCAGAGCCGATATGGCCGAAACTGTCACCAGTTCGCGGTCGGCAAACGACAGGTTGTTGCGTGCAAAGATGTCGCCGAAGAGGTGAGCCTTGAGATAATAGTCGCTTTGAGGTGCGAATGTGTAGCTGAAGGGCTGACCGGTGAGCTTTGTCTGCACCTCGGTTCCCTGCTTCAGAGCGTCATAGTCGGCAGGCAGAGGGTCGGCTTCGCGGCCTGCTTCGGTGCTCTTGCCAGCCTCAGAGCGTTCCTTTATGGTCTGCTGCAATGCGCCGAGAGCGTTCAGCGAACGGGGGAAACCAGTGTAGGCATAGAGCTGTGAGAGAGCTTCCTTGGCCTCGCTGATGGTCAGTCCGTTGTCAAAGCCCGTGTTCAGGGCGGCTTTTAGTCCTTCAATGTTACCTTTAGCCTCGTTTGCGGCTATCGTGATGAGTGCTTCTTGTCTTTTTGTGAGTGTCATTTTTGTTTGTGAAAAAGTTGGGAGGGCCGACAGAAGCATGGCAACTGTCAGCCCACAACAGATAATTGTTTTCATTTCAGGTTTGTCTTGAAGAAGTTTTCGAGCTTATCGAATGGTATGTAGTTGTTGTCGCCGCCGTCGTAGAGGTCGGTATGCACTGCATTGGCTATTATCATAAGCTCCTTGTTGCCTGCCACGGTGGACGTGTAGGCTGTTTGCTGTGGCGCGGAAGCGTTGCTGGCTGTCTCTTTGGCTACCTTTACGCCCGTCATCTGCTCGAAAGCAGTCTCGCTGAAGTAGCGGCTGTGGGCTTTCTCGCCGTGAATGAGCAGCACCGGCGACTCTATCTCGCCGGCATAGCATAGTATCGGCTGGTTGAGAAACGACTGAGTGCCGGTCTTGTTCCATCCGTCGGTGGAGTTGCCGCTGCGCTCATGGTAGCCGCGCGGTGTCTTGTAGTAGGCATGATAGTCCTTTACGAACCACGGAGCATCGTCGGGCAGCGGGTCTATGACTCCTCCGGCACGCTCGTAGGTGCCGCGAGCATACTCTGCCGTGCGCTCGGCAGCCAGTGCGCGGCGCTGTTCCATGCGTGCCTCGCGCGAGTCGGCAGCATCGAAGTAGCCTTTTGCCACCACGCGGGTCATGTCGTACATCGTCGAAGCTACCGTAGCCTTGATGCGTGGGTCGAGAGCAGCGGCATTGACAGCCAGTCCGCCCCAGCCGCAGATGCCTATTATGCCGATGCGTTCAGGGTCTACCATGTCGAGATTTGACAGGAAATCAACGGCAGCAAGGAAGTCCTCGGTGTTGATATCGGGCGATGCCACGCGCCGTGGCTGCCCACCGCTCTCGCCGGTGAACGACGGGTCGAAGGCGATAGTCAGGAAACCGCGCTCGGCCATGGCCTGCGCATAGAGTCCGCTCGACTGTTCCTTGACGGCTCCGAAGGGTCCGCTGACCGCAATGGCTGCCAACTTCGCGCTGCCGGCAGCCCCGGCGCTTTTAGGAACATACATATCTGCGGCAAGCTCGATGCCGTAGCGGTTGTGGAACGTCACCTTCTGGTGGTTCACTTTGTCGCTCTTGGGGAACACTTTGTCCCATTCCTGAGTGAGGTTCAGTGTGCTTTTCATATTGATATCAGATGTTTTGTTGATTGTTTCTTGTGCGTTGCAGACGGTTGCCGTTGCTCCGAGGAGCATTGCCGCAATGAAAATGAATGGCTTTTTCATGGTTGTTGCTGATTAGAAGTTGAGGCTTACTCCTCCCATGAACGTTGCGCGCGGCATGGGATAGCCCAGATTGATTTCATATTTCTGTGCGAGCAGGTTCTCGCCGCGCACCCATACGGAGGCGTGCTTGTTGATAGCGTAGCTTGCCGACACGTTAAGCAGGCAGAAGTTGTCCTTCTGCTCATTCTCGCCGACCGCTGTGTAGAGGTGCCTGATGTATTGCAGGCCGACATTCAGGCTCCAGTGGCTGTCGCGGTAGCCTGCTCCGAGGAAGCCTTTGTACTCCGGCGCAGCCACAACCTTGTGTACCATGTGCAGCAGGGAGTGGTTTGTGGTAGCCGACCAGTGCTTGTCTATTTGCCATGTGGCATCAAGCTCGATGCCGCAGTTCTCTATCACCCCGGTGTTCACGTTCTTACGGTTGACGGTCTGTATCATGTTGTCACCTTTTATATAATATATGTTGGCACCGTAGCTTACCGAAGCCAGCCGCTGCCGCCACGACAGCTCGTAGCTCCATAGCTTTTCGGGGCGCAGTTCCTCGTTGGAAGGCGGATACAGATACATCTCGCGCATGGTGGGATTGCGGAAACCTTTGCTCGCCATGGCCTTCAGCTCTCCGCTCTTCAGCGGTCTCACCACCACGCCGAACTGCGGAATCCACTGCGAACCGGTCACGGAGTGGTGGTCTAAGCGCAGACCGGCATCCACGGTGAGCCATTCGGTGAAGTCCTGGCGCACGTCTACGTAGCCTGCCACGTCGTTGCGGCGCGAGCGCCCGCTCTGTTTGTTGGGCGTGTCGAGCACTTCTCCTGTGGCTTTCGACGTATAGTAGGCATGACCGAAGATGTGCTGATAATCTATTCCGACCGTCAGCCGTGTCTGGAAAGCCGACTCAAGGTTGCCGAGCACCACCGACTGATACCACGATATGCCCGTCAGTGCGTCCTTGGAACGGAAGTATCGCTGTGTTGGTTTCTCGGGATCAGACGTTCCGTCGTCTATTTTGTGGCGACCGAAGTTGGTATATACGCTCAGAGCACCGCTCGTCTTGCCGTAGTGGTTTTCAACGGCGGCTTCCACCGTGCCGCGCGTTATCCACTGCTCTGCACCGTAGAGCGGAGCCGAAGTGGGCCCGGGATATGATGACTTGAAGTGAACGATGTTGGCATCGGCGTATGCACGCCAGTGCGGAGTGAAGTCGTAGCCCAGCTTCAGGAAGCCGTCGACCTGGCTGAAGCCCATCCGCGGGCGGTGGTTATCGGTGCGACCGTATTGCAGCGCGGCTGTCGACGAGAACTTTCCGCTGCGCACTTGGTTCGTGGCATTGGCCTGAATGGTGCCGAAGCTGCCTGCTGCGATGTTGAAGCTTGTATTTACCCCGTCGCTCTTGTCGGCCCTGCGGGTGACGATGTTGACTACTCCGCCCATGGCATTGCTGCCATAGAGCACCGATGCCGGGCCGCGCAGTATCTCCACGCGCTCGGCTATCATCGTCTGATAGCTGTCGCTGATGGGGTGGCTATAGATGCCGTTGTACTGCGGATGGCCGTCGATGAGCACCATCAGCTGGCCTGCTGAGCCTGAGATGCCGCGCAGGTTGATGCCGCCGGCGGCACCCGTCGACACTCCGTAGCCCATCATGGAGCGCGAGGTTACGAAAAGTCCGGGCACCTGCTGCATCACGGTGGGCAGGAGAGATGCTTGGTGCTGCTCGGTCAGAGTCTTGCGGTCGATGACGGTGACAGTCATGGGCAGGTGGCGGATGTCTGTCTCGCTGCGCGTTCCCGTCACCACGACGTCGCTTAGCCTGTGGGCTGTGGAGTCGGGCTGCATGGCTGTAGCCGAACTGCTGGCTGAGACCAGTAGCACAAGGCTGGCTGTTCTGATAATATTCATGTCTTTACTTTGTCTGAACGAAAGGTTTGAGCCCCTTGGCAGCCTCTTTAGCGGTGATGCGGCGGCCTCCGTTGTCGAGGTCGATAAGCACATAGCGGTTGTTGCCCATGCCCAGCTCCTTCATGTACGACAGCTGGCGCAGTCCATGGCGGGTCTCTATGCGCTCCACAAGGTCGTGGTGTTCCTTCTCGGTCATGGCATAGATGATGTCGACACAAGCCTGGTCGATGGCCAGAATGTCGGTCGACGAGAGTATGCCGACGTTTGGAGTCACCACGGGAGCTGCTCCCACGCCCTCGCAGTCGCACGAAACCGACATATTGCGCATTACGTTGACGTAGCACACGCGGCCCTCAAAGTAGTCCACTGAAGCCTTGGTCGACTCCGTCATGCGCTCCATGAACTCCTCCTCGCGCTTGTCCCACTGGTTGGGCTGCCCCGGAGTGGTGTGGATCCATGCCTTTCCGATGCGTCCGTCGGCACATCCTATGCCGATGTTTTTGTTTGAACCGCCGAAGCCGCCCTGTGTATGACCCTTGAAATGGGTCAGTGTCACCATGGCATCGTAGTTTGTAAGGTTGCTGCCAACCGACATCTTTCGGAACCATTTGCCGCCTGCAACGGGCAGGGTAGTGGTGCCGTGCTCGTCGAGAATGTCCACGGGGCAGAATGTCCAGCCGTTTGTCTCAAGGGTCTTGCGGTGGTCCTCGGTGGTGTAGCGGCCTCCCTTGTAGTAGGTGTTGGTCTCAATGATGTTGGCTCCCTTTAGGTCTTTCTCCATGAGAGCTTTCACCCATTCGCGCGGAATGATGTTTGGTCCGTTGGGCTCGCCCGTGTGCAGCTTCACGCCCACATGGCCCTTGATGTTGTCGCACACTTGTTCGTAGGCCTGTATGAGTCCTTCTGCCGAGAGCTTGCGTGTGAAGTAGACCACCGACTCGTTGCCGGTGCGCTGCTCGTAGGGTACATACTTGCTGCCGTCGGCATCAGCCGAAGCGTTGTTCTGTGCTTCTGCGCATCCGGCAAGCGTGAAGCTCAGCAGCGCAGTTAAGAAAATAGTCTTCATAATAGCAGTTGTATAAAGTTGTATTATCAATTATAAGTCGTTGACGGGCTTGTCGGAAGCCCATTTCTACGGTACAAAATTACACATTGTCAGCCAAAAATCATTTGCATAAATAGCAGAAGAAATTACCATTTTTACTTTTTTTCTCAGCCGTTTGCTGCCTGTTTGCCTCGTGAAAGACTGCGAAACCGTCGCCGTCGGTGTGGTTTTTTCTTACATTTTGGGCGATATGACTGGCATTTTGATGCTGTGACAACATAGTATGACAGCTGCTCGGGCTCTGAAAACAGCCTGTTTTCTGTGGCTTCGTTAACCTTTATTAAAGTTTAAAGCTATGGTGTAAAGCGCAGGTTTGCAGTGTGTTATCCGCTGAGTGGGACCTTGCGATTTTTACAGATGCCCTTGGGAACGTTTCTCCAGCAGCCCCGGAGCATTGCTCCAGGACAGTTGTAGCATTACTCCAGAGCCTCTGTAAGGTTGCTCCGGGGCTGCTGGAGAAAATTTACGGAGCCTCTGGTAAAAATATTCATTTATTATTACTAACTTTGCAGGGTTATAACAATACATTGCATAACACCCTATGCCTGACCGACAGACCATCTTCCAGCGTACAGAACTGCTCCTTGGACGCACCGTTACGGCAGCCATGCACCGGCAGCGCGTGCTCATGGTGGGCATAGGCGGCGTGGGGTCGTGGTGCGCTGAGAGCCTGGTGCGCAGCGGAATAGGCCACCTCACGCTCGTAGACATGGACGTGGTGTGCGAAAGCAACGTCAACCGGCAGCTCATGGCCATGCAGTCGACCATAGGGCAGCCCAAGGTAGAGGTGCTACGCAAGCGTCTGCTCGACATAAATCCCGATGCCGACATCGTGGCGCGGTGCATGGCATACGACGAGAACACCGCCGGAGAGTTCTGTCTCGACGATTACGACTACGTGATAGATGCCATCGACACACTGAAAAGCAAGGCCCTGCTGATATGCAGAGCCTGTGAGAGCACGGCCACGCTGTTCTCCTCGATGGGTGCAGCCTTGAAGTTCGACCCGCAACGCATCCGCGTGGCTGAGTTCTGGAAGGTGGAGGGCGACCCTTTAGCGCGGACGCTGCGCAAGAGGTTCAAGCGCGAGGGCACGTTTCCGGCCCGTAAGTTCCAGTGTGTGTATTCCGACGAGCGCCTGCAGAACGTAGAGGCTCAGCCACAGGCCGAAGGAGGGCAGGCCCAGCGCCGTCCCAACGGCACCGTAGCCCACATAACGGCTATCTTCGGCTTCACGCTGGCAAGCCTCGTGGTGAGGGATGTGGCAGCACGGACTACCGCCGCGAGAGCGGAGAATGGCTGACGGAAGACGACTACTATTCAAAATAACAGACGATATATGGACAAGACCCGATTGCTTTTTATATGTTTGGGCAATATATGCCGCTCTCCTGCAGCCGAGGGAGTGATGCGCAAGATGGTTGAAGATGCCTCGTTGCAGGACAGCATCGAGGTAGACAGTGCCGGCATAGGCTCGTGGCACGTGGGCCAGCGCCCCGACCGGCGCATGATAAGCCACGCTGCCGCAAGGGGCTACGACCTGTCGCAGCTTAGGGCAAGGCAGTTCAAGGCTTCTGACTACGACCTTTTCGACTACATAGTAGTCATGGACGAGGAGAACTATCACGACGTGCTGAGTCGCATTGCGCCGCGTGCAAGGCTGCGTGAATGTCATGCCGGGGGCGGAAACAACGGCAGTAGGCCCAAGCAGAAGGTGATAAGGATGAAGGAATTTTTCACCACGCACGTAGGCCAGACCACCGTTCCCGATCCCTACTACGGCGGCGACAGCGACTTCGAGCTGGCTCTCGACCTGATAGAAGACGGTTGCAGGGGACTGCTCAGCATACTTTGCAAAAGTGAATAATAATTCGGTAAATAACGACAAAGCCCGTAAAAAAGCCCTCTGTGGCGTTTTTATGGGCTTTGTCGTGTAGATAATATGCGTTTTTTTACTAATTTTGCATTTGAGATTTACACCTTATTATATTGTCATTCGTTAAATAGTAAACTATATGGTACTCGACAAAGAAATGCTAAAGGAGTTTTATGCCTCTTACGGGCAGAAGGTAATGAACGCTGCAAAGGTGCTTGACAGGCCGCTGACGTTTGCCGAGAAGGTGCTCTACGCTCACCTTTACGACAACGGCGAGCTGAAAAGCTTCAAGCGCGGAGAAGACTATGTGGACTTCAGACCCGACCGCGTGGCTATGCAGGACGCAACGGCGCAGATGGCTTTGCTGCAGTTTATGAACGCAGGAAAGGACCGCGTGGCCGTGCCTTCGTCGGTTCACTGCGACCACTTGATAAAGGCTGACGTCGGAGCGGAGGCCGATCTGCCCGCTGCCCGCGTCACCAACAAAGAGGTTTACGACTTCCTTGGCAGCGTGTCGAAGAAATACGGCATCGGCTTCTGGGGGCCCGGAGCCGGCATTATCCATCAGGTAGTGCTCGAGAACTATGCCTTCCCCGGCGGCATGATGGTCGGAACAGACTCGCATACGCCCAATGCCGGCGGACTGGGAATGGTTGCCGTGGGCGTGGGAGGTGCCGATGCGGTTGACGTTCTGACGGGTATGCCGTGGGAACTGAAGATGCCGCGCCTCATTGGAGTACACCTTACGGGAAATCTCAAGGGCTGGGCTTCGCCGAAAGACGTTATCCTGAAGATTCTGGGAATACTCACCGTGAAGGGCGGAACCAATGCCATCCTGGAATATTTCGGCCCCGGAGTAGCCACTATGTCGGCCACCGGACGCGCAACGATATGCAACATGGGTGCCGAGCTGGGTGCCACCTGCTCGCTGTTCCCCTTCGACGGCAATACCGAAGAGTATCTGAAGCAGACCGGACGCGAGGAGATTGCAGCCCTGGCATCGGCTAATGCAGCCTGTCTGCGTGCCGACGACGAGGTGATGGCTGCTCCCGAGAAGTTCTACGACCAGATACTTGAAATCAATCTCAGCGAGATAGAGCCTCACTTGTGCGGTCCGTTCACCCCGGATGCCGCTACGCCTATCTCAGAAATGCGCGAGAAGGGTCCCAAGAACGACTTCCCGATGCAGGTGGAGGTAGGTTTGATAGGCTCGTGCACCAACTCCAGCTACGAGGATTTGTCGCGTGCAGCATCAGTAGCGCGTCAGGCTAAGGCCAAGAACCTGCAGGTGAAGGCACAGCTGATTATCAACCCCGGTTCGGAACAAATCCGCAAGACTGCCGAGCGCGACGGACTGCTCGACGACCTCAAGGCTATCGGAGCAGTGATAATGACCAATGCCTGCGGTCCATGTATCGGACAGTGGCACCGCCACACCGACGACAATACCCGGAAGAACGCTATCGTTACATCGTTCAACCGTAATTTCCGCCGCCGCGCTGACGGAAACCCCAATACTTACGCCTTCATCAGCAGCCCGGAGATGACCGTTGCGCTCGCGCTTTCTGGCCGACTCGACTTCAATCCGGCTACCGACACCATCACAGATGCCAACGGCAAGGAGGTGATGCTCGACGTTCCGCAGGGCAATGTGTTCCCCGAAAAGGGCTTCGAGACAGCTCAGACTGCCGGCGACAGCACCGAACCGCTCTTCGTGGCACCTGCTGCCGCAGGCTCGGATGTTGAAGTTGTGATCAGTCCTACGTCCGAACGACTGCAGCGTCTTGAGCCTTTCAAGGCATGGGACGGAAACGACCTCACGGGTATGCCGCTGCTGATAAAGACTCAGGGCAAGTGTACCACCGACCATATATCAATGGCAGGCCCGTGGTTGCGCTTCCGCGGACACCTTGAGAACATCTCGGACAACCTGCTTATGGGTGCTGTCAATGCGTTCAACGGCGAGTCCAACAGCGTGAAATGCCAGCTGACAGGCGAGATGATGGCTGTTTCGGCAGCGGCAAAGGCATATAAACAGCAGGGACTGGCAAGCATCGTGGTTGCCGAAGACAACTACGGAGAGGGCTCGAGCCGCGAACACGCCGCCATGGAACCACGCTTCCTCAACGTAAGAGTGGTGCTGGCAAAGAGCTTCGCACGCATCCACGAGACCAATTTGAAGAAACAGGGAATGTTGGCACTTACCTTTGTCGACAAGAACGACTACGACAAGGTGCGCGAAGACGACCGTATCGACCTGCTCGGACTTGCCGGCATGGCTCCCGGAAAGAACCTTACGCTCGTGCTCCATCATGCTGACGGAACCCAGGAGAGCTTCCCAGTGCAACATTCATATAACGACACGCAGATTGCTTGGTTCAAGGCAGGCTCTGCACTGAACTATATGGCATGACTAATCCAATGTTTTCAGGAACCAAAGAGTAACAACAAAAGCTAAAATATGAAGAAAGAGTATTTGATATATAAGCTGAGTGATGCAGTAAAGACGACCTGCAAGATTGAGAACGACCTGTTTACGCAGTACGGAGTGAAGCGTGGCTTGCGCAACGAAGACGGCTCCGGCGTGCTCGTAGGTCTGACTAACATAGGCAATGTGGTAGGTTACGAGATGGGTGAGGACGGTAAGCCTCACCCCACGGAGGGCAAACTCTACTACCGTGGATATGAGCTCGACGACCTCGTTACGCCCTTGCTCGAGGAGAAACGCTTCGGTTTCGAGGAGGTTGCATACCTTATCCTCAGCGGTAGGCTCCCCGACAAGGAAGAGCTGTCGGCTTTCATGGAGCTTATCAACGACAATATGCCGCTCGACCACCGCACGATAGTTCATCTGGTAGACCTCGAAGGCTCCAACATTATGAACATTCTGGCTCGCTGTGTGCTCGAAATGTACACCTTCGACCAGAACCCCGACGATATGTCGCGCGACAACCTGATGCGTCAGGCCATTGAGTTGATAGCCAAGCTGCCCACTATCGTGGCATACGCATACAATATCTATCGCCACGGAGTGCAGGGAAGGTCGCTTCATATACGCCATCCGAGGGAGCGGTTGTCTATCGCAGAGAACTTCCTCTATATGCTCAAGCACGAAGAATACACCGAACTTGACGCCCGGACACTCGATTTGCTGCTCATCACTCAGGCCGAGCACGGTGGTGGTAACAACTCGACGTTCACCGTCAGGGTGACTTCCTCGACGCGTACTGACACCTATTCGAGCATTGCAGCAGGCATTGGCTCGCTCAAGGGACCCCTCCACGGCGGCGCAAACATTAAGGTAACAAATATGTTCCACCACTTGCAGGAGAACATCAGCGACTGGAAGAGCATCGACGAGATTGATACCTACCTGCGCCGGATGCTGAACAAGGAGGCTTACGACAAGTCGGGACTTATCTATGGCATCGGTCATGCAGTCTACACAAAGAGCGATCCGAGGGCTGTAGAGCTGAAACGCCTTGCCGGAGAGCTTGCCAAGGAGAAGGGACGCGAGGAAGAATACAACTTCCTTTGCCTGTTGGAGCAGGAAGGAATCAAGTGTCTGATGGAGCATCGGAAGAGCGCCAAGCCTGCCTGCGCTAACCTGGACTTCTACAGTGGCTTCATTTATGAGATGATAGGACTGCCCCAGGAGATCTACACACCTATCTTCGCGATGGCCCGTATAGTAGGATGGATGGCGCACCGAATAGAGGAACTCAACTTCGACGGACGCAGAATAATCCGCCCTGCCTACAAGAATGTGTTGGAGCAAAAGGCATACGTGCCTATTGCCAATCGTTAATGCACGATGGATCAGCATCAAGCAACCCACATATTGCAAACCCACGACATAAAGCCTACCGCCAATCGCATATTGGTGGTTAGGCTTTTGTCACTTTCTGAGGGGCCTTTGTCGCAGGGAGAACTCGAGAGAGAGCTCGTGAGCGTAGACAAATCGGTCATCTCGCGCACCCTTGCACTGTTCAAGGAGCATCATCTGGTGCATCTGATAGAGAGTGGCGAGGGCGTGCGCTACGAACTATGCCACAGCCACGATGCCCATCTCGACGATGACAGGCACCCCCACTTCCACTGCAAGCAGTGCGGGCGCATCATCTGCCTCGACCAAATGGAGGTTCCAATGATTGATATGCCCGACGACTATGCCGTTACCGAAGTGAGCTATATGCTGCAAGGGCTGTGCCCCAACTGCCAGAAACATCATTGATAATTGCAAAACTACCTGATATTATTATGAGAAAAACAATCCTTTCTGTGCTGTTGATGGTGGCACTCGCCGCCGCAGCGCAAGTCGAACGTCCCAAACTGATAGTCGGTCTGGTGGTCGACCAGATGCGTTGGGACTATCTCTATCGGTTCCAGGACGAATATGGCGAGGGCGGACTGAAGCGGTTGCTTCGCGAAGGCCACTCTTTCGAGAACACGATGATAAACTACGTGCCCACGGTGACGGCCATAGGCCATGCCAGCATCTACACTGGTTCCACGCCGGCACTGCACGGCATCTGCGGCAACAACTTCTTCATAGACGGCAAGGAGGTGTATTGCTGCGGCGACAGCACTGTGCGCGGAGTGGGTTCCGACAGCAAGAAAGGTCAGATGTCGCCCCATAATCTTCTTGCTTCCACCATAGGCGACGAGCTGAAGCTGGCTACCAACTTCCGCTCACGGGTCTTCGGCGTGGCAATAAAAGACCGCGCAGCCATCCTGCCGGCAGGCCACAGCGCCGATGCCGCATACTGGTGGGACACCACGGTGGGCCATTTCATCAGCAGCTCATACTATATGGACCGGCTGCCGGAGTGGGTAGAGCGTTTCAACAAGCAGAACAACACCAAGCCTCGCTTTGAAATAGCCAGCGACAACCTTGGTGTCACAATGACGTTCCGCATGGCTGAGGCTCTGCTCGAGAACGAACAGCTGGGGCAGCGCGGCCAGACGGATATGCTGGCAGTGAGCATTTCGACGACCGATGCTATCGGACACCAGGTCGGGATAGACGGACCGGAGATACATTCAGTGTATAAGCAGCTCGACAAAGACCTCGCCCACTTCCTCGACGAGCTCGACAGAGTGATTGGCCGGGGGCAGTATCTGCTCTTCCTGAGTGCCGACCACGGCGGTGCCCACAACTACAACTACCTGCAGAACCACCGTATTCCAGCCGCAGGAATGGAGAGCTGGAGTATGCTGAAGCCACTGAACAATCATCTCAAGGCTGTCTTCTCGACCGACAAAGACCTGTTCTATGGTGAGAATATGGCGCGTTTCTACATGAACCATGAGCTTACGGCTGCCCTTGGGCTCGACGAAGGGCGTGTGAAAGGCGAAGCAGCCAAATGGCTGAAGCGCGACAAGCGTGTGCTTGAGGTCGTTGATTTCGACAAGGCGGCAACGGCAGCACTTCCGAAAATAATCTGTGAGCGCATTGCAAACGGTCGCAATGTCGACCGGGCAGGCGACATAATCTGCATCTTGAAGCCCCAAGTGGTGATAACAACCGACAAACCTAAGTTCCGCGGCACGTCGCACGGTGCCTGGAACCCATACGATGCCCACATCCCCTTTGTCCTTATGGGGTGGAATGTGGCCCACGGTCAGTCGTTGGAGCAGGTGAACATCACCGACATAGCACCCACGATATGCTCAATGCTGCATATCGAGATGCCTAATGCGGCCATTGGCCGTCCGGTCTACAGCTTGCCCTGCTCGCCCAGATAGCTGTCTTTGAAGCCGAGGAAGTAGAGCACACCGTCGAGTCCGATGGTGTTGATGCTCTGCTTGGCGTTTGCCACCACGCGTGGCTTGGCATGGAAGGCTATGCCCAAGCCCGCTTCGGAGAGCATCGGCAGGTCGTTGGCACCGTCGCCGACGGCAATGGTCTGCGCCAGGTTGACCTTCTCAACCTGCGCAATGAGCTTGAGCAGCTCTGCCTTGCGTTGCCCGTCGACAATCTCGCCCACATATCGTCCCGTGAGTTTGCCGTCTTCGTCGATCTCCAACTCGTTGGCATAGACGTAGTCGATGCCGTAGCGCCGTTGCAGATACTCGCCGAAGTAGGTAAATCCACCGCTCAGAATGGCTATCTTGTAGCCGCATCGCTTCAGTACCGACATCAGTCGGTCTACTCCTTCGGTGATGGGCAGGTTCTCGGCAATCTCTTTCATCACGCTCACATCGAGCCCCTTGAGCAGTGCTACGCGCTCGGTGAAGCTCTCCTTGAAGTCTATCTCGCCCCTCATGGCGCGCTCTGTGATAGCCTTAACCTGGTCGCCCACACCGGCTTTCATAGCCAGCTCGTCGATGCACTCGGTCTGGATGAGCGTAGAATCCATATCGAAGCAAATCAGACGGCGCATCCGTCGGAACATATCATCGCGCTGCAAGGAGAAGTCGGTCTCCATTTCAGCCGACAGACGCATCAGTTCGGCCTGCATCTGAGCACGGTCGCGAGGAGTTCCTCGCAGCGAAAACTCCAGACAGGCCCTGACGTTCTTGCCCGGCGTCTTTATGCTTTTGCGACCCGTAAGGCGTATTATCGAGTCGATGTTGAAGCCCTGGTCTGCCACAACCTTCGTGGCGGCCTCAATCTGTCGGGCCGAAAGCGAACGTCCAATCAGCGTGAGTATGTAGCGATGCTTGCCCTGACGGCTCACCCAGTCTTCGTAGCGGTCGTCGTCGATGGGCGAGAAGCCAATCTGCACGTTCAGTTCCGTGGTCTTGAAAAGCAACTCCTTCATCACCTGTCCCGAGCTTTTCTCGTCGATGCGGATAAGTATTCCCAACGAGAGAGTGGAGTGGATGTCGGCCTGTCCGATGTCAAGTATCTCGGCATCATAGCGTGCCAGGATAGTCATTATCGACGCGGTGAGTCCCGGACGGTCTTGTCCGGTGATGCGGATAAGTATCTGTTCTTCCTTCATAGCGGTGTGTTGTTCTTGCGTGTGTATATATAATTAAGGTGTATTTGTGGCAAAAGGCTTTGCATTGACGAAACCTTTACGGCTGCGAAGTTACGAAAACAATTTCAATAAAAATGTAAAACTTACTGCCTAAATGCAAAAAACATGGCCGCAAAAGCCACCCGTTCAGTCTCGTTCGGCTCCCCTCCCTTGGGGATGTGTAGGTGGCGGGTGAGTAATATGGCCCATATTGGTGAGTAATATGGCCCATATTGGTGAGTAATATGGCCCATATTACTTTGCTTTTTAGTACTTTTGCAGCTATGGACGACGAGAAATTTGAAGTTCTTTGGCAGAAGAACCGCAAGTCGCTGCTCAGCGAAGACCGCGAGTGGCAGCAGCTTCAGCAGAGCTATAAGGTCAGTTCCGGGGCAGATATGCTGCTCTTTGGCATACCTGCCGTGGCAGGAATAGTCAGTTTCAGCTATGTTCCACTGTCGGGCGAGCTGCTGAAGTGGATTGTCAGCGCAGTGGTGACGGTGCTATGTTTCGTGTTGTGCGTTTTCGTGAAGAGCCTGTTCTCTCCCACGCTGTCGGCTTCTGAGATAGAGAAAAGGGTGAAGACCGACTATCGGAAGCGGTTGGAGCAGAGACAGTAGATAATCACCGGGGCACCGATGATGGGTGTGACGGCATTGACAGGCATCATGCTGCCGCCCGAAGCAGCTGTGCATATCACGTGGCAGAGCAGTGCCACCGCCATGCCGCACAGCATTGTGCATGGCAGCAGCCATCGGTGGTCTTCGCTCGAGAGCAGCAGGCGGGCTATGTGGGGCACGGCAAGGCCAATGAAAGCTATCGGACCGCAGAACGCCGTGGCCACTGCCGTGAGCCATCCCGTGATGACAAGCAGCAGATGGCGGAACAACCGCGTGTTGATGCCGAGGTTGCGGGCATACTGCGAGCCCAGCAGAAAGGCGTTGAGCGGCTTTACCAGCATCGCTGCCAAGGCCAGGCCAACCAGCGCGAGGCCGCTCATGGCTGCCGTCTGGTGGGAGCTTGTGTTGCCAAACGTGCCCATTCCCCATGTCACATACGACCTTACACCTTCTTCCGAGGCATGGAAGTTGAGCAGAGTGACTGCCGACGAGGCCAGATAGCCTATCATCACACCAATGATAAGCAGCACCACGCTGCTGCGGACCATCGTGGAGAAGGCAAAGATGACAGCCGTAACGGCCATTGCGCCCGCGAAGGCTCCTGCCAGCACTGCCATGAAGCCACCTACTGAGAAGGCTCCTGCCGATAGCTCGCCGCCAAGGGCAAGCATCACCAGGGCCACTCCTACGCTTGCTCCGCTGCTGATGCCGAAGATGCCTGGGCCTGCCAGTGGGTTGCGGAAAGCCGTCTGGAGAAGCAGTCCGCTGACGGCCAGTGAGCTGCCGGCCATCATTGCCGTGACAGCCGACGGCAGGCGCGTCTCGGTAACGATGAAGTGCCACGTGTGGTTGCTTGTTCCTCGGCCCAGCATAATGCCCAGCACGTCGGATGCCGGGATGTTCACAGCTCCCGTAGTCATGCTCAGGGCGAACAGCAAGGCTGTGCTTACGGCGAGCAGCAGTATGGTAAGGGTGGTGCGTTTCATGGTGCAATCTTGCGGTAGTAGTGCAGCTGTCGGCTGTCGGTGAGCATTTCGGGATGCAGCAGCAGAATATAGTCGCTGAGCAGACGGTCGGGATGGAACGACACTTCCTCGAAATACGGGGTCTCTATGGTGTTCACATACCAGATGTTGGCCTGCTGCAAGGCTTTCATCTCGCTGTAGCCGTGGTGCTCAGAAACCAGTCGGCGCGTCGTCAGAGGCTCCGTGCCGTTGTAGTTGAACAGCCACACGTCGGCATCGCCCGACTTGCTGAGCACCGTCTCGAAGCTCAGTGGCAGGCTGCCGCTGTGTTTGTCGTCGCTCCAGGCATACTGTCCGCCGGCATCGGCTATCAGCCGGCCTACCGAACTCATGCCGCCAGCCACGTACCAGATGTTGCCAGTCATGCGTTCGGTGATGATTTTCTTTCCCTTTCCGGCTGTCTTGGCTTTCGAGGCGAGCTTCCGGTAGTTGCTTTCCACGACTTTGAACAGGCTGTCGGCCTCTTTGCTGCATCCCATGAGCATACCGTAGAAGCGCATCCACTCGGCTCTGCCCAGCGCAGAGGTTTCCATGTATTCGGCACATTCTATGATAGGGATGCCCATTTTCTCAAGTTTGCCGTAGCCGCCGCTGTTCTCGAAAGGCGAGAGCAGTATGCCGTCACAGTTCAGACTGGCCAGAAGCTCGGTGTTGGGAGCCATGCTGTTGCCGCAGTCGGCAATCGTTCCGCCAGCTGCGGCAGCCTTTATGCGAGGGATGTTCATGTATTTCAGGTCGGCCACACCGGCTATCGCGCCCATCTTTCGCAGCTCTACGAAGAGGTTGGCGTGGGCTGCATTGAACACCACCGCGCGCCGCAGCGGAACCCTGACTACGGTTGCACCCTCGGGCAGGGCTGTGTGGCCGTCGTAGGTGCTGTCTGTCAGTACGTAGCGATGGAGCAGATGGCCGCGCTTCCAGGGGTTGGCGAGCTCCACGACTTTATATTTCTTGTAGTCTGTTATGGTGATGTTCTCGGCATAGGCCATGCGTATGGTGTCGCCCTGAACCTGTGGCGAGGTGTGGTTGCTGCCTGTGCAACAGCAGAGCAGCAGCAACAAAACCATCGGCAGGGGATAAAACGGTGCTCTCATCGTGACTAATTTTATGCAAAATTACCAAAAATAAATATAGATTTAGTAACTTTGCACGGTTTTTCACCAACATATAAACATTCAAAGAATAACAAAATGGCTGAAGTAAGCAGTAATGTCCTAAACAACAAGTACTCGAAGAAGAAGATGCTCGAGCTGCTTGGTATCATCATTGTCACTGCAATCGTGTGGAATTTGCCTGTTGGCACCTTCGGAATAGATGGCTTGACAGTAATTCAACAGCGAGTAATCGCAATCTTCGTATTTGCTACTCTCTCATGGCTAACGGAGTGTATACCTTCCTGGGCCACCTCGCTCTCAATCATTACGACCATGTGTCTGACTATCTCAAACAACAGTCTGGCTTTCTTTAAGGGCGAGGAGAACGAGACCTTCGGCACTCTGCTGAAGTCGAAAGAAATCATGGCAGCCTTTGCCGACCCGGTAATCATGCTCTTCCTCGGAGGTTTCATTCTGGCTATCGCAGCCACTAAGTCGGGTCTCGACGTGCTGCTGGCCAAGAACCTGATACGTCCGTTTGGCAATAAGAGCGAGAATGTGCTGCTTGGCTTCCTGCTTATCACGGGACTGTTCTCGATGTTTGTGAGCAACACCGCCACCGCAGCAATGATGCTCACGTTCCTCACGCCTGTCTTTGCGGCTCTTCCTGCAAGCGGCAAGGGACGTATCGCGCTGACTATGAGCATCCCCGTGGCTGCCAATATCGGTGGTATGGGAACGCCTATCGGAACGCCTCCAAATGCCATCGCGCTGAAAGTGCTCAACGATGAGGCCGGCCTGAACATGGGTCTGGGCTTCGGACAGTGGATGGCAATCATGTTCCCGCTTACCATTTTAATCCTTCTGCTCTCATGGCGCATCATTCTGAAGTTCTATCCATTCACTCAGAAGACCATTGAACTGAAGATAGATGGAAAGATCCACCACGGTTGGAGAATGTGGGTGGTATGTTTGACGTTCATCGTGACTATCCTCCTGTGGGTTGTTCCCAAAGAGTACACCGGCATCGATGCCAACACCGTGGCTATGGTTCCTATGGGAGTGTTTGCCATAACGGGCGTGATTACCGCGCGTGACCTTAAGGAAATTGACTGGGCCGTTATCTGGATGGTTGCCGGTGGATTTGCTCTCGGACTCGGAATGAACGGTTCGGGACTGGCTGCTGCCGCTATCAAGAGTATTCCGTTCGGCGAATGGAGCCCGATGGTGATACTTCTGGCTTCTGGTTTGCTGTGCTACTTCCTCAGCAACTTCATCTCCAACACCGCTACGGCAGCCCTGCTGGTGCCTATCCTCGCCGTTGTCTGCAAAGGAATGGGCGACCGTCTCGACACTATCGGCGGCACACCGACTGTTCTTATAGGTATTGCGCTGGCTGCTTCTTCGGCTATGTGTCTGCCTATCTCTACTCCGCCGAACGCCATAGCTTATTCGACGGGACTCGTCGAGCAGAAAGATATGCTCAAGGTTGGTATCACCGTGGGCATACTGACTATGGTTCTCGGCTATACCATGTTGTATTTCGTTGGACAGATGGGAATACTTTAAGGCGCAGAACCTTTAGATATTCATAGCAATAGGCTCCCAGTCGCGAGTAGGCTGGGAGCCTTCTTTGTTTCTGTAGCACGCTGTCTGGCCTGTGTCTATTCCTGTCGAGCCATGTTGCCTGAGCCCTGTGGACTTGTTCCACACGTCTTTTTGTGGTCATTGCAAGGCGTTCGTTGTGCCTTAATGTATCCTTTTGCTGTCTTTTTCCTCTCCTTTCGGCTGTTCCCTGCTGCCTTTCCCCTCTATGCCGTTCTGTTTCAGTGCTCCATCGAGCCCACATGGGCTTTCCGTCAAGTCTCTTGTAGGCTTTCCATCAAGACCTCGTTGGCTTTCTTTAAACGCAAAAAGAGGATTTGTCATCACGACAAATCCTCTCGGAACGGGAATTATATGTAGTAGTCTTAGTAAATATATAGATCTTATCTCTGACCTGGCTGACCAGGATTCTGTCCGTTTAAGTTCTGGTTGTTGTTCTTGTACTGTTCGTAAAGGCCCTGATAGTTGGGTGCCTGTCCTGGTTGCTGTGCGGGCTGGGGCTGTTGCAGCTTCTTCTGACGTCCGCGATAGACAAAGAAACCAAGTATTCCGCCTGCCACTACCAGTATTGTTATGCCGAGAACAGGACGGTAGGCAATCCATGCTATTGCGATAACGAGCAGCGACCAAACCGTACCTACGATGGTGCAAATCAGTCCTACGCCGAAGCCAACGATGTTTGCAAGGAACGGAAGTATCTTCATCAGTGTCTCGAAGATGCCGAATGTGGTCTTCAGACCGCCAATGACAATGGCAATGCCTACTATGCGGAGCAGCCAGAGCATCATGCTGTTGGTGTCGTGCTCGCTCTGATAAATCTCGTCAACGCTCTTCTGACCCATCACAAGGGTAGAGAAAGTCTTGCCGTTCTCAGCCTTGAAGGGCTTGAAAGTATTGCCTGTGACGGTTGCAATGATTGTTACCTGAGCCGGCATCACCTTTGTGAACGTCACTCTCACGTCGCCCAGCTGCGGCGAAGAGGGATTGGCACCATAGTAGAGCACGTTGTCGCGCAGGTGAACGTAGTCGTAGTCGCGCGAAACCGATGCTGTGGCAGTGCTGTCGTTGGCTGTTGCGGGTGCTGTGTCGGCAAGCGAAGATGTCGTTATGGCAGTGTTTGTGCCCATGGTGCGTATCTTCTGAGCCGTCTCAGTGTTCCAGCGCTTCATCTGTTCGTCGGTGAATGTAGGCACAAAAGGCTGTATGCCGCTGATAGAATGTATCTGACCTTCGGTGAGCTTATAGGCTCCGAAGCTTACATTCTGGGCATACTGTCTTGCATCCTCGTGCTGGCATACTACGAAGTTCTTGTTCTGATAAGCGGGATCGTGGAACTCCTGTGAGTTGACAGGCTTCGATGTCCACTCCATTTTGTATGTGTAAGTGGTGACGGTTTCCTGTCCTCCGCCGATCTTATCGCGGCTCTTGCTCTCAGAATGTTCAACATACTGGTAGTATTCCACCTTTCGTTCGATGCTGATAGCTTTGGCACCAATGCCGAATGAGCCGTCGCTCAGCGAGTCTTCTGTGGTTGCCAGGGCGGTGGCATGAACGAGCTTGCCCTCAAATTCGGGGTTCACCTTGTTCACGTCGGGCATTTCCACTGTCACACCCTGTGCTTCGTTGAGCATCTTGTCGGTCTTCACAGCGCGGCCTTCGTTCCACCATAGCAGTGCTGTTCCTGCAAAGAAGAGCACTATTCCTGTGATGATGCCGCCGCATGAGCTGCTCACACGTTGTCCGTAACTTGTTGTAGTTGTTTCTTGATACGCCATAATAGTTATTTATTTCGTAATAATGTTTAATGTCACCTTATTATATATGTATTGTGAGAAATGTCTTCGATGCCTCTGTTTTATTAGTGGCTGTTGCTCTCTTCATTGTTGCAACTTGTTGTTGTCGTCCGTATTCTGTTTCATCCTCTGCTCTATGATCTGCTTTAGCCTTAGTTCCACCGCACGATTTGCCACATCCTCCATACATAGAAGACGGTTCAGATATGCATCGGCATAGCGCATGGCTTCTTCTTGGTAGCTTGTCTTAGGCATAGGCAATGCTCGCTCGTTACGTTTTCTTGTTGCAAAGGTAGCAATAAGGGCTTTTATCACGTTGTCATTTTATCAAATTAAATTATCATTTCGTGAAATATATGGGTGCAGAAGCCCTTGGAATAGCCCTAAATGCGTCTAAATGTGCATTTTTATGCGGTTTTGCAATGATAAGTAGGTGCTGAAATGAATGTTGCTTTCAGGCGAAACAAATGTGTTATTGCTGCTGTTGGTTTGCACTTTGTTTCCTCTGCTTCTCCTCTAAATACTGCGTGGGAGTCAGTCCGAAAGTGTTTTTGAAGGCACGGGTGAAGTTTGAGGTCTCGTTGTAGGCGCACAGAGTGGCCACTTCGTTGATGTTTTTGTCTGGATGGTTCTCTAAATAGTGAAGCGCTCGCTTCATTCTTATCGACTGGATGAAGTTCTTTGGCGTTTCGTCGAGCAGCGTGGCGAGTCGCGTGCGCAGCTGGAAGGGACTCATGTTCATGCGCGAACTCACTGTTGTGGCATCGATGTTGCCAGCTGCCATCTGCTCATTGATAATGTCTATCAGCTTTTCGATGAACTGCTTGTCGTCGCTGTGCAGGTTGGAAGTGTCCGAAACGGTTGACGCCCGTTCGGAAATCTGCGAATACTGCTGCTGTAATTGTTGATACTGAAGGCGCAGTTCGTCGATGTTTTTGTTCAGCGAAGAGTTCACTTTGCTTTGCTTTATGTTGCTTCTTCGCATCACTGTCCACACGCCTATGGCTATAATCGTCAGCAACAGCGTGGTTGCTATGCCGATGATGATGGCGCGTTGCTTTGCGCGGCGTTGTTCCTCGTTCTCTTGCGACAGCTTGATGTTGCCCACCTGAGCATTGTATCGCCCCAGGCTCTCTGCTGTCTGCTGGTCGAAGATGGAGTCTTTCAGGGCCTTGTGGCGCTCAAGCGCCTCCATCGCCACCTGCGGACGTGTGTCTTTAGTGGCCTTGTAGAGCCCGAGCTGAGCCTTGCTCTCGCCGTTTGGTTCGTGCTGTATGTTGAAGATTGCTACCGCTTTCTGGAAGTATTCAGCCGCAGCTTGGTTGTTGTGCTCGTTGAGCAGCACCTCGCCCCAGTTGATATAGGCTATGCCGAGTGAGTGGTTGTTGTGGGTTTTCTCCAGTATCGGAATGGCTTTTGCCAGCATCCGCTTTGCTTCACCGAAATGGTGCATCCATATCAGAGCCGTTGACATCTGTGTGAGTCGTATTGCAGCCTTGTCGGTATGGTCCAGTTTGGTCTCTATGTCGTATGCTTCTTTGGCGTATGCCAGCGATTTGGTCTGGTTGCCCAGTGCATTGTAGACCTCGGAAGCCATACCCTTGAGCAGTGCTATCTTTGACTTGTTGTCGGTTTTCGATGCCTCTTTCATTGCCTGAAGGATGAATTTCTCGGCCTCGCGGTACTGATGCGTGCTCATGTAAATAGCAGTCAGGGTGTTAAGACTTGAGCTTATCTTCTCCGGATCGCCCGACATCACGTCCAGCTTGTAGCAGTGCATGGCGTGCTCGGCAGCTTTCTGGAACTCTGATAGTCGTATGTGGGTGATAGCCAGCAGGCTCAGACAGTTGGCTAAACCTTCGTTGTCCTCTGCTTTCTGGAAAAGTGGCATGGCTTTGCTGGCGTAGAAGGCTGCTTGTTGGTATTCCTGATAGGCATAATAGTATTCGGCAACCCAGTACCACAGCTGTTCGCGCAGGCTGTCGGCAGGTGTGTCGTAGCTGAATGTCAATGGTTCGTCGATGATGTTTTCGTGTTGCAGCAGTTTGAAAACTGCGTTGGCTGTGTTCACGGTCTGCCTGTCGAATTTCTTGCCATAGGTTTGTTGCTCGGCCTTGTTGAACCGCTCGATAAGTTTATCGATAGGTTTGGCCGTTGCAGACAGTGCCTGTTGGCATATCAGCAATAGCAAAAGGGTGATTGCTTGTTTCTTTAGTAGTGGCAGAGTAAGCATTTTTGGTTGGTGATTTTGCGTGGCAAAGATAATAAAAAACACGTTACTTCCAAAGAACAAGGCAGTTTTTTACCTTATTTATAATCAAAGCATTAACCAATATGACTCTTGCTGGAAAGTAATATGGCCCATATTGGTCAGTAATATGGCCCATATTGGTCAGTAATATGGCCCATATTGGTAGCCCCCC
>ODAJ012159017.1_pt1 | contig 42116 bp, 47 predicted proteins | sample 1539241 | NCBI WGS metagenome assembly ODAJ01 (sample SAMN02144231, study PRJEB22623) | gut metagenome | biome: sheep rumen | host: Ovis aries | place: New Zealand
TCATATCACTCCTTCCATTCGATGTACTCATCGAGGATCTCCATTTCAGCCATCGAGATGTCCTTGAGCTCCTTCATGCTGATTGCGGTTTTCTCTCTATCGATCTCGCACTCCGTATCCCCAAGCTCCTTCCGGCGCTTATCATACTCAGCGATCCCTTCATCAGAAAGATTGAGGTGACCGTCTTCCGTGATCTCTCCTCCAAGCTCCTTGGCAATCTTCCTTTCTTCCTCGGCCTGGAACTCAACAACCTCCCGCAGAGCCTTCTTGAGCCGGAAAAGTTTGTATGCCGTGAAGGAATTCATCGGCTTCTGCGACATCTGATTCAATGCCATGTACGCAACAACGGCATTCCTTTGTGTGGTCTTCATGTGTTTTCCTCCTTATACTTTTCCATATACAGCGGCGTTGCTCAGATACCACGGGCCATTACCAACCATAAGGCCCCTGCTATCGTATAGTGCTCCGTTGTAGTTTGGTGCAATCTGTTGGAATTCTGCTTCCCCGGCGGCAACTCCATCGTTATACGGTGTCGAACAATTAGCCATTGTAAGCACGGTCGTTCCGTCTCTCTTTGTCACAGTTGCGGCATAGGTTGTACCTGCCGCTCGTGCGCCAATGGCAACCCCTCCGTAAGGCGATCCTGCGGTATAGCCGTGCGTCCAGGCATCATTCGTATTGATGATGTGCGTTTCCGTTGAGTACTCGACACCGTCCTTGAACGTCTTCACCGTAACGCTACTGTTGTTTGCGCTCAGATAAGCCGCATCAGACACAGTAGCCGAAACAACAACAGATGCGGCAGACTTAAAATTTATCTGTTCACCACTGGACAGCGTGATCCGGTTGCAGTAACCGCCGTCCGTTCCGTATGAAACAATCGTGCTGGCCCCGTTCAGTTTCCAAAGCCCCGCTGTTCTGAGGTTGACCTCAGTTTCCTGACTGTTTTTGTCCAGGACCTTCAGCTTTGTGACGGTCAGCTCGCCGCTTTTTGTAAGTCTGAACGGTGCTGTGCTCGGCCATGATGCCCCAGCATACATCGCATAGTTTTTGACCTTGTTCCAATCTTCTTCTGATGTATCCCCCTGCGACCCACCAACAAGCGTCACACACGTTGCATTTGATCCGGTTTTTAGCCAGCTCTCCGCAATATTCCAGCTTCCGATTGAACCTCTTTTTGATGTAAAACTGCCGTTTTTCTTTACCCAGAACGGTGCATCAGCCGGCCAATTCGCTCCAGCGTAAAACGCATAATCCTTTACTTTATTCCAATCCGTAGTAGACGTGCTTCCTTGCGATCCACCGACAAGAGTAACACTTGTACTGCCGGTTCCTGTGTATAGCCAGCTCTCCGCAATAGTCCAGCTTCCGATTGAACCACTTTTGGATGTAATTGACCCAGTAAAGGAACCAGACGTAGCATTCACGGTTCCAGTAAACGACCCTGACGTTGCGTATACAGCCCCGGTAAACGACCCGGATGTAGCATATACCGCCCCGGTAAATGAACCAGACGTAGCGTTCACAGTCCCGGTAAATGAACCAGACGTAGCGTTCACAGTCCCGGTAAATGAACCAGACGTTGCGTTCACAGTCCCGGTAAATGAACCAGACGTTGCGTTCACAGTCCCTGTGAAAGAGCCGGATGTGGCGTTAACTGTTCCCGTGAAAGAGCCGGATGTAGCGTGTACCGTACCGGTAAACGTACCAGATGATGCATAAAAACTGCCATCTTTCTTTATCCAGAACGGTGCGTCAGCAGGCCAGCTCGCACCGGCGTAAAACGCATAATCCTTTACCCTGTTCCAGTCTGCTGCGGATGTGCTTCCTTGTGATCCACCGACCAGCGTAACGCGTGACGATCCGCTTCCTGTAGACAGCCAGCTTTTTGAAATAGCCCAACTCCCGATGAGGCCATTCCCGGTTGTGATTGTTCCGGTAAGAGATACGTTCCCGCTTGCGTCAATCGTAAAGTTTCCGCTCTGCACTGTAAACGCAGCGCCGGATTTTATATTGATCAGACCGCCGGAGTTGACATCAATGTATCCACCGGAATTCAGCTTGATATACTTTGATCCGCTAACTTTTATTCCTTCTGCGAGTATGGATATACCACTGACGATCTTATAAGCGTTGTTTGTAACGTACAGCTCAATGGCGCTTGCTGTCTGCTCAATAGTCGAGTAACTTGTCAATCGATTATTTGTATAGGTTTGCGCTGCGGTCACAATCGAATCAGCAGTCTGATACGATGAAGTTTTATCAAGCTTCCCGCCTTCTGCCGCTGTCGCTCTGCTTACCTCCTGTGTGATCCTGTCATTGGCAACGGTAAGGTTGGCAATCGTTGTAACCAACTGGCCGTCAATATCGTCCGTTTTCTCCGCAAGTATCTCAACGAATTCGGACGTCTGCGTGATCAGTGTGCGGTTTTGGAGCAAGGCCCCGTGATCCGCTGTCTGCACCCAGCCGCTGCCGTCCCAGGTATAAACGGAAGCGCCAGCAATCTCGTCCCACGTCAAAGCAGAAAGCTGATCCCATGTGTACTCTCCGACTGAATCCCATGTGCCGTCTCCGGCAGCTTTCGTCCATGTATCTCCAATACTGAGCGTAATAGAGGCATCCGTACTCGGGTCGGTCAACGTGATGTAATTCGCAGTCTTGCTGTTAACGGAGGAAACGGCGCTCTGAATCTGTTCGGCCTGCACTTCCAGCGTTGCCTCAAACTGCGTGACCTGCCCGGAGAGTTGGTTTACGAGGCTTTCGTCCGCTTTTAACGTGATCGCATAAGCGTTTTGATTGATCTCGGTCTGCAATTCAGAGATGATCATGTTATCGAACATCAACTTGAAAGTTGTGCCCGTCCAAACGTGCATCCTGTACTGGCCAGCAACCTGCTCCCAGGTCATCCCGCCAAGCTCATCCCATGTGTACTGAGCAATATCGTCCCAGGTATTATCTTCGATTGGCTCGATCCACACGTCACCGGCGATCAGATTGTTATGATCCGGTTCGGTCTCTGAGTAGTACACCGTCCCATACCCCAGGGAGGAAATACGGCTGTTTAGGCTGTTGACAGTTTGTGTAATGGTACTCTGGCTCTCCCAGTTGCCCACAACGCTCTGGATATATGTGTTACTGCTAAGATTCGTTATATTGATCTGGGAAGCGTCAATCGTTCCACCACTGATCCGGTTCGCGCTCAGTGTGCCGGTTGTAATTTTGGAAGCATCAAGGTTTGTGATGGTCACATCCGTTGCATCAATCGTTCCACCACTGATCCGGTTGGCACTCATCGTCCCGGATGTAATGCATCCAGCGTCCAGCGTCCCGGCGAACGTGCCGGTTGCGGCCCTCAGTTCTCCTGAGAAGTAGCCGTCCCCGTTGATCGTCACATTGCCCTGCTCATCAATTGCGAAGTTCCCGCTGTCAATGGTGAACTGTCCACCGGTCTTGATATCAATCGAAGCGCCGGATTGAAGCTGAATATATTTGCTGCCGGTCAGTTTGATTCCTTCAGCCTCAATCGTGATCCCACTGACCTTGTCATACTTGTTCGCCACGGAAAGCTCAATGCTGTCAGCCTGGACCTCCAATGCGCTGATATCTCCCTCGGCATTGCTCACTCTCGTTGTCAGCCCGGTCACGCCAACCGTCAGCTCTGTAAGGTTGCCCTCCGCTGTGCCGACTCTTGCTGTCAGCCCGGTTACGTCAAACTCAAGGCTCGCAACATTGCCCTCCGTATCCTCGTACCGTTTCCGGAATGCGCTGCCGAAATCCTCAAGCCGGAGTCTGCCATATCTTCTGTAAATATCATCGAAGATCTCATCCAACTGAACAATCAGCGCTTTTTCCTGTTTGTCCCATCCTGCCGGAATCCGGAGAGGCTGGTGCTGCTGAATGGTCGAATACTTATCTGCCATCTAATCACCTCAGTCCGGATCAGTCTCTGCGATGATCTGTATCCCGCCGATCAGCCGCCATGGTGCCGTGCTGGCCTGCGTTTCGATCATCAGCCGGAACCGCCTTCCAGAGCCACCGAAGTGCAGCCGTTTCATCTTGTGGTTCTTGTTGTTTTCCCGCTGTTCTTCCGTAAGCGGCTGAACGGTGTAGGTCTTGGTTTTGATCTTTTTTTCTGTCTGAATGGAGAATATCAGCGTTACAGGATCGTCCTGCACTTCCGGCTGGAAGTAGAGCTCAAACCCGCCCTTCTTCATGCTGTCCCGCCCAAGAGTCATCCACGGAGAAACCCAGTGAGTAGCGACTTCGGCAGCGTTCCCTGTCACCCACGAATCCCAGTTGATCTTCAGCACCTTCCCTGGAAGCGTAGAGCTTGTGGCGTACAGATCGTCTTCCGTAGGCAGGAAGCTTTCAACGCTGATACTGTCATAATGCAGGATCGTTCCGTCCTTCAGATTGAAAATCAGCATCTCGTTGTTCTCCGTTGCCTCCCCTGTAGGATAAGCCAGATAATATTTCTCTTTGAACAGAACGCCGCACATCTGATCCATGGCTTCCCGGTTCACCGTTCGCCACAGATTCTCCACAGCTTCCCGCTGGAGTGGGCTCACGCTCAGACCATCATAAACGCTCAGTCCGTCCTTCTCCACCATCAGGATGCGCTCAGTGTCCACGGCTATCGTGTTCACGAACGGAGCACCGCCGCCGAACTGTTCCTTAAAGGTGTACTCACCAGGATCAGTCCCCAGGATTCTCCACACACGGTGTTTCTTAAAGGCAATCAACTGGTTGCCGAACTGCCGGAGAGCCGTGAAGCTGTCCCCGTCCCAGCTTGGCTGGTTAATGTCTCCGGCTCCATCCTCCGGGATTTGCGGGTTCGCTTCCCAGTCTGTAGGATCAAACGGTGCGGAGTAGATCAGCATATCCGGATCATCCTCGATGGCCCCGCCCCAGATGCGCTCTGCATAGCGCTCAATCACGCCAAACTTCTTCGGTGTTTCGATCTTGGAAACAAGGAATGTATCCCCGCGAATCATGATCATTCCGTCCTTGGCATTGCTCATCAGCAGCACATCCACGCTGGCCTCAGAGCCCGCAGGGTTAATCTCATACGCTGCCCAGCTCCACACATTGCTCTCATAGCTGCTGATCCCCGCAGGGAACGGAAGTTCCATCCAGTCTTCTGAAGAAGAAGTCAGGTAATAAATTTTCCCACCGGTCGCCGCGAACAGAACCTCTTTATCGTCAACGCCTGAGTACCATCTCCGGTACAGGTGCGCGAGTGTCTCGATCTTTTCATCAAAACTGAAAGGCAGGAGCTCAGGAGCCGCCATGGGCTGAAGAACTCCTGCCGGTGTTTCGAGGTTCGCCTCATCCACAGCGTACCGGACATCTCCGTCAAATCCAGGTCCATACTGCTGCAAGCCAGCAAAAGCGGAAATCAACACATCAGCGTCATACGCATGGTGGGCATAGTACGCCATGAGTCATCACCTCGGTATATTTCTGAAATACTTGTACTGGGTGCTCGTTCCGTCCTCATTCAGCCCGGAAGCGCCGCCCTCGTCAGCGATCTGCGAGAGCACCATCATAAACAGCTCATAATAGGCCCTTCCGCGCTGTTGTTTCTGCGGATTGCCATTTCTGTACACCAGCCATGTCGCCCAGTCGCAAAGGGCCCTGTGCGTCCATTCAGGCAGGTTTGGCTCGTCCGTATCTGCTTCCAGTCTCGGATACTCTCCGTGCGGAACATGACTCCTGGTCCAGACCTTCACCAGCCGGTCATATCCATCATTGATGTAATCCACAACGTGCGGCATGAAATCCTCAATATCGTCCGTATCGTTGTTCGTCTGGAACATGATCTGATCTTTGATCTCTCCCAGGGTCATAGCGAATCACCTCACAGCTTTGGATATCTCTCTTTCAGTGCCAGGAACACCGGCACAGGGACCATAACGCGCTCTCCGCGATGGACCCTGTAAATGGTTTCCTTGTCCTCGTTGGCAATAGTCACATGCTCATACTGGTCAACCTTGATGCCGTCCTCGCCGCCGCCTTCCAGCTCCGGCAGGAACACTTCCACACGGGGCATGGTGTCCTTTACTTCTTCACGTTCGATTGCAATAGTCAGGTCTTCAGTTTTCTTTGTAGCCATGTCTGTCCTCCTTATCATAAAAAGAAAGGGGCCTCCCCATTGAATACAGGGAGGCCCGGTTGGATTAGTCGCTCACACCGTGCTCGATGCGGACGATGAAGTCATCCTGAAGAACCGCGCAGGCAAAGAAGGGAACCTTCCACGCGATGGTGCCGCGCTGATTCAGGGGGTCATCAGAACCGCTGGAGCCCAGGGGCTTCACGATGATCTGAATGTTCGGATTTCCCTTACCTCCCAGCTTGACCATGCCGAAGGCATCCTGCCCATAGATGATCGTGGCGTGCACTTCATCGCCGTTGGAAGCACCGCCAGAGGGAACGATCTTCAGAGTGTTGGTGGTAGTCCAGTCAGTGGTGGTGGCGGGAGCCCAGCGGAAGACGATCTTCGTCTTGTTCGCGGTGGCGCTGGGATACACGCGCTCGATGCACATGGGCGTCACATAGTCCACGGTGGACTTGGTGTACTGCACATACACCATCTTGCCGGTCAGCTCGCGGGCCTCGTCCTCGCTCATGGTCGCGGTCACGATCATAGACCGCTCGGTGGCATCGAAGTTGGCATAGGCGGTCAGAGCGGCAACGGAGCCGTACAGGTAGGTCTCATTCTTGAAGACCTTGCCGTTGTCCACCTCGAAGAACTTCACCTTGTAGATGTTGCCAAGTTCGTACTTCTGAACACGGCTGTCATCCTGGTAGGTGGAGACATCGTTCCAGTGAGTATCCTGAGTCAGGTCATAGTAGGTGTCCTGATCGATCTTCGCATGGAAGAAGCCGTCAGCAAAGGGCTGGGCACCTTTCCGCTTCAGATTCCGTACAGCCTTCTTCACGATGGCGTAGGTCAGAACATTGGACTTCGTCAGGGAAGCACGGCTGGTAACGCTTCCGGGATACATCACGTTCAGACCGGCCATGATCTGGTCGCGGCCAACGGTGTCGATGGAGAGCTGGGCCTGCCGGTTCAGCCGGTCAGAGATGGCCTGAGTCTTGCTGTCCACATGCCACAGGTCGAGCTCATCGGTGTAGGCCATGTAGCCGCCGTAGTTTTTGGTCATCACGCTGAAGGCGGTCTCTTCCAGCTTCTGGCCGTCAGGGGTAACGCCTTCGTACAGGGGCTTGGTGATCGCGGGCAGCTCGGTGTAGCGGAAAAATTTCACATGCTTGCCGTTGCCCTTGGGCTGCTCGATCATCTGGGCGTCCTTCATATAGCCGAGGTTCGGCTCGACATTCTTCAGAGCCCGCCGCTGGAGATAGGATTCCAGCATAGTCGGGGCCAGGGACGCCTGATAACTTACGTTAATGTTGTCATAAACTGCCATGGTAACACGCTCCTTACTTTATTTAAGCTTGTAGCGCGCTCCCTCCTTGATTCTCCGTTCCATACGGTCAAACTGCTCATCGCTCATTGAGTCAATGGCGTTGGGGTTGTTGGTTCCGCTGGCTCCGTTGGGGGAGCGCGTAGGAGACGGTGCCCTCTTCCGGCTGGGCTTCTGCTCACGCAGATAGTCCGCTACTTCGTAGAAGTCCATCTCCCCGTTGATAACTTTCCTTTTGATTTCCTCGTTCGACTGAAACTCGGCAATGACATCCGGCCCGCCTTTAGCGCGGATCGCGTCCGCCTGGTGTTTCAGCATGTTGATGCGGACGGTGGTCGCCGCATCTTCCTTTGGAGCGAACTGGCCGTTCGTCTGCCTGGGCTGTTCAGCCTTCGGCTGTTCAGCGGCAGCAGCGGGCAGGCCGTTGCGGAGCCGGACAAGCTCCCGGGCCGTCTCAATGTCGGCAACCTTCCGGCTCTTGAGAAGCTCCTGTGCGTCCATCTCCAGCATCCGCTCTCTCAGCGGGGCGATCTGTGCTTCATACTCAGCCTGGACTTCACTCCGGATCTGAGCACTCAGCCGCCCCACTTCCTTGTCCCAGCGCTTCCTGAACCATCCGGGCTCACTGGTACCTTGTGGCTCGGTCTTCTGATTCTGTTCCGCTGGCGCCTCTTCTTCCCCGTTCAGAGAATCGAGGCTTTCTTCGGGTTCACCCTGTTCCTCGACAACGTCTTCCGGAAGCGTGTCGACCGCTTCAGCGTTGTCTCCCTGTTCGACCATGGTCTCTTCAATGTCCATAAGGATCTCCTTTCGCGCCCTCCGCAAATCACGGAAAACGTGTTTATATGCAAAACCTCTCGCAAATCACGGGAGGCCTTGACTCATATAATGTTTTGTTACACCGATTGGTAATGAAATGCAGTTGTTGTGTAACTTATGTCGGCAGCGGTGCTCCTGTCTGTGCTCCCATCATGTTCCTGGAGTTGTCAACGATGGGATTCGGCGCTCCGCTGTCCATTCCGGCGGGAGCCGGAGCCTGCTGAGACTGTGCCTGCTGTCCCCCGCCACGCCTCGCAGCGATGGTGGACAGAGAATTGCTCATCTGCATGGTGGCGTTCTTCAGATTCTGATTCTCCTCAGCCATCTGCTGCATCTGCTGGCCCATCTGCTCGAGCTGCTGCTGCATCTGCTGCATCCTCTGCTGATAGGTTTCATTCGCCCTGATCACCGGCAGAATCTTGTCCTTGCCGTCCAGGTTCAGAATCTCGAAGAGGCTGGACAGCGGGAAGAACTGCTGCGCCTGAGCGGACATGGTGTACGCTTCCATGAACATCTGATTCTGGTTGGCAATCCGCTGCGGATCACGGCTGGATACCTCGATCTGCACCGTGTAGGGAGGAGGATTCACATTGCCCTTCGACTTTTTGCCAAACAGGCGCTTGGTGTCAACCTTCAGCTCCCGCATGCCCCGCTGGCCGGTAATCATCATGGCGCGGTCATCATCGTAGAACTGGGACATCAGCCATACGATCTGCTCCACCATGTCCTTGAAGCCGTACTTGAGCTGCTCTGTCCGCATGGAGGCAACCTTGCCGCCTGCCTGTATCAGAGAGTTGATGGCCTTGCCGGAAACAATGCCCCCCGTGGTTTCACCCCGGGTGAACTGGTTCGCGCCGGAGTCAGCCTTCAGATCGCTCTGGAACATGGTCATGAGCTGAGTGATCGTCCCGTTGAACGGCTGGTTCTGCATCCAGTTCCAGGCATCGCCCTGCGTGATATTGTCGCCCTCGATCACGTCAACCGTCCAGTCCGTCAGCGCATCCTTATCAATCCCGGAGCCACGGCGGGTCAGCATCCGGCCCTTGGAGCTCATCCGGGCATTCATGTCCGCATAGGCCGCATACCGGTTGATGTACCGCATCATGGGTGCCAGCTCGTGAACAAGGCCCTCGCCGACCAGCGAGCCCTCGATGGAGTCATGGACATCCAGCACGAACGGGTACATGCCATGGTTGTATACGTCCTTCTGCTTCTCAAGCAGAGCGTTCCCGGCGGCATACGCCACATTGATCGTGTACCTTTTCGTGGAGGCGTTGTATTCCCGCCACCAGTACTCGATCAGCAGCGCCCGGTCCTCATCATTGCTGTGGTCAGCATCGGCCTGTCCCTGCGTCATGCCCACGTTGTTGTGGGTGTTCTCGTCAGCGAACACGTACTTGCCTTCATCCGGCCAGTGAGCTCTGTACCAGCTCAGAGGATGCCAGGAGACTTTCATCACGGCACGGCAGTCCTGCAAGCGGTCTGCGGTGGGGTCCCACAGGAACGCTTCCACCGGCCAGCGGATCAGCGCAATCTCGCCCTTGCCATAGGCCATGTCCTCATCCCAGGCTACCTGGATCACAGCGGTGCCGGTGCCGTAGAAGTCCTCGCAGCGCCGGTAATGGAGCTGCTCGAAATCGTTGGCACAGTAGATCACGTAATGAACCATGTCCTGGAGATCGTCAGCCGCTTCCTGCATGTCAGCAGTCTCCGGCATGAGCTTGGCTTCCGGCATGGACAGCATCTGATCGGCCACCACGTTATTGATGGTGCTCTTGAGCGTCTGGAGCTGGAGCGTTTCCTTGCCGTTCTTGATGACGGTCTCCGGATCATCCTGATCAGGGTCCTCCATGTGGAGGATCTGCCTGCACTTGGTTGCCTCATCGTGATACGGCTCATTCTTTTCCTGGAAGATATCCAGCCGGTCATAGATCAGATCAAGGAGCTCCTTGTCTTCCTCGTTGAGCGGCTGGTCCTCACCGAAGACCTCGTTCTGGATCTCAAGTTCTTTTTCAATCTGATCATCTGTCATGCTATCACCTCAAAATATAATTAACGGAGCGGACGAAAAAACAAGCAACAGAAGAGTTAACCTCCTTTTAATTTTTGTTTTTTTGTAGGTGCACTCCGCTCCGTTAATTTTCGTCAAAGGGGCTCCACGGCTTGTAATCCTTCGGCGGCTTCTTGGCAGCCGTCATGGGGTGATCCATCAGGAAGTACCGGGTGGCGTCATAATCATGATCTTCCGCATCGGTATCGATGTCCTCAGTCTTCTTTTCATCATAGGGAAGGTTTGGCACCGTTCGTATCCAGTCCTTGCAGGTACTGAATATGTACATCCCGGGAATGCCGTTCTCATCAAAACGGAGGCGCTCATGCACCTCCATCTTCCCGGCTATTCGGGTGTTGTCACCCTTGTTGAACAGAACACCTCGTGTCCTTCCCTGATACCCTGGAGCCATCTGGTCTGCAACGCTGTATCCCCGGCTCTTGTCAAAGATGCTCGGGTCGGCAGTCCGGATAATCCGGACATTGTCGCGTATTTCTGCCTCTTCCCGCTCAAGAATGCCGTCCGCAATCTGAACCGGCGTGAGCTTCAGCCCTGTATCAGCCTTGTTCGGCACACAGCCATACCATTCTCGATAAAGGTATGCAATGCCGCCGCCCTTCCCGTTCCCGGGCGAAATTGCCCACCATTGAGCGGCAAACGGGTCGCTGTAACCGTAATCGAACGAGAAATATCTCGGCCAGTCAAGCGGAATCTCGAAAGGCTCGATGACATGCGTCCATTTCCGGTCGATGTTCTCCGGCTTGATCACGATCTCCGGGAACGCCTGCCCCTCGAAGGAATCCCAGTCGCCTTGCAGGAGCGCCCGCCGGAGAGCATCCGGTTTCTGCTCCAGCTCGAAGATATAGTCATCCGTAATGAACGGGTTCTCCGTTGCCAGCGCCGGAATGTACTGAGTGCGAATCTTTTTCGTCTTGTGCAGGGCCTCGGAATAGATCTCCTGCACCCGGATCTCCATGTATGGACCGGCGTCAACAAACATCTTCTTAACCCAGCCGTGCCCGATGTTTCCCGGGTTGCTGGCAGAGCGAACAATCGGAACAACGCCCAGCGACTTCTTTGCACGGAGACGGGTCTTCAGGAAATCGTAGATCACTTGGGTGAATGTGGTCAGCTCGTCAAAGTACATGAACTGAGCTTCAAGGCCGGAGTACTTGAACCGGTCAGCCTCGTTCTCGCAGTGCCGGAACAGAATCTTCGATCCGTTCACAACGGAGAACTCATGCCGTCCTGCGTTATATACCGCCAGCTTCTCAGGATAGGACGCCTGCGCTTCCTTGATGTCCGTGTCCTCAAGCTCCCGGTAACTCCTCCGGAATACCACCGCTGTTGTTCCCGGATTCTTCAACGTCCGGAATAGGGCGTCCATGATCAGCGCCTTCGTCTTCCCGCCGCCAGCCGCCCCGCCGTACAGAATCTCATTCGCCTTCGAGGCGTGAAACATCGCCTGCTTCGGCGTGGGCTGGTAATTGATCGTTATGCTCGACATACTTGTTACCTCGCAATCCCCTCTCCCTCCCAAAGAGGGGAAATGGCTCTGTGAAAACTGACGTGAAGAATAGCGCCAGGCGTAGCATGATCTTTCTCAAGCAGGAATTAAAGGAGGTCCAGACATGGAAAATCACAGAGCCAGTTGCTCGAAACACGGAGCGCATGCCCCGGTTGTGCAACCAAATTTTTGACCCCGGGGGTCAGTGGGGTTGGAGAGGGGAAGTATATTTCGCTTCCGTCACCGCAGCGCCGGAGTCCCTGGCACGATTCAGCCCCCCGGGTTCCGGATCGGGTACCCCCTCCCCGGGGTTAGACCGGGCTGGCAGCCTGCTGATCCGGGCGGTGCCGAGCCGGTGCCTGGTCCGTGGCCAGGGCTGGGCTGGGGGCCGGGGCTGGGCCGGTGCCCTGCCGGAGGGGGCGGTGGCTCCCTATATTTTCCGGCGGGGGCTGGGGCCGTGGGCTCCGCTCCCATGCTCTCCCTCTGGAAATAACTGGAAATAATAATGCATAAACACTGAGTATCTGTGCATAATCTCAGCGTTTATTCATCACTTGTTGCATCACCAGATGATGCACACAATATCTTGTGGAGAACTATTCGCTAAACTATTGTTTAGTGCATAGTATGGAATCAATCGTCATCTGGTGATCCGATCTCAGGCATGCCCTCGATCTTAACGTGGACAGCTCGTTCCTCATCCTGGAAGAGCCTCTTGGAAGCGTTATTCAGAGCATTCACAGCGCTGTTCATAGCGAGCCATCCGTCTTTATCCTGCTTCATTCCCTTCCGGAACACAGCACGAGCTGTTATATAGTCCTCATAATCCCAGCGCCTTGCCTCTTCCTTCCATGCCTGGTCAAAAGCGGGATGTTTACGCCATCTGCTCATGGTAGCATCGCAGTTGTTGATCTCTCGTGGTGTGGCTGTTGCCATATCTACACCAAAGACTTCCTTCAGCTTCTCAGCTCTACTGCACTCATTCGCTTCCATTACAGCGAGCTTTGCTATTCTTCTCGTCAGCTTGTCCTCAGGTACCTTTGCTCCTGGCATTTCAGCCTCCTTTCCGGACCCCTGCCGGGACCCTTATAAGCGTTTATGTCTATGCTTCTCTCTTTTTCTCAGATATTTCCTTTTCGGCATTTAGAGGAAGGGAAAAGATATATTGAGAGATGAGTGATGGATTGAGAGATGGTGTAAGATTCGAGGAATTGGAAACTTTTTCCAGCGGTACTGATTGATAGATCTGGAGGGAGCGCTGGATGGCTCTCAGTTGCTCCGGGAGATGGAGCTGTATCCGGGTTATCGGATGGATATGGAGAGAGCTGGAGTTGGGTTGAGAGCTCTCTGTGTTTGGTTGAGATTGGATTGTAACTCTATAGAGTTATTTCATTATAGCGAATTATAGCTGTCAAGGTGGTAATTGATCAAACAACCGGAAAAACTTTTTTGAAAAATTTTTAAGATTTTTTTGCTGATCCTGGTGATTCTGAGGTCGACCGCGATCTTCCCGGCCTTATTTCTCAACGGTTTCAGCGTTTTTTGTGTGTTCTGAAAAAAAGTGTTGACAAGGGGTTTAACCCTGTGATATGATTTGGCCATCGGAAGGGGGTTTAACCGCATGGGAAGCTACAGCAGCGACAAAAAGAATGCCAGGTTTTACGGGCTGAAATTCAGCCGGACCACGGATCGGGAAATCATCGAGCGCCTGGACAAGCAGGAAAATATTCAGCAGTACATCAAAAACCTGATCAAAAACGATATGAAGGAGGACAAAACCATGAAGAAGTACACCATCAAGCCCGAATACTGGCACCTGTGGGGAGCACACGTAGACGAAAAAACCATCGTTACTCAGGATGATGTCGAGCGCTTTGCGTCCGACTGGGAAGAGCCGGTTGAGGAGCTCCTGGAGCAGCTCGATCCCCTGGATGATGATAATCGCCTCTGGTACGCCGTACAGCGCGATCAGAACGATGACTGGGGAAACGGCTCCTATGATCTCGAGGAGGCAAAACGGATGGCTGCCGTACAGATGGCTGATTATCCGGAAACGCTGATCGCTGTGATCGATAACAGGTCCACCAATCCCGTTTGTATCGAGGAAATCACAGATTTTTGATCAAACAAAGCACCCGCCCCGAATGAGGGCGGGCTTTTTTATTTATCTTCTGCGCTTAGAATCTTCTGTGCCTCGCTTAGAGCCCAGCCATGGGCCCTGTATACGGATTTCTCATCCTGGTATCGCAGCTCATCCGATATGGACCGGAAAGTCCATCCTGCGATATACCGCAGCGTGAGGATCTGCCGGTACCTTTCCTGCGGAATCCTCTCAATGACCGCCTCAGCCCTCCGGATGATGGCCAAGAGCTCCTGCATTTTCTCTTCGAGCTCCTTAGCAGCGTCATAGAGGCCTATAGCAGCCGATTCTACCCGGCTCTCGCCCAGTGAATGAGTTACTACAGGGGTATCGAGTCCAGCGCCCGAAATGGCCCTTCCAAGGGCGCTATAGCGATCTAACTTTGCGCGGATCATGACCAGTTCCTTTTCCGCTCGACTCACTTGCCGGAAAAAATCCTTTGCTCTCACTCCTCAGCCTCCCTTTCCAGCTCGTCTTTGTACACCTTCCGGATGGAATATGGCGTCTCATCGCTGGAAACGCATGCATACCGGTAAAATGTCTCCGGTTTCACGCCAAGCGCCTTGCAGCACTCATCCGTGGTACCGTCCAGGATGATGAGCTGATCGTCACTGTTCCTCCACACACTGTACAGCACTCTCCGGGGCATCCTGATCACCGACCTTCCATGCCTTCAGCATCCACTCAGCGCAGCCCTTCCCGCCTTTCGCTTCGAGCTGGCATTCCTGCCAGTCCTCGCAGTAGAGGCAAGGGCTCTCCCCGGCGATCATGTCCAGAATGCACTTGTTGTACGCAATAATATCCTGTTTGTTGAGGGCCGCAACCCTCTCCATCTCCGCGATCCGCGCCGCTGCCAGCTTTGCTGCCTGCCGTCCGTTCATCCTTCTTCCCTCCTCAATTGATCGATGTCGGGATATCCCCGCCTGCAAGCAAATCTTTTGCCGTGTCGGCGATGGCATCGATGAATCCTTTATCCAGCCCTTCCGTGATCCTGATGATTGTAGCGATGGCCTCCGCAATGTGGATGCCCACCATGTCGGTCCGGCCTCCCAGGAAAAACTGACGGCGATTAGGTGCCTCCGCGATGAATCCGAAATGCGCTGCGTCATTCCCTCCATACGGAGCCATCGCCTTTTCTATGATCTGTGCGTCCTTCTTGATATCTCTCACGCTCTTTTCCTCCTTATCGCTTCATGGTATCCCGTGATCGTTTCCAGCGTATCCACAATGATCCCGCAGTCTTCGCAGATCCTGCACCTGGTTACGCCGTCCTCCTCAATCCTCGTTTCCCGGACCTTGCCACGGATATATCCTCCGCAGGCTGGGCACCTGAATCGCTTCGGTCTGTTCATTCAAGTTTCACCTCCTCTGCCTATACGTATCGTTATTGCATAATCTTCGAGGGAAAAATATTTGAACTCTGATCGATCTTTGTTGTACATTCTGGAAACTCGGATGACATGTGAAGTTCCATCGTGCAGAAAGCCCATATCGTATGCATCATCAACGAGGAAATCCTCTTTCCCAATCTCTAAACCATGCTGTGTTACTTTTCCGCTGACGATTAAATTCATATATTTCACTTCACCGCCTTACATTGTTCCAAATATAGGAGTTGGTAGTTTTGTTAGATAAGGCTCAATTGAATATGTCGTTTCCTGAGAGCATTCCATCATTATGTTTGCGACTTCGTGTTGATATGGTCTGATCTCCATAATAAGTCTACGTATATATCTTGCTTCGGCTTTTCTCCATCGAGCCTTTTTAGATGCTTTTCGCTTATATATCAGTCTCAAACGTTATTCACTCCTTTTACGAAGCCAACTTTACTGCCTTTCCCCATAAGCACAGAAAAAGTCTGCATCATGGTAAACATCTCGCTGATCTCCGAAATCGTCTGTGTCCATTGCACAGTATTTACACATCTTGCCATCACTCGTCATGGTTGCGTGCTTGCAATCCTTGCACCGGACAATCTCCGGCTGACTCAACGCTTTGACAGCCATGTCAAGCGCCACAGCATAATCCATCGGATATTCCCATTCAACTTGTGAAATGGCAATTTTTATGGTTTCAATGGCTTCCTGTTTTGTCATTTCAATTTCACCGACTTTCCTTAACATCAACAAACGCTCTTGCCAGATCGTCAATCAACTGATGTGCAATTCTGTCCTGCAATTCGTTTCCGGTATCAAATAGCAAACACGTTTTTAGGTGCAACAATTCATGGATTAATATCTCTTCAAAATGAAATGGCACAACCCGGTCACCGTAATATTTTTCATCCGCAATATATATGTGTGCTGTCCGAGTTGCTTCTTGCCATGATGTGCATCCACAAACGTTCTGCATTTCCATCTCTTGCGGTTCACAATTCGTCGATAGTTTGATTCTCCAAGCTGTCAACCCAAGACGATTTTGCCACTCATCCAATAATGATTTTGCATTTTCATCATCCATTTTCGCTTCACCGCCTATCCTACCATTTTAACGGGATTTCGTTTGTTCCTGCGGTTGGTGTGGGTTTTGCTTCCTGCTCCTTCAGCAGAGCAACCATTTCTTTAATTACAAACATTGGTATTCCATCATGGCAACAATCTTTTTCATATGGGCATTTCTCGCATATTCTGTTAAACGAGTTTTTGCAACACTCATATGCTTTGATAACCTTCTCCCTGTCAATCATTTGCTTCAAGCCTTTCTCCGTCAGCGCAAAACCATTCCGGCTGATGGGATTCTCCCGTAATATCGCATACAATCAATCCGTTTCGCCCTTCGCACTCTTTGAATCTGCAATTCTTGCAACGGACAATCTTTTCGTAGTTATCTCCGAACACATCCAGTAGCTTTACTGGCTTCGGCATATGTTCAATCGTTCTCTCCAACACACCGATCCGTTCCTCTTGCTCTTTCAGCAGGACAGAACAGTTCATCAGCACCCAATCAATCATGAAGTCCAATGATGTCTGATCCGCTTTCCTGCTGATAGCATCACGGGCTGTTCCGATTCGCATAAGCAGTTTATCTGTCTCTATCATTTCACTTCACCGCCTGTCATATGCGTTTTGCCTGTTCAAAAACTGATCGTATATCATCAGTTAAAAGTCCCTTGCGAAGTAATTCTTTGTATATCCATTCGTGCATCAACGACTTTCCAAGCAATATCCCACGTTCTTCCCCTTGCTGTGCTGTGCCGGTCGATAGAAATATGATGCTATCTGCTGTCTGTTGTATTCCCAATAAACTGTCCTGCTCTTTCAGCAGTTCGAGTGCATCTGCAAGCAAATCTTTTTCACAACTTCCATGATGGAAAACGCAACCATCATAATCACAATCATTGCAATAATCGCCTATGTTTATGCATCCATTAATTGCCTTGATAACCTTCTCCCTGTCCATTCACTTCACCACTTTCCCATCATGTCCGGCCATTCGTCCCATCCCTTTTCCAACTCAAGCTTTTTGATTTTCTCGTCCTGCTCTTTCAGCATGGAAAGAATTTCTTCGCCTCCGTCAACGGTTAAGTCAACAAAATCCTGATAGTTTCCCTTTGCCGTATTCAATAAATGCTCAAATTCTTCGATAACCTTCTCCCTGTCAGGCATTTGATACACCGCCTTTCATGGTCTAATCATTCTCCGCATCTCGAATCTCGATCCCACCGTCCGCATCTGTTCCCATGGGATCACGAACAGTTTCACGCCGATTGTTGACTGCTCGTACGGCGAGAATCCCAGCGGCACATCTTCCCCTCTTTCGTGCACAATGATCTGCGCGATGTTCTCATCGATCAGCTTTTTCGCAATCTGTTCCGCAATGTTCTGTTTGTAGTATTCCATTTCCCTTTCGCTGACTTCGATCATCCTGGCATACGTTCCGAAGATCCCAACCTTCGCACTGATCACCTGCATCGGCCCGCATCCTTCGTCAATCGTCTCGATCTCGCTGCCGGCCATCTCTATCCGCTTCAACAGCGCCTTCTCCCGCTCTTGAAAAGCCTTCGTCTGGCTATCTATTGTTCTTTGCAGTCGCTCCTTCTCTCTGATCAGCCGCGCTCGCTCATTTCTTCTGTATCTCTTCTTCATCGTCCGATCCTCCGATTTTTGTACTTCATATCCTTCCACAGGATTTTTAACTGCCGCCCGCAGAATTCCGGCGTGGAGGCCCTCTCCATCAGATTCGCCTCCACCTTCCTGTCCTGCTCTTCTCTCCAGCCCTTGTACTCCTCGCACCGGGCATGGCAGCCAATGTGCCTCCGATCGCAGTCCTTACATGGTGCTTGCCCCATCAGAATCCCCCCATCCTGAGCATGCGTTGGAAGGCATCCTCGTCCTCTGTGGCATAGCTCCTCTGTTCATACTGCTGGGCAACCACCTTCTTCGGCTGCTGAACAGGTGCCTGTTGCTGTGGCCTGGGCCGCTCCTGGTCCCTCCGGGCCCAGTTCCGGACCGTAGCCTTCCAATCCTTCATGTGTGACCGCCCGATCATCCAGCCGTTCGCGTTGTAGTAGTCGATGAATCTCCCGGCATCCACTGACAGCCCCTGCTCCTGACAGAAAGCTTCGATCTCTTCTTGGGTGGGTGGCGTGAAGCGCGTTGAGCGCCTCTCCACCGTAGGTGGATCTATATTTCTATCATTCTGAGATTCTATATATTCTATACATGGTGTTGCTCCGCTTGTTGCTCTGCTTGTTGATGGCTTGTTGCTCTGCGTGTTGATTGCTTGTTGCTCGCCTGCGGTTCCGCTTGTTGCTGATTGATAGTCATCGTACTTGAGCACAGTAATTACACGGCATTGCAGTCTTGACTCGCTTGTTATTTCCCCTGTTGATTGCAAGTGCTCCAGCGCGGTTCTCGTTTGTTGAAACGTGAGCCCTGTGCTTGTTGACAGCCTTGTTATGCTTGTAACGAGTTGCCCGCGCCGGATTACATGCCCTTGAAAGCTCGTGTCCTTATAATTCGCTTTCAGCAGGAGATGGATAAACAGACAGAGCGTGTTCGGATGCTGATACCATTCCCAGTTCAGAATCTTGTCATACAACTTAATGAACCGACCCGCCATGATCAGGCCCTCCCGTACCGCATATACCGATAGGTGTTGCCCAGCTCGTCCTTCTTGGATACCATCCGGTGAGTGAACTTGTGACCGGCTCCCTCCATGTCATGGATACGGGCAGCCAGCCGTCCGATCCCAAGACGGGTCATCGCTTCAAGCTGTGATATATCCTCATGATCCTCCAGGTACCGGAGGATACGTTCACATTGCGTTGCTTTCCTCATGTCCGTTCTCCTTTCAAGTATTCAATCAAGACCTTTCCGGTGCTCCGGCCATCACAGAAGCGGAAGGCCACACCGTACTTGTCCTGCATAGTGATCAGCACTTTCCTCAGCACCGCAGGATCAAACCGGCAGACCGGGAGCCCGTCCTTGCCCATCGGTGAACGCCAGTAATCCAACCTTCCCTTTGGCAGGGCCTCCTCCACCAGAATGATCAGCTTGATCCCGCAGCGCTGGGCTCGTTCGCACTCATCCCGGAAGCGCTCATGATCCTGGAAGCAGTCCATAGCCAGCTCCCGGACCCCGCTTTTGGTATCCACCACGATGTCAGCCCGGTTGCTGATCTGATAATCGCCGACAATGAGCGCCTGCCGGATGATCTCGATGCCTGCCTGCTTGCAGTAGGCCTCGATGTTTCTGTGCTTCCCCGGCTGTTGCCTTGTGTCTTCCAACAGCACCATCAGAAAGGGAGATCCAGGTCTTCCACGGTGGTGTATGTCATCTGCTGTGCGACAGGAGGCTCATAGGCATCGCCCTTCCGCTCCCGGGGCTTCATCGCGGAAACGATCCCGTTCCGGACATCGTCAGCAGTCTCCAGGCGTCCGATCTTGGTGAACTTTTTCCCGTTGTACTCATCTTCCTGCATGTTAATGCCCACAAGCTTGCCTACAAGGCCGTGCTCGTTCCAATCCCAATGATATCCAGGGTTGCTGTGTTCAATACGGTAAATGGCGTCATTAAAACGCCTTAAATCGCTTTCCGGATACATGGCGTTACGGTTGTCTTCGTTAGGAATCCGGAGCCGGAAATCGCCCTTGTATTTGGGCTCATAGTTAGAGCTCTCTTTCTCAGCATCGTAGCGCTTCCGGAAATATCCGGAATGAGGGCCCTCCGCGACCTCCATGCGAAGGATCAGCGTCTGATCAGGCTCCTCGCCGTCAATCTTCACGGCGATGATCTTGGCAACGTAGGGGCCAGCAGGCAGGGGGCCAAACTTGCTGCCACCGGCAGCCTCACTGCGGAATCCATTGAACTGTTTCATTGTTTCATTCCTCCTCGTTTTCTTGTTTTTCGATCTCGTACCATTCTTCTTCGGTCATCTCCGGAGGATCGGTGAATGGCACCTGCTCCTCCGCGATATCCTGGGCATCCATGAGCCCGTCCTCGATCTTCCAGGCCATCGGGCAATCGCTGCTGTCCAGCTTTTCCTCGCCTTTGAACTTTGGATATTCCTTCGCGCAAATCGATCTGAACTGGCAGTATTCCCGGCAATTCAATTCCACGGCACCTCCTCGACAGTCTCTGTTGTTGCTTTCCCTGCCGCAGGCCTCTTGAATTCCTTCAGCGGCGGCTGTTCCGGAATCTCCAGTTTCGCCGCTTCCGCTTCCTTCTCCGGGAGATCCTCGCCTGCGTAGATATAGAGGCCGAGACCGTGCCGTGCAGCCGCTTTCGTCAAGCTCCTCTGGATCGCCTTGTTTACGTCCGTGGACGTGATCCGCTCCAGTGGGATGCTCCGGTTGCTGAAATCCATAACCGGCAGGCACTCGATGTGCTCCAGGCCATTAATGGTGAGGCCGGTCTTCACCCAGCAGGTGTGGCCATCGGTAAAATAATTTACAGGGCCGTACTGCGTTTCACGCTCATAAATCGTATAGGTGGCATCCGGGAACGCCTTCTTGATTTCACCCCAGGCGAAAGCCCAGGAAAGGTACGTAAGGTTCCCCTTTTTCTCTGTCTTTCCGTTGACGTTGATGCTGTTCAGCACATCGAAAGTGCTCTGTTTTTTAGTTTCCATTTTCGTCCCTCCTGTGGTACAATAACCACGACATAGTATGTTCCTTTTCCGTCTTGGCCGGTTGACGCTGCAACGTCACCGGTCTTTTTTTGCGTGTTTCGGACGATACCCGCCGTTCTCAGCGAACAGCCTGTCAAACGCTTCCTGGCTTATAAGATGCGGCTTCGGTTGAAATGCTGTATCTTCTGCCAGCCAATACGTCCTGACTTTCCCGTTTCTGAATCCGACTTGCAGTCTCTCAGGGAAGCCGCCGTCTTCTCCCCATATCGGATGTGGTGCAGGCATCGGCATGAATCGGATCGCCATTTCCTCACCCCCCTCAGATCAATCCGGCAACCTTCGCCATGGTGAAGATAGTCAGCAGGGGAAGGAAGATCATCACGGCACGGAACGCAACCCGCTCCGCAACCTCGTCCTCACAGAGCCGCATGGAATACTTGTGGCCCAGGGTGGTCTTGTAGCACTTGTACCGCATGCTCATCCTCCTATCAGCCGGATCACCGGCTCCTTCCAAATCCTCAAGTTCCTGCCCCGCCAGATGTGCGGGAGCTCCAACTTTCCTTCCTTGGCAGCCAGGTTGTAGCTGTACGGGTCGCCTCCGGCCACCTTGGCGAGCTGTGCAGGGCTGATGGTTTCCTCCGGCAACGCCCGGAGCCAGTCAACCTTTTCCCGTGTTGTCATTAATCGCTCCACCTTTCGTCTTCGGCCCAGTCATAGGCATCTCTCGTTTTGATGCACTCCTCGCAGCCTACGATATTGCCGTATTTATCGAAATAAATCGTGTCGCATTCCTCACCGCAGATGGGGCAATGGACAGGATCATCCTCCGGCACACCGTTCATCTCCGCATCCCTGATCCAGGGAGCATCCGGCAGATCATTCATCGGTCTTTTCCTCCTCAATCCACTCGTTTACATTAAGGGTGTAGTTATCATCGTCATCCATTGAGAAAGCGCATATATGCGATTCGGAGATGGTGAGCGATACAATCTGTTTGCCAGCGTAGTCCTTGATCATCGCGCGGAGCATTTTGAGAGTCTCAGTAAGGAGCTTCTCGCATTCAGTCCTGGTCATGGTCCTCTTCCTTTCATTCTTCGTTTTCCCACATTGTGGATACTGACGGCAAAAAAATATGGACAAATGAGTCTGCGTCTTCGATGTGAAGACATTTCGCCATTTTTTCCATATCGGATGCTGTGGGCTTTTGCCTGCGGTTCACAATGCGGGAAGCCTTTTTCCTGTCCCATTGCATAGCATTCGCAAAGCACGAAATGCTGTGGAACTGTGAAAGCACAACGCCTCTAAGGCTATTCTCCATGCTTCAATTCCTCCTTTCTGTTTTTATTCCACTTTGTGGGATGGTCACATCTTACCACTGTTCGGACATTGTGTCAACCACTTTGTGGGAAAAAATGTTGCATTGTTCCACATAGTGTAGTAGAATTTGACCAGAAGGAGGCGGCACAATGGGTACGATAGATTGGAAAAAGGCCATGAAACAATCGACATTCCAGCAGCGTTTCAAAGAACTCTTTGAGGAAAGCGGGAAAACGATCACGGAACTGTCGAAGGAATTACATGTTTCAAACCAAACGATCAGTGCATGGAAGACAGGTGCTCGCTCTCCGAAAGAACCAACAATCCTTACCATAGCAAAGTATTTTAACGTTGACGTCAGGTGGTTAATGGGTTTCGATGTTCAAAAGGAACCGAATCAGACTCGAATAATTAGGATTGAGGCCAGCGAAAAGGATCAACGCTTGACCGAACTATTTGAACGCGCTCGTCTTATGTCCGCAACGGACATCGAGCTGCTGATCGCCATGGCTGAAAGGATCATCGGGAGGGATCAGAAATGATCTGTGCAAAATGCCGGAAAGATTTCCAAGATGACGCATTATTCTGCCCGTATTGTGGAAAAAAAGTAAAAAAACTTCCAAGAAACAGCAGAGCGAGGGCCAACGGAACCGGCTCCGTGTACTTCGATTCCTCATCAAAGAAATGGGTGGCACAGGTTATTGTTGGCAGGCATTACACAAAGGACAACAGGGTCCGCTTTGAGTACAAAAGGAAATACTTCCAGACGAAAACGGAAGCATTGAAGGAAGTACAGAATCTGTATAATGAGTCACAAAAGCGTCCGGATTTCACCGTCTCCTACTACTACAACAGCATGGAAAGCTACATCGATGGTTTGTCAAAAGACAAGCGTTCTGCGTACCGTACGGCCTATGAACGAGTCAAGCCGATTCACGGCGTTCCGGTCAAGGACCTGACTCTCCCCCAGCTCCAGGACCTGGTCGATTCAACAGTATCCTCCTACTATCCGGCCCATGATATCCGGACGCTTCTAAACGGGATATTCAAGAAGGCCGTTGCCGATGACAAGAGCATTAACGCCGGTCTTCCCGGGCTGATCACGCTGCCGAAGCTGGAAGAGACAGAAGTCGAACCATTCACGGAAGAGGAACAGCTCAAGCTTTGGTACAGCTATGAGTCCGGGAACACTGCTGCCGCAGCCCCGCTCATCATGATCTACACCGGATTGATGACAGGAGAGCTCCGGAAGCTGACAAAGGACATGATCAACCTCAAGGACCGGGAGATCGTCAAGGCCGGTCTGAAGACAAATGAACGCAAAAAAAGAGCCGTCCTGCTCCCGGATGACATTATCCCCGTATTGGAGGACGTCATCCAAGGTGCAGAGACGGACAAACTGTATGACATGAGTGAGGGAGCATTTTACAGGATGTTCTACAAAGCGCTGGAGGATGCAGGAATCGAGCGGAAACTGACGCCATATTCCTGCCGTCATACCACCGCCACAGTGCTGGCAGTCCATGCCAACATCGCACCGCAGGTCCTTCAGCGGGTTATGAGATGGAAATCAACGAAGATGGCAGACAGATACATAACGCCAAGCGCAGAGGATGCGAGGAAAGCCGTGAACAAAATATGAGTATTACTCGATTATTACTCGATGAAACGCTGTAAGCATTGATTTTCCTACATCCCTGCTCCCCTGCTAAGGGAGTAGACCGGGTGACCGGTGCCCGGGTTCAAATCCCGGCTTCTCCGCTAAAACCTCGGAATCTCAACGGTTCCGGGGTTTTCTTATGTCTGTCGGTTCTGTCCCGTTAAATGCCGTTAAGGCTTTCTACTACTCGATTTGTTACTCGATTTGTTACTCGATCGTTACTCGATGAAAAAAGCTCCGGGGGAGATCCCCCGGAGCGGTCGATTAGTTGTTCATGTTCAGCCACTTCGTGTCCAGTCCGGTCTCTTCTTCCTCGACATCGTCCAGGTTCTTGAGCCAATCACCATACTTCCACTGAATTTCATCGTCCAGATTGTCGAGCATGGTCTCGATCTCGAACATGGTCTCATCGTCATCGGCGAGGTAGGCCTTCTGGTATATAGGCTTCAGTACGTTCGTGACGGTTGTCTTGATTCCAGCATCCGTTTTATCTGCCCTCCGCATCCCAGCGATGGCAATCTGTGCGGTCTCAAGATCGCCATTGGCAAGAGATTCCTTCAGCGAGTTGGTAAAGCCGGTCGCTTGCTCGTTCTTGTTCCGATCCACAGCTCTCTGGAGAACAGCAGCAGCAGGATCACCATTCTCAGCTTCGGATACCCACTTGTCCTTCTTTGTCTTGCCTCCGGATACGATGTAGTTGGCTCTCTGCGTAGAGTATGTCCATACATCTGCCACCATACCGGCCCGGGTCTCATCATCTGCCATTGCATATTCTGCCGTCTGCATCAGATCAGTCAGCACCTGGTGGGCCGTCTGCCCGCGCTCAACGGTGAGCTGGTCATACTGTTCAGCGTTCAGCGCCTCATTGTTCAGCTTTTTATTCGGCATCTTCGGCGTCAGAGCGCCCTTGTTGTTGTCGCTCACAGTGTTGTAGAGCCGTTCCAGCTCGTCCGTCACGGCATCATCCTTGATCGGATTGATGTAGGCAGGAGAGAGGAAGTTCTCAAGGCCAGCAGCCAGCGTTTCCTTCGTGCTGGTATCGCCCCATGCGTTCCGGTACGGAATGTTCGTCTTACTGAGGAAAGGAACTTTGTTCTCCGTCTGCTCGAGCGCATACCTGGGTGTCTGCAAAGAAGCACCGCTCGGCACGAAGGCCTTCCGTCTTGTTGTGTCAATGGTGCGAGCCGCCTGCCCAAGCAGTGTCGGGACAAAGGATGTTGCGTAATTCGTCAGCACCTTTTCACCGATTGCCGTCAGGGCGTTTGCCTCTCCGTAGGTGTTCACATCCAACAGGCTGTTCACGCCGTCCAGCATGGACAGGTTGAACACGGGCTCTGTGATGTTCAGGATGGAATCAGCAACGGCACCGACATCGATCTCATCGCCTTCAGACAGACGTTCAATGGCATTGTACAGCGTTGCACCAACGAACAAAGGCATGCTCATTGGAGCAGCCCAGTCGATGGTCATGGATACATCCTCGCCAAAGATTCGCGGAGCTCCAAACAGTTGCAGGATTTCGTTCCCAACCTTTCCTGGGTTCATCGAGTAATCCTGTTCTCCACGGAGCTTGTCGAATTCATCGTCATCATCCAGGCCAGCTTTCACTGCTCCAATGGAGGAGAGGAGGAAGCCAAGGGCCATGATGCCGGAGCCTGTTAGACCGGAAGCAACCTTGTCGATCCACTGGCTCGGAGAGATCGCTCTCTCAGGCAGCGCCTTGAGCTTCCCGTTCTGATAATCCATGTACTCCTTCAGGTGCTTTGCATCGGAAGTCAGTGCCTTTACGATGCCAACAGGGCTGTACTCGATGCCTCGCTTCAGGATGTTGGCAGGAGTTTTCTTGAAAGGTAGCACAGCGTTCACTACAAAGCCCGTTAAGCCGCCTTCACGCCCAATCTTGGACAATGTACTGGCAAGCTTATTGGCGTCCCTATAGGTGGCTTTCTGTGCCTCCTGGATGGCATAGGTCTGTGCGTCTTCCAGCACCTTCCCGGTCATATCCTTCGATGTCAGCCCTCTTGCGGTCATATACCCGGCAAGAGCGTTCCGGAAATGCCGGTTGAGGAAGATCCAGTCCTCCGCTTCCAGCATATTGCCATTGAAATCGCTGAGTCCCTGCAAGAGCCGTCCTCCGGTCCTGCTCAAGATTCCTTTCCCTGTACCCCATGTCTTCCTCTGCTGCTGCACGAGGTTGCCATCATTGTATTTTGCCTCTCCGGTCAGCTCGTCCTTAATGGCATTCGCATAATCCTTCGCAAAAGCCCTGGCATCCTGTGTGGCAAGGCCGATGGTCTTTGTCCGATTTTCTTTTGCCAAGCCAAGCTCTGCAAGAGCGCCGATCTTGTTCTTAATTCCTACGGCAGGCATGAACAGGAAATTGCCAAGCACGTTCCGGATATGTGTTCTTGGGTTGCCAAGCATGGCGAGCATACGCCAGCCGGTCAGCTTGTCCTTCCAGTTCGCAGGCATCTGCTCTGCAAGCTCTCCGGCAGCAGCCTTACGGACATTATCGAAGTCTTCTTCTGTCTCTGCCGCTTCAGCGGCCTTCATAGTCCATTCAGACAGAGCAACACGAGTGTTCCTTCCGTCTTTTGCGTACTGCTCATTGATCCGGTTCGCTTCCTGCTGAAGGACAGAAACACGGCCAAGAGGAGTCATCAGCCGGAACAGCTTACGGGCCTGCAACATACGGCCAAGATCGGTGCCTTGCTTGTTGAATGCATCAGCCAGCCGGAGCTCGCTTGCGGTATCTCCCTTCAGAGCAGCCATACCCATCAAGGTCAGCATCCTCGCCTGACCGTCTGCGCTTCGATAATCAAAGTCGGCAGACTCAGCTTCCTGCATCGCGCTGAAGTATCCTTCCGGATCACTTGTGCTGGCATGCTGCTGTACCCATCCAATAGCACGGTCAACCTGTGCATCATTAGTATCCGGCGTATAGCTGGAATGAGTGTACAGATACTCCTTCACTTCATCGTGGAGAGCGCTTCCTTGCTGTGCGGTCTGATGACCGAACTGGCGCTGTGCTCCTCCGTTATCAGTTGCAGGAATGCCAGGGAGATTGTTGTATTCAGCAAGATCATCTTCGGTTACTACTCCAGTAGTAATGAGCTGATTGTCGATGTCGGAGAGCGTGTTCTCGCCGCCGGATGAATACTGGAGGATTCTCTGCTGATTCTGTTCAGCATCATTCCGCTCTGCATCCGTGGCAACAAAACGCTGAGTGATTGCTTCACGGTTTCCGGAACTGAGCGGGATCACATCGGTGAAGGTCAGCTCGTTCCCGTTTTCGTTGTCTCCATGGCTCTGCCCAAGAAGCGTCATCTGATCCTTCGCCGTCTTGCTGTACTTTGTGGAGGAATCAAACAGAAGAACCGGCATCTCGGTAACACCTGCTCTGGCAAGTGCCACTGCACGATGCCGTCCCTCGTGCCCGATAACCCTTCCGGATGCCTCATCAATGTTCAACTGGATGGGCTGTCTCTTCGCGGTTTCTCCGATTTTCTCCTCGTCAAGCGGCGTAGCCTCATTCAGAATCCGGTTCTGCCCTTGCTCTGTCACAGTAGTCATCCGCAGGAAGTCCGAAGGATTCATGGTGGTGATATAGGCCTGTGCATAGTTCGGATTTGAGGAGGCAAAGCCACCACTGCTCAACCAGTAATCAAGCGTATCCGGTTTCACATACAGTCTGCCGTTATAAATCGTAGGATCAAATTCGTCCTTGATATCCTGCACAGCGACAGTCATCACGTTTCTGGCTTCTTCTTCGCTGTCAAAGTCAATCCCAAGCAGACTTTGCAGTTCGTCCAAAGAGATATCGTCAATGGCCTGATCGATATCTGCCATCGTCAGCTCGCCACCGGAGGAATAACGCATATCAGCACTATCTGAGAAACGCTGATCAAGAGGAATAATATTACCGCTGTTGTCATATGTTACCGGTTCAGAAGTCTTGAATTGTTTGGATTCTTTTGCAATAAATACAGTAGATTCCACGGAAGATCCATCATAAATACCTTTGATAACGATTGACGATGCGTTCTGACCATCCTTACTGATAGCTTCCTTCAATAGATAATTTACAAGAGAAGGGCTCTTTGGATGCTCGGCGCGGAGTTCATTCATATCTATCACAAGAGGATTGTCACCGGGATTGAAATACCCTTCATAAACCATGGGATTGATTTCGCCCTGCGTTCTCTCTGTGGCAGATTCATAGTTTTCTGCAACCTCTCTGCTATCCGTGAAGTAGATGCCATCTCCAAGTTGTCTTCCAAAGTTCAGTTTTGAAAGATCGAACTCTGTAAATCCTCCTGTTGGAGTGCCATGGAATACTTTGTAAACATAGCCAGCCTGTTCAGCATAGAAATCCACGTCTTCCGCAGCCGCTTCCATGTCTCCCCGGGCAACAGCGTCCTCGTAATCCTGCGAAGCATCGGAAAGCATCTGCTCAAGATCAGCGTCAGTTGTTTCGCCAAACACGCTGAGCTGGCCGGTTGTGCCATCGTTATACGGCTTGTCACCAAGCGTAACTTCTGCGTTCTCGATGGCCTGCTTTTCAGCTTGCGTATACTTCTGATAATTCTCGTTTCTCGGATCTTTCGGAGCATACTTTGCCTGAGCACTGGACGGGAGATCGCTGTTCACGAGATTCCCGCTATCGTTCAGCTCTCCGATCCTGGCATTCGTAACATCGATCACCTTCTGCTGATGGTAGCTTTTATCGTTGTTATACATGGGCCGGTCAATCAGAAGCTTCCAGTAACCAGGATCATCCTTGAACTGGCTGAAGCGTGGAACAATACCCATCGCCTCGCAGTATTCCACAAAGCGCTTTCCGTTGACGTCAGCGTTGTCCTTTGTGCTGCTCGTATCCCAATACTCGTAAGGGAAGATCTGTGTGGCCTGTGATTTGTTCAGCTTAACGCCATAGCAGTCAGGATCAACACCCTTCTTTGTGAAACGTTCGTAAAGTTTAGCAGTATAAGGATTGGAAAGAAGCGCTTTCCGGTCTTCCTTGGTAAGAGCGTTGTCTCCCTTTGTAAGGAGCTTTACACGTGCATCCCATAGTTCCTTCTGTTTTTTAGTCTGCTTTCCGGGAACAGTGTACTCTACAGTTTCTCCATTTTCGTTCTTGTAGCGCTTAACCGTTCCCTTCACCATGTCGGTCTGCGTTGTTGTGTAGTCAACACTGGAATTAAGACGCTCGCCAACAGAGGAAATCAGCCCGGACAGAATGTCCTTGCTGTTCCCGCTGGAATGCCACGGGATAACGAAGTCGATGTCGCTGTTCTTCAATGCCAGCCGGATATGAGTATCATTCATGCCGACAAGGATCATCTGAACACTATCATATTTGTTCTTCAGAGCTGTGGCCTGTCCATAATCCATGCCGGTAATGTTGGAGAAGTCCATGACATAGATCTTCCCGTCCACGGTTGCTGCTTCGCGCTGTTCATCCGTCATTCCGGCGATCTCTTCGGCAGACGCCTCATGGAAACCGTTGTTCTTCGCCATGATGGACAGGTTCACATCCGCGCCAACGCTGGCAAAGAAGTCAACAGCTTCTGCCACCTTGGTGTACATCTGCACCTTGCTACCGGCAGCCTGGAGCTCAAGGAAGGACATCAGATAATCCAATCCCCACTCGGGACGGAAGTCAGATGTGGACTGAAGGCGCTGGCCTCCGACAAGGTTCTGTTTCTTTGCCCGTTCTCGTGCCTGCTTGAGCTGACGGACAGCGGCTTTCTCATCCTTGTTCAGCCACGGGTTTTTAATTTGACGGCCTTGTGCTTTCACGCCGTACAGAATATCGCCGATGGTCTCTCCGCTGTAAGGCATGATCGCCTTGCCCATGCCAGCACCACGAGTGTTCCGGTACCTCCAGTTCTTTTCGTAACCGGCAAACTCGCCGGTTCTGTTCAGATCGAACAGGATCTCATCCGGAGTAAGACGGAACTTTTCATCTACAACATAGTTTCCGTTCTTGTCCTTCTTGCACAGGGCCTGCGTGACCCAGTTGTACGCGCTCACCTCTCCGATCTGCTTGTCCAGCTCCGTCATCTTAGTGAGCAGAGCCATATCTTCCTCTTTGTTTGTTACACTGAGCCGCTGTTCCTGAAGCTTCGCCTGCTGATTCTGGAGCTGAGTCTTTCTGTTATTGATGGCTTTCGCATCGCCATACTTAGCCTCTGCGTTTTTGATATACTCGTTCACCTTGGCCTGTGTGGCGTCTACATCAATAACCGCATCCCCGTTCTTATTGAGGATCGTATTCCCATCGGCGTCCTTCTTTGTCACAACGTAATCATGCTGATACGTGCTCATCTGACCAAGCAGAGAAGGAACGCCCATCCACCGGCTGAACACGTAGCACACAGGGCACGGAACAGACAGACCGGCCTTGTGGGTCTCATTGTAGACCTTCATGATCTCTTCACGGGTCAGCCCGCCATACTTGCCGTTCTTCACCCTGTCCAGCATAACCTGGCTCATGACATCAATGATGGCCTGCGTTTTCGCGCAGACGGTGCCAAAGTCAACCGTTGTGGCGTACTGTGGATCGCTATTGCTCTTTAAGGCGCTGAAGGTGGAGGACAGAGTAGCGGAGCCGATCTCCCAAACAAGGTTGCTGTCCTTATACCTGGCAACCATGTTCATCAGACCGGCCATCATTTCCATGGCGGCAGCCTGCTGGGAAGGTTTCGCGTTTCCGTTCTCGTCCACTGTGGATTGATCACTCAATCCGTTCCTGATCAGAAGGCCGACAGGCGTCATCCCGATCATATCTGCCGTGATCTTATTATTGACGCCGTCAATCTCGTTGCCGTTTTTGTCATACAGCTTCCTTGTTTCTTCATCGAAGCGCATCTCAGTTGCCTGCGCGATCTGAGCGACAGAGAACTGACCGCCGTCAGGATGAACCGCCGTCCTCGCAACCTCATCCATGGCCTTCTGGAAAGCCCGCTCTGCTCTCCGCAGATATTCAGCCGTAACTTTTTCTTCGCCTTGCAGCCGGAAGTTCTTGATGGCCTGGTTGATATTGTGCAGGGTGTTCCTCATCTTGCCGCCCAAACCGGCGTCCATGAACCGCTTGACAACATCCCTGCCGTTCAGATGGGTGCGTGCAAAGTCAGCAACGATTTCAGCGTCTGCTTTTTCACGGCTCAGTTCCTGATTGACGCTTCTTCTGTAGTCAGCGATCTTCTGATCAATGGCGGCATCATACGCAGCCTGGTCGAACACACCGTCCTCATTAGTGAACAGCGCATCAAGAACCACCTGCCGATAGGTTTTGTAGTTCTTGGTGTTCTCCATGCTGTGGGTGATCTCATGCAGAGAAGCTTCCACCAGCGCCTGTCCAACAGTCAGCTTTCCCTTCTTAATCAGATTGTTGTTCAGATAAACAACGCCGTTCTCGTACATTCCACGGGCATTGTCGGGAAGATTGTCACTGAGATGGAACCCGATGCCAAGCTTCCGGCCAAACGCAGATACGGCAAGGAAGCCTTCCGCATTGTTCACCATGCCGGTCATGTCGATCTTGCCAAGCTTGATCTGATCAGCCCGCTTCAGCAGTTCTTCCCTGCGGGCATCACGCTCTTCGCCTTCAAGATGCTCCTGGTTCAGCAGATCCTCAATCAAGCCATCACGCTTGTCTTCCCATGCTTTTCCCGAACGTTCGTCTTCTTCAGCCTGTGCCTGTGCCTGTTGCTCTGCGGCGATCCTCTGCTGTTCAGCCTGCTGGGCGGCAGCTTCAGCCCTCTGCTGATCTATCTGAGTCACAGCATCCTCAGCCTGCTGGCGAATGGCAGACGCCTCCTGATCACGTACCTCGTTCAGATTGCTCTGCGCTTTGTCCAGCTCGGACTGCATGGAGTCAACGCTATCGTTGTACTGCTCTTCAGCCGTAACAGCTCCGTTCAGCTCGTTCAGAGCACGGTCCAGGTTCTTCTGGTTGTCTGCGGTCGGATTCTGTGCCATTTCCTGCGTTGCCTGTTCAAAGGCATTGGATTTGGCAAGCGTCTCAGCGGTCTTCTTGTTCAGCTCTTCCCTTGCGTTCGCAAGCTTGGCAGAAGCATCGTCCCGGGCCTGCATGGCAGCCTTTGTTCCGTTCAGTGCTCCGTTGGCAATGAGAACCTTCTCAGCCTCCGCAACTCTGGACTCATGGATCGCCGTTTCAGCTTCCTGCTGGACAACAGGATTCTGTACGTCAATGCTGATCGTTTCAGCGAGCATTGCCGCCTGCTGTGCCCCGGTTGCCATGGCAAAGTTCTCGCTTGTCATGACTCCACGAGCTTGGCTGCTCGCGCTGAGTCCGGCAGTCTTGATCGCCTCCTGCACAGAGGCAACGGGAACGTTCGCGTCCAGCGCTCCAAGCATAATGTTCTTCACGGTCTTCGCCGCTGTTGCTGGATTCCCGTTCATAATCTCAGCAAGGCCTGTGGCCGCAGCCGTAGCCGTATCACCTTCAATCGTTCCGACCTCGCCGCCAAGAGCGGAGGCAACGGCAGCCGTATTGGAAGCCGTATCAGCTCCGCGCACAGCAGATATCTTGGCAACGCCTTTTGCAACCTTCACCGCATCCGTTTCTTCCTGGGCTGCTTCCGTAGTCGCTGGAGTGGCATCGGCAACCTTCACCGCATCCGTTTCTTCCGGAACTGCTTCCGTAGTGGCAGGAGCGGTCTCGGTAGGCTGCTCCTGCGGTGCGTTCTGCGTTTCAGAAGGAACCTCTCCAGCCATCCGCTGTGCATGGAATTCCTTTCGGATCTCAGAGATGCTCCTGGTACCGCCGTTCGCCCGTTCTTCCTTTGCCTTCTGACGGGCATAACTTTGCTCATACAAGAAGCTCTTCATCGTGGAAACAGGCACATCAAGACCGGCTCCAAGATAGGAGATAACCATGGTATGAGCAAGGCCTTCGAGCTCTTCCCTCCGGGCCATGGCTTCCGCTTCCGCATCCGTGATCCCCTCGTTGTCGGCCTTGATCCTGGCAACACGCTCCGCATGTTCGGAGAGCTCGCCCATGATCATCTGATCTGCCTGATTCTCAAACCAGTCATTGAAGCCTTCACCGAACATTTCCTCAACACCGCTGTTGAGGAGCCAGTTCTTCATAAGGTTCTTGAATCCGACAACCACTTCGTCCGGAGAACCGGTAATGGTATCTCTGATGTTCCCGTATGTGATACCTTCGGTGAAGTCTTCTGCAAAGAAGGTGGCAGCGCCGATCAGCCATGCCTGCCAGTCCTCCGCACCGCGATCCTTTGCTTCAGCGATAGCATCTGCCATTGCAGAAACAGCCATGGGAGCGGCTCCTGCCAGCTCCTGGAGAATCCCGTTGCCAATCATGGAAGTGAATCCACCGGTCATGAGGCCGTTCACCATGCTCCGGCCACGGTTGTATACCATTTCATACAGCCCGCCAAGCACGGTCTGCGCTACCGGATTGTCCTTGAATGTTTCCTGAATAGATTCCGCAGTTGCCTGGTTCACAGCCTTGGCATACTTACCGTAACTCAAGGCACTATTGTTCGGGTTGAATTCTTCGCCGGTAACACCGGAGTAGATCATGTATGAAAGGCTTCCTGCGAAGTCAAGAGGAGCGGACAGAATGGCTTTCACATTTGCCCACGCACCGCCAACAAAGCCACTGTCCACTTCTGCCTTCGCGCCTTCCCTGACGCTTTCCGCATACCTCGTCTGCAATACACCATAGGTCGGATCAGCAAGATACATATAGTATTCTTCTGCCGCTTTGGCTCCCTCGCTGGCGTACAGATAATAGTATGTGTTCTTCTCTTCCTCGGTCATCATGCCATAGAAGCTGGCATTAATCAGACCGTAGTCTGTAGGAGCGAGTAGTTCATATTCAGCAACGTTCCCGGGCCTTGTGGTAGGCTTCTGCGACTCTTCCAGTTCTTTTCCCTGTGCAGCCAGCTCCGTAAAGTTCGCCGCTTCCTGCTTGGTGAAATACTCATAGTCTTTCAGAACCCTGTTCAGCCTTGCTTCCTCGCGTTCCAAGCCCTGCTCGACAATCGCCGGGAGCTGAACACCCTTTTCTGCGGTATATTCCCGAACAAAGTTAAGGTCCTCAAGTGCCTCAAGCACCTTTGCATTTCCTTCGGCTGCTGCTTCTTTTACATCCTCATAGGTGGCACCAGCTCCAAGACCCTGCATCATAGTGTCATAGGCGTTGTAGGATTCCCACTTCGTCCCGTGATACTCCGTGAAATAGTTCAGATAATCACCAATGGCAATGGACGCCTCAAGATCTCTGGTATCAAGTCCCATGAACTTGGAAAGTCCAAGCATCGTTCTGTTCGCCTGCGATGCACGGGCATATTCCGCATGGCTTTCCTTGTTCGCCTCAAGTTGATCCTGGAGAGACCTCTCATCCTTATACAGATTCCGGAGCCGCTCGTTCCCGCCTTCGGGCATAGAGCCTGTGGCAACCTTGTCGGATGTCAGATATTCAAGCCATTCCTGGGCCTGTCTCCTTGCGGCGATATGCTCATCAGCAGTCGGATACCGATTGTCATCACCGCTGATGGTCTCATAGATATCCATCAAATATTCATGGGTACCGTCCTTCGCCTGGTACTGGGTCTCTCCGGCTTCCAGAGCACTTACGGCATTTGCAATCTTGCTGTATTGCTTGATGTTGAACACGCCAAAGCTGTCAAGCGTTCCGTTCTCAGCGGCCTGCAACATGTCTCTGAAATAATTCAGCTTCTCAATCTCTTTGTCATTCGCATTGACCCGGCTCTCCAGGTCCGCGATCTCAGCCTGCACGTAAGGAAGTCGTGCTTCAGCCTGCTGATAGGCAGAGTATCCCTGATAGGTATCCAGAGCATTCTCAACGTTCCCGGTAGTAATACTGCCCATCACTTTGGACATAAGGTTGGCAGGATTATAAATTTCAAAAACGTTACGCAGTGAATCATATCCGGAAGAGCCGGTGTATGTCAGCGCCTTCTCCTCCGCAGGAGTTGCGCTGTCTCCAAGAAGGTTCTGCGCTTCAGCAAACCTTTGCTCGATGTCTGCCTTCACTGCCTGCACAGAAACGCCTATACCTGTTCCGGGAGACGCCAAATCAGCCTGCACATCATGCGTGGTCTTCCTGTTCTCGTTGTCATGTGCTACATTGACGGCGTATTTGATAACGTCATCATACTTCCAGTCGATGGCGTCCGTTGTGTTGATGAGACTGGTGCCCTTCAGGCTCTCATCCATCTTCTTCAGATTCCCAAAGTTGACGGTCTGCTTCGTAGCCTTATCTACTACGCCATTGTTGTAGAGGCGCTCAACAATCCGTCTCGCTTCCTCTTCAGTCTTGACCCCTTCCAGCTTCTTATTCAGAGTATCCATGAACAGCTTCTGCTCATACTGGGCCTGCTCTGTGAAGTTAAGAGCGCTAACAACATTGTTGAACATCTTCACTTCGTTCTTGTCGGTGAGATCAAGATCCTGTCTGATTGCTTCTACAGTTTCCCTCGTGAATTTCGGAGCATTGAAATATACGCCCTCTTCTTCCAGAGTCATGCCAACAGAGTAACGGCTGTATGTGTCCTGGTTCTTCCAGTCCAGCTTCGCATCAATATCAGCATTGTCCTTCCAGACATTCCCTTTGCCAAGGTAGCTCTGAACCATAGCGCCCTGGATATTCCCGTTGTAATCCGGGTTCCTGCCTTCCCAGGCTCCGGCGTACAGATCATCGTCAGAGAAGTCAACCCCCCGGTTGATCTCAATCGGTTTGAACTGATCCCGGCTCTCAAGCTTTGCGAGGGTAGGATACTTCGTGGAGAACCCTTCCCTTACCTTTCCGATAACACCGTCATCCGACAGGTTCAGATCCGTCCGGCCTGCCCAATACTTCGCTTCAGCAATGGCGTCCTCCCGCTCCTTCTCAGCCTGCTGGGTGAGCCCTTCAGCCATGTTCCACTGATAGAGCTGGTACGCCACATTCTGCGCCCAGGTTGCCTTCTTCCCGGGCTTTGTGGGAGCGCCGGTGGTATCGCTGGTGATCAGATTCGCGCCGATCCAATCCCGGTTGGCATCAATCCATTCCGCAGTCAGATTGCTCGTGTCGAAGCCAAGGCTCTGAAGGTTTCCGACAGCAGGATTGGTAGGCTGTGCATACTGCTTGTAGAACGGGGTAGACGGGTCCTGCGTCATGGCGTTCAAAGACTGCATCATCTGATTGCCCTTGGAAACATCATTTCCGGCAATCTGCACGATCCTGCCAAGGGTTTCGCGGTATGTGGGGGATTCTCCGGCGTACCACTTCTGGTTCGTCTGCTGGTAACTGCTCATAGGTATGGCAACCGGACGTGATATAACAGGCTGCGGAGTAACGCTTGGCTGCGGAATAGTTTTTCTTGCCCTTGAAAGTGATGAGCTTGCTCCAGAAACGAAACTTTTCAAATCAGCCATATTCATAACCTCTCTTAACCTTTTGCTTTCCATTCATCTGCGGCCTTTTTGACGCCTGTTTGATACGGCGTTCCTGTGTTTGTTCTTTGCCTTCTTGCGTTCAGGATATCTGTTGCATCCTGAATAACATCAGTTGTGTATTTTCTCTCTGTATTCAGCGGCCCCCTACCGGCGGATATAATATCATCTCTTGTCGGATTCTCTTTTCCGGTAACCATACTCGCAATACTCATAAGCCTATTTGAATCATTTGGACCGCCAAGAGAATCCATGAGATTCTGATACGGCGTTCCTGTGTCGCCGTTACCAAGAGATCTCCGATACGCCGCTGGATCACTGTACCCAGCCGCCCTTGCCCTGTTGTACTCTTCCTCGCTCGCAAAGCCAGCAGTCTGCCATGCAGGTGTTGTATCAGAGCTGTACCTTCTGCTCGTTGTTGCCTGTGTCTGCTGCCTCATGCGGTTATAATCATCCCGGCTGAGACCGGCCCTCTCCAGCATTTCATCAGATACATCATTGCCATTCTGAAGGCTGTAAGTAACCCAGTTATAATTGAGCCTCTGTTCGTCAGACATCCGGTTGTAGTCGAACTGCTCGCGCCACTGCTCCTGCTGGGCTTCAAGTTGCCGCTCGTTAAACTCCCGATTGTACGCAACATCAGCCCGCTGATCCGCATACTGCTGTTCATTAAACGCTCGGTTATAGGCAACATCGGAACGCTGATCTGCATACTGCTGAGTCTGGAATGCCTGGTTCCATGCAGCGTCTGCCCTCTGAGCAGCAAACTGCCGTTCATTGAATCCCTGGTTCCATGCAACGTCTGCCCGCTGGTCTGCGTACTGCTGAGTCTGGAATCTCTGCTGCCATGCCACATCGGCCCTCTGATCGGCGTACTGCCGAGTCTGGAAATCCTGCTGCCACGCCACATCAGCTCTCTGATCAGAGTACTGCTGAGTCTGGAAATTCTGCTGCCACGCCGTATCCGCTCTCTGATCAGCATACTGCTGAGTCTGGAACTGACGATTCCAATCAACGTCTTCCCGCTGATCCGAATACTGCTGCGTTTGGAATCTCTGCTGCCACGCTGTATCTGCTCTCTGATCCGCGTACTGGCGTTCATTAAACTGCCTGTTGTACGCAGCATCAGACCTCTGAGCGGCGTACTGTTTTTCCTGCATCCCCCTGTTCCACGCAGCATCCTCACGCCCAGCATTGAAGGTGAGCTGCCACTGATTGTCGGCGGCCTTGTCCCGCTCCTGCTGGTATGCGAAGTTCCTGTCATTCAGGCCCCTGTTATAGTCGAACTGCTTCTGCTGGAATTCCTTGTTCCACGCGGCGTCCTCGCGGCCTGCGGCGAACTGCCTTTCCCACTGATCGTTAGCCGCCTCCTGCTGTTCCGCAGCCAATAGACGGTTTTCATAGTCCGCGATCAACGCGCTTTCGTTATCGTTCAGAGCATCGATCTTCTGCTTATCAATATTCGCAGAAGTCTGACCGGCATAATAAGAGCGCTGCATCCCCCGGCTCAGTGATTGCCGGTCCGCAGCGCTTTTCGCTTTGTCATATTCACTGGAGATCCGCTCCCCCTTTTTCCCGTAGGTATAACTCAACGAGTCATACAGCCGGTCCCGGAGAGACATGTTGTCTACATCTTTTTTGGTTTTCGCAACAGTAGTCGCCATAACATCACTCCTCTTCTGTGATCACGCTGCCCGGGTACGCCCGTTGCAGATCGTCTGCTTGTGCCTTTGTCAGATTGGAAATGCATACCTTATATGTTTTCACAACGGGCTCCGGCGGCTTCTCAGCGCTCTCCAGCGCCTGCCATGTCAGCGGGCCCACCACCCCGTCTGCGTTCAGCCCAGCAGCCTTCTGGAAGGCAAGCACAGCCGCCCGGGTCTGTGTGCCGAAGATGCCGTCCACGCCGCTCTTGCCAATGTCATATCCAAGTTTCGCGAGGAGCTCCTGGCAATACCTGACGTCCTCGCCTCTCGATCCTTTCCGGATTGTCTGCCTCCACACTGGAATCCCTCCTTCAAGGCCAACAGGGATGGCGTAATTCGTCCAGCCCATGTCGGTCACCTTTCCTTCCCTCACGGTCCCGCTGCAATGAATGATCTCCCCGCTGCCAATGGACAGACCTGTGTGATCCATCTTCGTCCCATTCCGCTTGAATTCGCAGCATACGAGATCCGTTGGCGTATCCTTCGCAGCGCCCTTCGCCACCCAGTTTTTCGCATCGTTCCACTGGGATGTGGCTCCGGCTCCGTTGAGAGAGATGCCGACTCTCGCCAGCACCCAACGGGTAAATCCACGGCAGTCAAAGCAAAGCACCGGCCCGCCGGGATAGAACTTGCACCCGGCGCAGGAGCTCTTGCTCCCGTTGCATACCTGGCACTGTTTGATGATCAGTTCCGATTCTCCGGACGGGCAGACGGATCTCGCAGCATACGCCCTCCGGGTGGATGGTGTGCACTGCTGCCCATATGCTCCCCACACATACGGCCAGCCAAGGCAGGCCTTCGCAAGCCTCACAACGATTTCCGCTTTGGAGAGCTTCTGTGCCCTCCACTCGTTCAGCATCTCCTGCACCTTTGCGTAAGTGTTCATAGTTTATGCTCCTCCCCATATGCGAATCCTACGAGGAACCCGGTTACAGCTCCGATGATCATCATGGCGATGGAGATAATCCACATCAATCGTCATCCCTCCTCGAAGCCTGCATCAGCGCGACAGTGAAAACGCCAAACATGGTTCCTGCGAAAAACGAAATAAGTGCAACCACCCACCACGGCATAGGATCACCTCCAAAAATAAAACATGCCGCCTTGTGTTGACGGCATGCTGTTTACGAATAAATCAATACCTGCGATATTCGTCACGGGAATATCCATATTCGTCCCGGGAATATCCGGAGCCTTCGGGGCCTTCGTCCCTGCTCATGTAGCGTCCGGTTGTCCGGCTTCTGCCACGGGCGTAGCTTCCACCGTACTCGCTGTTCCCCTTCATGGCTTTGTAGGTCTCCAGGCTCTTCAGCGCATGAGCCATCTTGTCGATGTGCTCCAATTCCTGTCCGCTCATCTGGGCACCCTTGGCGAATTTCTCGTCAAGCTGGTCCATCTCATGGTGCAGGGCTTCACAGATTCCTTCAAACATTGGTGCTTCCTCCTTTCCTGTCAGGCAATGCGGGTCACGCTCAGTGACGCCAGCCGTCTGACATTAATGGATGGAGTGGGCACCACTGCCGCATCGTCTTCCGTTCCGTCCACATATGCAGCGGAAACGGAGATGCAGCACCCACAGGGCACCGTGATGGTTGCCGTGGTATTGATGTGCCATTCATCGCCAACAGCCGCAGGCGTCACGATGGCAACGCTGTCCGGGACAGGAACGCCATTGAGCGTGATCGCCAGGGCGATGGGCGTTACCGCCCCGCCGGTTGGAATGGATACATTCGCTTGCAGATTCACATCATACCGGGCAAAGCTGTTGGTGTTAGCGCCTTTCAAAGTAAGAACCCCTGTTGCAATCGGAACCACACAGTTTTTATTGCACGGGATAGATACCGTGTCGAACGGAATGGCACCATTCAGTGCTACATTCTGATCCGTGGTGGTAATATACTTTGCCATCTCAACACCTCAGTTCATGAAGGTGTTGCCGCCGCACCCGCAGCCGACATTGTTACTGCCACAGGTAAAAATCGGTGTCCGTCCAAAAACCGGTGTACTTGGGACCGGGCAAGAAGAGAGCCTATTATACAAGGCATCCACCTCGTCCGTGAGGCCCTTCTGAATAAAGGCGTTCTGAGCGGTCTGAGATTCGCGCAAGGTTGCCATATTGAGCTGATTCTGAAGCCCGATGTTTTCGCGCTGTGCCTGAGCGAGCTGGCCCTTGACGCCATCCAGCTCCAGAGCGCAGAGCTTGTCCAGGATTGCCTGGGTTCCACGGGTCTGAGCATCAATGATGTCCCTCGTGTTCTGCATGGCCGCAGTGCGGTCAGCGCAGTTCTCCGTGGCCACCGTATACTTCAGGTCCGCAGTCGCGGCTTTGTTGTCGCAGCAGCACTGAGCAAGCTGAGACTGAAGCGCGAAATTCTGCTGCATGTCGGCAATCTGCCGTGCGTTGTTGGAGATTTCAGCCTGGGCGAAACCGTTGGCAATACCAGCGTTTACACCGGCGAAACCGGAACAAAGAGCGTTCTGAACGTTGCCGAATCCGGCAGTGACGTCATTGCGGAGATCTCCGATAGACGTCTGAAGCATCTGATCCCGGAAACCACCGTTGATGTTCTGGCTGTTGTTCAGCCAGGGGTACAGGCCATCGATGCCATAAGCACCGCCCATGCCGCCAAAGCCGCCCCACAGGCCGCCGCCCATCAGCAGGACCAGCAGGATCAGCCACCAGCCGCCGCCCATGTCGCCGCCGAAGAAGCCGCCGTTGTTTCCGTAGGCAGGAGCTACCGGCATGTACATTTGAGTACCGTTTTCGTTCATTGTAGAGTTTCCTTTCGATGTATTTACAAGCCAGCCTGTGCACCGACCGGTTGTAGGCTTGACACATCGTGGAAACTCATTTACAATGATCTTGTGATTGTAGTTGCCATTGTGTTTAACCACGATGTGCGGACGGGATCGTCAGTTGGCGCTGACGGTCCTTTTATTTTCCTGTGAGCTTCTGGATCATCGGCATGATCCTCTGCAAGGCAGGCCCGCCCACCTGGCCTGTCTGTATCAGATGCATGACCATCGCCTGGGGATTCCCCATCAGATTGTCGGGAATGTTCAGCTTCATCTGCTTTATGGCAGAGGCCGGATCATCCTGCAATCTTCTCAGCGCATCATTCATGTTGGTTGGGTTTGACATCCTGCTGAAGAGACTCATTCCTCCACCTCCGTTTTAACGGATTTCTTGGGGGTTTTTAGCGCCTCCAGCGCGGCGGCGAGTTCTTGCTTTGTAACATAGTCAGATGGGGCAGGAATCGCCTTCTGTGCCTCTTTACGATAGATGTCCATCGTAGGCTGCCGGTTTGGGTATGCACTCTTGATGAAAATGGCGCTCTCGTCCCTCAGCATGATCATCTGCGAGGAGCCGATCTGCACCGGATGGTTCCACGCCTCCTGCTCCGTCTCGAGCTGGACGATGTCTGCCCGGATCGTGGGAGGTGTCATCCCCTGCGGGGCCTGCTGCGGAACCTGTTGCATGACCATCTGCGGATAGGCTACCGGAAATCCATTGTTAAACATCACTGCATCCTCCAGAAATAACTCGGCACTTCGTTCCCGGAATCCCAGGCGTCATAGTAGTCACCGTCAATGACGGCCACCGCATGGCTCCCGGTTCCGATCACGAAAACGCCTGTTGGGTATTTCTCACAGAAGGCCCGGACCGTGATGCAGGCAGGGCAGCTCTCCGGCAGGAGAAACTGCTTCGCTCCCTTGTTCCTCAGATACAATCCCCATACGCTGTTGGCGTTCGGCAACTCAGCCTCAATCTCGCCAAGCTCGCACAGCTCCCGGTATGTCCGCTTCCAGCTCTGCTCAGTTGCAATGGCAATCGCTCGCACAACGCAGTCACTGGTCTGCTTTCCAAGCGGGTTCGGATTGCATTTGATCCACAAGGTCCATCGCCTCCTTTTGCCTCAATTATGGCAAAAGGAATGCCCGCTGGCGATGAAACCAACGGGC